>JQIA01002296.1_pt1 | contig 10253 bp, 5 predicted proteins | sample 811431 | NCBI WGS metagenome assembly JQIA01 (sample SAMN02998118, study PRJNA258478) | marine sediment metagenome | biome: marine; feature: seafloor; material: sediment; isolation source: oil-polluted sediment collected from 3 locations (0.5 km, 0.7 km and 0.9 km)... | place: USA: Gulf of Mexico ... | reverse complement strand
GCTTACACTTCTCATACTTTTATTCTATAACTAAATCTATTGCACGTTTTCTTAAATCTTTACTATAACTCATTTCTTTTTTACTATAATTTATTTTTATGGTGTGTTTTTATAAGAATGTTACTATACTAAATTCAAGGAAGCTCGAATTCTAGATATAAATTCAATTTCTGAACCAGAATATCAAGCAAAACAACTTTTTGCTTCTGTATTATTTGAACAAGGAAAAGAACTAGCCAAAAATGGAAATATTAAGCAATCAATTATTAAGTTTAATGAAGCTATTTCATTAAATTCTGATTTAACTTTTGATTCTAAAACTAAATCCAACCATTTATTTGCTAAAGAATTATTTAAAAAAGGACAAAATCTTACCAAAAAAGGAAAAACTAAGGCTTCGATTACTAAGTATAAAAAGGCACAACAGATATGGGAAATACTTTGTATAAATAGTAATTTATATGAAAATATTGTTCAAGAAATAGAATACTGCGATAAAACAATAGAGCTTGGTTCTAAAAATTTGAGTGCCTATAATAATCGTGCACTGATAAAAATTGTATTTGGTGATATTAAAGGTGCAATTGAAGACCTTACGTTTGTTATTAATAATCCTAATAAGAATGAAAGATGGAAACGAAAAAGACAAATCTGGTTAAATTTTCTCAATGAAGGCTATAAATTATCCAAACAAGGAAAAATTAAATAAGCTATTGTTGAGTTTGAAAAAAATTTAGAATCTGGATTTTATATTAAAAATGATAGCTTAGAAGATTATACTCAAAAATTAGTACATAAAACAACTGAAGATTTAATAGAATCTGGAAATAAATTAGCACAGGAAGGAAAACTTAAAGATGCAATAGCTAAATTCAAAGAAGCCCAAATCTTAGATTCCAGTTTAGATTTTAAACCAGAAATTAAGGCTAAACAAGTTTTTACTAAAAAATTAGTTGAGCAAGGAAGCGAATCAGCTAACAAAGGAAAAATTACCGAGGCTATTAGTAAATATCAAGAAGCTCAACAAATAGATTCTGAGATAGAAATTTATGCTTGGCAATGGAATACTCTTTGTTGGAATGGTAGTTTATATAGACAGGCTACCAAAGTAATTGAATATTGTGAAAAATCAGTGGAGCTTGAATCATCTAGTGAATATCATAGAAGCCGAGGATTAGCAAGAGCCTTGATAGGCAATACTCAAGGTGCAATTGAAGACTTTAAATTTGTAGTTGAAAATTCTACTAATGAAGAATATGTGGAACAAGTTCAAGGTTGGTTAGATTCTCTCCAAAAAGGTGAAAATCCGTTTACTGCGGAAGTTTTGGAAGAGTTGCGGTAGTTTTTGAACATGATTTAACGGATTAAAGGATAAAACCTGATTAAACCAAAACTGATTTTAAAATCCTGTCTATCTTTTAAATCCTGTTCAAAACGATTTGACAAACCAACTTAAAATCATTACAATTTAACCTGCACTTAGCTAGGGAATCATGACCTGAAAAGGTGGTAATTACAGAATACCGCTCTGCTAAGTGTTTTAAATCAAAATTCTGTACCTACTTATCTCAACCACTGTAAGGTATCTTAAATGACCACTCAAAATTTAATAAACCGTGATTTTCATGGTACTACTATTCATCAACGTAATAGTGATGGGTACTTTGATGCCACAAGCATGTGTAAAGCTACTGGCAAACATTTCAAACATTACATGGAAAATCAATCAACTACTGAATTTATAAATGTTCTGAGTTTAAAAGTCGGAATTCCGACCTTTAAAATTATTGAAATAAAATTAGGCCGTTATGGTGGTTCTTGGATACACCCTAAGGCTGCTATTCATTTGGCTATTTGGTGTAGTCCTGAATTTGCTGTTTTAGTAAGTGAATGGGTTTATGAACTCCTAACCGAAGGTTCAGTATCACTAAATCCCGAACAATCTAAACAAGAAACTGTCTTACTTTTCCAAGCCAAATCCAAAGAATTATCTAATCAAAAAGTTACTGGTAATGCTAAACGGATTGCTCTCAATGATTTTATAAAAGAACATTCTGGATATGACGTTTTAGAATTACTTGGTATCGAATCTCAAGTTGCCGAAGTTCAACAAGCTTTATTAAATCCCACAAAAATAGTAAAACGGGTTAGTTTAAAAAGTGCTATAGCGGTTAACAAAGAACTAATTGCACTGGGATTACAAACCAAACATTATGATACCAACAAGAATGTCTATTATGAACTAACTGAAAAAGGTTTAAAATACGGTCAATATCAAGACACAAGAATCAGTAAAACCTCCAAAACTATTCGAGGTATTAAATGGTATGATAGCGTATTAGAATTATTTCAACCAGCATTAATCCCTCCTAATAAATTAACTCCCCAATCAAATTTCCAACTATTTTAAACGTCTAATTATACATTCACCAGATTAAAAGATTTTCCAGATAAAATCATGTAGTATATCCAGTATTTTTTTATTCGGATAAACCATTCTTACGGCCGACGAGAAAGCTTTGGTTTTGTAGGAAGATTACACCAACAATTAAAACTAGCTGGTTTGATAAAGTAAATATCCCTGATAGCGATGATTATTCTCAACGCAAATTGTTTATTAGTATCAAGCTTCTACCTTGGCATTCATTCTAAATGACTCAATGACTCTGCTATTTAATCATAATATTTAGTGAAAGAGCTACTAAAAATAAGTTACCAAGGCAGAATCACTAAGAAATTGATTTTATGCCACTATCATTTGCAATTAAATTTTAACTTATTCAAGTTTGGTTAGACTCTCTCCAAAAAGGAAAAAATCCATTTACTGAGGAGATTTTGGAGGGAATACGTTAAGGTTTTTGAACATAATTTAAAGGATAAAACATGATTAACAGAAGTTACGCAGAAAGCTACTTCCCACGACCCATCATTTATTAATGATGGGAGCAACTTACTAGTTCCACTCCTAGGTTAGTATTTCGTAAAATAATTACTTATCAACCATCTTATTCAGGTCATTTATCACTGTATTAGTATGATATCGCATTCTAGCTTGTCTTTTTATATCTTCTATAGAAGAACTATCTGATTGTATGGGAGAATTTTCTGGTTGAGAGATATTAACTGCCAACCATTTAGAATGTTCTGTTATTAAGGTTTTGCTAACTTCTTGTACCATCTTAATACATTCATCAGTATGTATCATACTTTCACTATTGCTGGATGATGGAGATATCACTTCTCTACCAACTGGGCGATAAATTTCTTCCCTGATTAGAGTTATATCTTGGGAAATAGGTTCTGTTGGATGTTGCAAAATAGATTGTTTTAACTTTGGAAAGTATTTCATTATGATATAACCCAATACACTGATTAAGATTACTGCAATGATAACAACAAGTACCAATGTAATTGTCATACTTTTAATCTGTTCTCTAATCACAATTTCTTTGTTAGCAACTGCTTTATTAATATCATCTAAATAAAACCCAGTACCTAACATCCAACCCAATGGTTTATACAATTTAACATAAGATAACTTGGCTACCTTCTCATCTGTATTTGGTAATTTAGCTGAATTATTAGTGTGGAAACAATTACCATTCTGCTGTTGGCAGGCTTTTAAAATAGCAGCATAATATTGTTTAGATTGTCCAGATAGATTTTGTTCTTCAAGTGTGAAATCATCGGAATTAACTAACATTTTTAATTTAGTAGTAGCAATCCAAAAATTACCTATCCCATTGCTATAACGCATTTTTCTAATATCTTCTTTACTTTTTTCAATTGCGTCTTCAATTGCATTATCAACATAAATCGCAGTACCAATTACCCAATTCCAATCTTCAAATAGTCGAACATAAGCCAACATTGGCATATCATTAATCACACCATTAGGAGTAGTTTTAGGCCATAAATAGTCAACAAATCCTTTACCATGATGGTTACAAACTTCTACAGCAGCTTGATAAATATTTTGTTCTTTACCCAATGCACTGTTATATTTAGGATTATTTAATAATTTTCCATTTAAAGTGCTATCCAATGGGTGCATGATCATTTTTGGATATGGTTCAGTAGTATCACTAATCCAAACATAACCATTACCTTTGTCATAACTAAGTTTGGAAACTTCTGTTGCAGCTTGCTCTAATGCTTGAGAGAGTTCTAAACCATCTACTTTAACTGCTTCAGCTTTAGTTTTAAGAATGCTTTCTGCGATGTCTACAATATTAGTTAGCTGTTGGCCATAATGTCTAGCTAAATATTGTTTATCCATGGCATTTTTATAGTTAGTATCTAATGTTACATAGGCTATATCAACATATTCTTGTAGAGATTTTTTAACTCGATTAAGCTCTTCTTGTTTATACTGTTCAATTTCTTGTTGACCAGATTTATTTATATGATATAAAACAAAAGGTAACATTATGAATAATGCGATGATAAAACAAAACATTACTAGTAAGGTAATTTTATTAGTTATATTCATTGAATGGTCTCTATTATGATTCTAGGTTATTTTAACTCATATGAATAATAAATATCTTATTATAAATATAGCAATAATGTGGATTATAACATTTCTCTATTTAGTAAATACAACTTAAAGTCTATTACATTTATCCTATTTATAATTCTGCTCCAAACCCTACCACAGTAACATCATCCTGTCTATCATTATTATTTTTATAATCATTGAAAGCTTGTAATATGATTTCTGATTGCTCTGCAAAAGGTCGTTGATAATTGTTCAGTAATAACTGTTTAAATCGTTTTTTTCCAAGTAAAAGACGTTTATGGCCACCAAGTTGATCAGTAAAACCATCAGTAGATAAATAACAGGACATACCAGCTTCAATCTTAATTGTGTGATTAGTAAAAGCAAAATTTACATCAGACCTTTTATAGCCTAAACTTTGCTTATCACCTTTAATCATTGTTACTTGATCATTATGAATATAGTAAAGTGGTAGCCTAGCTCCAGCAAAAGTTAAAGTATCTTTTATTACTAAACAAATAGCTATATCAAGGCCATCGTCAGATTTAGCATATTCAGTATCTTGTTGTAATGAGGTTTTTACTAGAAAATTGAGTTGTTTTAAAATATTTGCTGGTGAATGAGAACTCTGTTCCCGAATAATTCTGCGTAAATTGGTTGACACAATCATGGTCATAAACGCACCAGGAACTCCATGGCCAGTACAATCTATCACTGCAACAATAAACCCATTTTCTACCTGCTCTGCATATAGCATATCGCCACCCACCACATCTCTTGGCATCCATAAAAAGAAGCTGTTTGGCATATAAGTTTTTACCTGCTGCATATTAGGTAATAGAGAGCTTTGAATAATTTCAGCATATTCAATACTTTCCATAATTGCTTTATTTGCTTCTTCAGCAGTTTCTTTGGCTATTTTAAGTTCATAAGTACGCTCTTCAACTTTTTGTTCTAAATTATCGTACAATAATGAATTTTCAATGGAAATTGCTATTTGGGAAGATAATAAATTTAAAATTTCAACTCGATTAACAGTAAAAACTTCAGTAGCTAGATTATTTTCTAAGTATAATATTCCAATTAGCTTCTTTTGATTAAGTAGTGGAATACATAAAATTGATTGAGGATTATGTTCAATAATATATGAATCATTAGTAAAATTACCTTCCTGACTTGCATTATGTAACACCAATGGTTCTTTAGTTCTAATTACATAATTTACGATATTGGCTGATATATTGTTTATCGAGCTAGATTGTAAAACAGTGACATTATCTATATTACCTTCAGCTTCAATAAACCATTCATTTTGTTTCGGTAATAGCAAAAAACCTTTTTCTGCACCAGCGTTTTCGATCACAATATGCATCATCTTTTCTAATAAATGACCTAGTATTATTTCTCCTGATAAAGTCTGAGATGCTTTTACTACACTGTTTAAATCTAACCAACCTGAAGCCGTAGAAGTTGAGGATATTGTTGAAGATATCATGGTTGCTAAAGTTGTTTCAGAAATATTAACAGTTACTGGTTTAGAAGTAAAAAATTGTGAATATTTAGTTTCTAAATTTTCTGCTTTAGCAACAGCTCCCCATTGCTGATAAGAATAATGAGCATCATGTAAGTATAATTGAGCTAACTTAATTTTATTTTTTTGTAAGTAGAATTTTCCAGCTAATTCATAAGCTAAAGCTGCATCATTGATATATCCATTTTTTTCAGCATGCTTAATTGCCTGATCATAATGTTCTCTAGCATCACCATCTTCACCTAAAATATGACACCGTTCTGCTTCCACTAAATAAAATTTATGCAGAAAATTTGTTGAAGAATGCTTGGCCCATTTTGCCATTTTTTCCTGATTGATTGCTACTTTTTTTAAAATAGCTACTTGTTCTAGTTCAGTCAAATCAGGATACGATGCTAATCGTATGAGAGAATCATAAAAATGGAATATGGCTACTGGTAATGAACTAGTGACACCATCTAAATGTTGTTCGGCTATCTCTGCATTTTCAATTGCTGCTGTATATTCTTGAAATAGATAATGTAAAATACATTTGTTAAGGTGTAAATTATGGAGTCCTGTTTTATCATTTGCTTGTTGATAGCGTTTTAAATAAATTTTTTCATCATAAACTTTACCAGTTAATAGGCATGGATGATTGCAATGTCCCGTTAAGTTTAAAACTACTTGCCAATACAAATAATGTCTATTAAAAGCTCCTTCTTGTTTAAGTTGAGTAGCTGCATTATTATACTTAGCCATTTCTTGTTCAAGAGTATTAAGCTGTTTGCCGATAAAGTAAGAAAAATAGGAGTAGGTTTGAATAGAATAGGCTGCAAATTCTAACACTCCAGTCTCTAAGCTAATTTGATAATTTCCTAACAATGGTTGCAATGTATCTTTAACATGCCATTTCCATAATTTAATTAGATTATTAAATAAAAAAACGACCCTGGCTTTAAGTCTATTTTCACCTAATCGCTCCAATAAATCTAAAGCTAATTGACCAAATTTATATCCAGATTCAATATCTATCACAATGCCACAAAGGATAAATCCATAACAAACATAAGCAAAACTTGATTCAGCAACATTGCCATATTCAAATGATAGCTCAACTTGTTTAAGTACCATTAAAGTCATCAAACTTGGTGATACAAAGTAGGCTGCTGGAATCACGATTCCAATAACACGCATTGCTAATACTTTATCAGGATTGGTCATTATCGGTAAATCAATGAGTGATTGAATCGATTTACCAACTAATAATTTTTGCATTTCTTGTAAAGCTAATTTAACATCTTCTTTAGTGGATTCTTTAGGAAAATTAATACCTAATCGATCTACAAAAATTAAGGCTGTTTTAATAGCTTCTTGTCTTTGATTTTGGGCAACATAAGCTGACATTAAAATTTCACAAACTCTTACTTCATCTGATAAAGTTTTGGCATGCTGTGACACTAATTTTACTAATTCTTCCATCTGTTTAAAATTGCCACTGAGATAGGCTGCTTCTGCTGCTTCTATATGCAGATTAAGAGTTAAATCATATTCTATTTCCCAACTTCTATTTGGCAAACATTCCTTTCCAACATTTAAGTAAATTGTTGCTGCTTCATAAGCCATTGCCAGTTTAGCTTTTCGACCAGCTATCAAATTAAGTTCAGCAAGTCTTAGTTTTTCTTCAGTAATTAACTCAATACTTTGATTAAAATGTCCTACAATAGTAAATATTTTTTCTTCTAATTTATCATTTGTTGTATTTTTAAGTAACAAACGTCCTATTTGCAGATGTACAGTTTTCTTCTGTTCTTCATCAATCAATGTATAAGCAGCTTGTTGCACCCGATCATGTGAGAACCGAAAATTATTAATTGTCAATTGTGAAGAGCAAATTTCATCACTATGTAATTTATAAGATGAAGTTGGAAAAATTAATCTTTCTATCAAAACTGGTTGTAAAGCTTGAAAAGTATCAATTACTGATTTTTCATAAATTATAGACAGAGTTTCTAAATCAAAGTCACTGCCAATACAGGCTGATAAACGTAATACATGTTGAGTTGCTGTAGGTAATTTTTTTAATTTAGCAATCATCAATTCAACTACATTATCCGTTATATTAAGAGTTTTTATTTGCTCAATATCCCATTGCCAATAGCCTTTTTGCTTATTTATTGGTGGAATAAAATTAAGCAAATTTTCTTCATACAATGTGTACAAAAATTGACTTATAAAAAATGGATTGCCACCAGTTTTCTGCATAACTAAATTTGCTAATAAACTTACTGTTGGTAAATTTTGATGTAAACTATCAGCAATTAATTGATTTACATGTTCAATAGCTAGTGGTTTTAATGTAATTTGGTTGATAACAACGTTTTCTTTGCGTAAATTTTCTAGTGTTACTATTAGCGAATGGCTAGATTTAACCTCATTGTCTCGATATGCTCCAATAATAAACAGATTATTAATCTTTTTACTAGACATGATATTTTCTAATAAAGAAAGTGTTGCTAAATCAGCCCATTGAAGATCATCTAAAAAAATTACCAAAGGATATTGACAAAATACTTGAATGAAATTTTGAAAAACTAAGTTAAATCTATTTTGAGATTCCATTGATCCCAGTTGTGGAACATTTGGTTGTTTTCCAATAATCAACTCAATGTCAGGAATGACATCAATGATTATTTGACCATTAGGCTCTAAGGAAGCTAAGAGTTTTTCTTGCCAAATCAAATTTTTTTCTGCATTTTCAGTCAATAACTGTTGAATCAATTCTTTAAAAGCATTAACAATAGCACTGTAAGGAATATTACGTTGTAATTGGCCAAACTTACCTGTAATAAAATAGCCTTGAGTTTTGGTAAGAGAACGGTAAATTTCCTTAACTAATATAGATTTACCAATACCAGAATAACCAGTAACTAACATTATTTCTGTTGTACCAGAAGCCACTCGTTTAAGTGCTGTCAGTAATGTATTTATTTCATATTCTCGACCATAGAGTTTTTGGGAAATTTGAAAGCGATTTGAAGCATCTTGTTGAGCCAGTTTAAATTGTAAATTTACTGAATCTTGAGAAGTGGATAAATTCTCTAGTACTTTTTCTAAATCGGCTTTAATTCCCCATGCACTTTGATAACGTGCTTCGGCAGTTTTTTCTAATAATTTTAGAATTATATCAGATATAGCCTGAGGTAATTTTGGATTAATTTGCTTCGGTGGAATGGGTTGTTTAGCAATATGGCAATGAACTAATTCCATCGCATCTTGTGAGTCAAAAGGCAATTTGCCAGTAAATAACTCATAAAACATAGCTCCAAGCGAATAAAAATCAGTCCGATAATCTAAATCTCGATTCATTCGGCCAGTTTGTTCTGGAGATAAATAAGAAATTGTGCCTTCCAATATATCTGGATTTTTTAATGATAAATACTGACGTGATAATTGAGTAGCAATCCCAAAATCAATTATTTTTAAAGATTTTTGGTTAGAGTTCCAAATAAAATTAGCGGGATTTACATCTTTATGGATAATATTTTCATGATGTATTTGTCCTAATATTTCAGCAGCTTGAATAGCTATAGCAAGTATTTCTGCTAACTTAAAAGAAGATATGTCAAGATTTTTTAAAGATATACTATTAAAATCTTCTAAACATATTAAGAGTTTATTTTGATACTGCTCGATATTATAAACATTTATCACTCCAGGTATGTTTCTTAAATATTGAACAATTTCATATTCTTGTCGATAGCAGGCTAAAACTTCTGAAGATGGATAGTCTTGTCTTAATATTTTTAAAATAACTGATTGTTGGTCTTGTTGCCTAATTCCTTGATAAACTATAGAATTATTACCTTCATAAATTTGTTTGATGATTTTATAATTAGGGATTTTTATCATATTGGTCTGGATTTATAGAAGTTTTCGATTTAATATACTAAAAAGTCATACTAAAATAATTAATTTTTGATAATTCTGATAAATATACAATATTTTCAGAAATAAATTTGGTAAATTAAGATTACTTTTCATATCAAACCAATTGAAGTATATATTATTTATCATCAATATTATATACTTAAAAATATATTTACGAATTTAATTTAAATCAATATTTCTTTTATATACTGATGTTACGCAGAAAGTTTTAATCAATTAGCATTCCATAGGTTTCACCTATGGCTATTCATGTTCCACCCCGTTGGGGTTGTTTCAATCCTGAAAGGATTG
>JQIA01002295.1_pt1 | contig 10255 bp, 5 predicted proteins | sample 811431 | NCBI WGS metagenome assembly JQIA01 (sample SAMN02998118, study PRJNA258478) | marine sediment metagenome | biome: marine; feature: seafloor; material: sediment; isolation source: oil-polluted sediment collected from 3 locations (0.5 km, 0.7 km and 0.9 km)... | place: USA: Gulf of Mexico ... | reverse complement strand
GCTCAAACTGATTCGAAGTTGCTATCAACTGACTACAACCAAGGTGAAGGTGGTCTTAAGAATGGCTTGGTTATGCAAGGTAAATTGCGTGGCTTCTCTATCTACAAGACTAACAACGCACCTAAGTATACTGTAATGGATATAGTAGGTACATCTATCGTAAATGATGGTGATGCTATTGTTGAATATGCAGGCGGTACTATTGACAATGCTGGTATCATAGGTGATGTACTTATGGCTGGTCATATGTCAGCAGTAGCTACAGTGAGTTCAATTGATAAGATTGAAACTCTACGCTCTGAGACAACGTTTGCAGACATCGTACGTGGATTACACGTGTACGGTCGTTCTATCATACGTCCAGAGTCTCTAGCAGTTGCTTACTGTACATACGGTTAATCACGCGGGTCCCTAGGGCCTAATGACTCTAAGGGTCCCTCAGTTCTTAAAGGACTAAGGGGCCCTTTTTTATACAAGGGAGATAATACATGGCTAAGACTTACATACAGCTAGTTAATGAAGTTCTTCGGGACGTCAACGAAGTACCAATTATATCCAGCGATTTCCCTACTGCAAGAGGCGTACAGGATTTCGTTAAGAAGGCTATCAATAGAGCATATATGGACATAGTAGGCTCCTCACAGGAGTGGCCTTGGTTAACTAATACAGGAGGAACTAATAGGTTCCAGCAGGTCTCTACTGTAGCAGAGACACAGTGGTATGCTTTAGGGCAATCACACAACATAGATTTAAACGTAGTATTACTCAAAGGAGATGATACTACTGTATTGACATATGTCTCATACGACCTATGGGCCAAGAGTTCTAAAGTAAATGACGACTCAGGTAAACCTACCTCTATCTTTAAACATCCAACTAATGATCTATATGGGCTGTCACCTACACCAGACATAGTATATACATTAGAGTTCTCAATGTGGGACCCAGCTACAGAGTTTGTTAATGATGTAGATGTAATGCCTTTCGCTGATCAATACTACACAGTGTTAATCAATAGAGCGTTGTTCTACGTTTGGATGTGGAGAGAGAATCTAGATCACGCTAATATGGTAGATAAAACATATGATGAAGGACTTAAGGAAATGAAGAGACATTTGCTATCTAGTAAGATAGATAGGATGAGAGCTATATAAACCACAGGAGGCTATAATGGCAGTAGAAGTACAAACTATACAAGTTCCTGCTCAAGGAGGAATGGATCTATCATCCAACCAACAGTCTTTACTGCGTGAGCCTAACAAAGGTCGCTTGTTAACTAACTTCGAAGTAGGAATACAAGGAGGGTATCAGCAGATTAAAGGATACACTAAAGTTAACCTATCGACTATACCTAACACGGGAAGTATCACAGGAGTCCATGAGTACCGAGGAGGCCTAGTGGTCTGTAGAGGCACTGGTATCTACTTTAGTCGTGATTACACAACATGGATTCAAGTGAATAAGATAGGAACCGCTCAGGCCCTAGGGTCCATAAGTGCCCCTTTCGATGATAGAGTAACCGGTGGGTCCTATTATCTAGATCTGTTTGTCTTCGGGGACACAGAGAAGCTAGTGATGACAGATGGAGTAAGTAAACCATGTGTTCTGACTATACATCCAAATGACACTGTAGATTACGTAGAGATCACAGAGACTGAAGTACTAGACGGTACTGTATCCACTGTATTCCTTAATCAGTTCTTTATCTCTGGTGTATCTGCAGAACCTTATACTGTTTATCATTCTAACCTATTAGACCCTGCAGACTTCACCGGAGCTACTTCAGGCTTCTTTAGTATGAGAGATACTGTTATAGGTCTTAAGCTATTCCAGAAGGATCTATATGTATTTACCTCTACTCAGATATCTAAAGCTACTGGCATGAACTCAGGAGAGACTGTAGTAGAGCCTCTAGCAGACGATGTGGGCTGTTTAAGTGGTCATAGCATACAAGAGGTAGGGGGTGATGTTGTTTTCCTCGCTAAGGACGGCCTACGCACTCTCAGGGTATCTTCACAGAACGATACTACAGAGACTGGAACTATAAGTCATTCAGTGCAGCCTTTACTTACTGCATTTATTAATGACATAGATTCATACATAGTCACAAGTACAGTCATAAGAACTAAGAATCAATATAGACTTATGTTCACTAAGATAGGCTCAACGAACCCACAAGACCATGTGATGTTCATAGGAACATTAGTTCAGACGGCCCAAGGTCCTAGTTGGGAATTTACTACAGGTAATAGCTTCGAGTCTATTAATTCTAAGGGTGAGTACTTTGGAGACTCTAGTGGTGATGTCTTTCAGATAGAGACAGGTAATTCATTTGATGGTACTGATATTGAGAGTATATGGGAGACTCCTTGGTTTGACCTAGGCTCTGTCGGCATCCGTAAGGCTCTTATGTCCCTTGAGTTAGATATGAAACTATCAGAACCAGAAGCAATAACTCTTGAAGTATTCTTTGACTACAACAAGACAGACCAACATCTACCTACCCCATTTGTATTAGACTTTACAACAGGAGCAGCGTCATATGGTACTGGAACTTATGGTTTAAGTACTTATCCAGATGACATACCTAGGTTCCCTAAGAAATACTTAGAGGGCTCAGGTCACGTAATTAAACTAAGGTTCACAGGAACCATGCAAGTAGATGAGTGGTTACTCTATGGCTTTGTACTTAATCTTCTTAAAGGAGGGAACATATAGATGGCAGACGGATACGTAAGACAATCAAGTTACTCCAATGGGGAGACTATACTAGCAGCACATACTAACAAGGAGTTCGATCAGTTAGAGAAAGCCTTTGATGATGTTATAGGCCATACACACAATGGATCTAAGGGTCAAGGGGGTCTAGTCCCTGTTGTCTCTAATGCTGCTGGCACTACTAAGGTAGTTGCCAATAGTACTAACATCGAATATTGGGTCAGTGGTGTACTAGTAATGACAGTAACAGAGACTGACGTAACCTTTAGTGGCGGAGTGACTATCACTGGGTTGTTAAATGGACGTAACTTCACAGCAGATGCAGCATTAATAGATGACTTAGCTATTGTAGCAGGATCTATCCCTATCTCCGGTGCTGAGATACGTACTAGATACATAGGCAATAGTAATACAGAAGAGTTCACTACTGCCCTTAAGACTAAGCTAGGAACTATAGAAGAGAATGCTACTGCTGATATGTCAGCTAGTGAACTAAAGACTCTAGTTGAATCTAACAGTGATACACAATTATTAACGGATGCCCTTAAGACTAAACTGGATCGTATGATCGCAGAGAAGCTAGAGGAAGATCCTACGTTCTTTGATTAAGGAGGCTAGATGAGTGATTATGTAAGGCAGTCTACTTACGGTACTAATGATACCATCTTGGCTGCAGATACTAACGATGAATATAACAAACTACAGACCGCTATGTCAGCAGCTGGGCATGATCACAATAGTGTAGATGAAGGCTCCTCCTTAGCTAAGATATCCAATAGAGAAGAGACAGTACGTATTGAGACCGAAGGTACTCAGGGTTTCTACGTTAACGATGTTATACAGTTTGATGGTTCTACGTTTTATCAGGACCTAGTGGAGCCTCTAGTACACAACGAGTATCTAGATGAGCTATCCTTAATCCCAAGCGGTACTTACTCTGTAGATATTACAGACGGTGTACTTAAGAGTAACGTAGAGTCTATAGATAACTTTAATGAATTCAACTCAGCAGAGAACGCTAAGCTCGCTGGGGCTGAGGCCAATGCTGGTGGGGATCTAACGAGACAACAGGCCTTAGGTCTTTACGTAGACAATGCTGATACTAACGTAGTTTCTAATGACATGTTTAGACTAATAGATACTTATGTATTTAAGACTACTAAGTTAGATATGGAAATTGGTGTTGTATTTGTAGACTCAGACCAGTCTACAGTGAACATAACAGTAGTTAGATCTGGTACTTTCACAGAGGCCACTGATTTCCGTATAACTACTACTGATGGTTCTGCTACAGCAGGTACTGATTATATTGCATTAGATAATGTATTCACCTTTGCAGTAGGGGCTACCTCGGCTGTAGCTACTATATTGTTAACTGCTGAGGATATAACACAGGATCTTAACTTTGCTGTTACTCTTACATCTCCTGATGTTGAAGTTGTAATAGAGAACTTTATGCAGATAGTATCTATACGTAGTGTGGCTTTCCATGACTCAGTTAGTGATTCTTTAGGTAATTCCTTAGAGCAGGATGCGGAGATACGTAGGTTAGCATTAGAGCAGATTATACTATTATCAGATGGTATGGTTAGACAGATAGACATAGATTCCCAAGAGGTAGTTGATTCATTTCATGATGCTAATCAGGTTGCTTTAGAGGTATCTCAGATAGCAACACAAGCACAGTTAGACGCTTTGGAAATAGTAGCAGGAGCAGAGAAATCTCTAGCCGAGCTACAGGCTATCATAGACGCAGCTATAGGGCCTATCGAGTCAAGAGTAGGTATAGTAGAAACAGATATAATAACTTTAGAAAGTACTACAGATGGACAAGCTACTACATTAACAGCACTGATAGCTAGTGATGGAAATACAGCTGCACAATTAGTTAACTTGAATACTGTATCAGCAGACCACGCCTCGGCTCTCCAGAGCTTAGGAGTATGGGACCCTGGTAATATGCAGTACGGTGCTATAGATGTATTATCTGATGTTACTACAACTCATGCTACATACTTCGTTAGTCTAGGTGTGTGGGATGGTGATAGCTTTAGTGTTGTAGATGATATCATTACTGTTAACTCAGATCAAGCAACTAAGCTAAGCTCATTCGGCACATACGACTCAGGGTCCAACAGTTACAGCAGTATCACAGACCTTCAGCGTACTACAGCAGATAGTGCCTCTGATGTATTAGTACTACAATCAGGAAAGTTGCTAACTGATATAGATGGCCTACTATCAGCATATAATGATTTCTTACTACAGAACGGTATGGACATAAACACTGTTAATGTATCTACTTTAGTTACAGATCTTTCAGTGACTACTTCTATATCAGAAGCATCAGCACAGTCTATATTAGGACTTCAGTCTTCATTTGATGAAGCATCGGCAGCTATTATAGAAACAAACATAACTGTAGCTAATGAGTTCGCAGCACGCGTTGCGCAAGAGACTATAATAGAGGCTCAAATAGGGGACTCAAATGCTAATATAACTATCAATGCTGAGGCTATAGTTACTGAATCAACTGCACGTGCTACACAAGACACACAATTAGGCGTAGATATAGGAACAGCCGAAGCTAATGCTAATACATATACTGACGTAGCTATAGGATACTGTAGTCTTACGCCCCTAGGGACCCCTACGACTCACACGAACCAAACGGACTGTCAGAACGCAGGTAACGTATGGAACCAAGGTGTTCCTTTGGCTCAGGCGGTACAGAATGTATCTGTTAATAATGGTACTTCGACTGCCACAGTTAGTCAGCACTTAACTGCATACGAGACTACCGATGGTCAGCTTATAGGAAGAGCTGCCTTTGAACTTGATATAAATGACAGAGTAACAGGTATTAAATTAAATGGAACTGAGACCCATACGGACATAGAGTTCGTAGGTGATACTATTTCGTTTGTTAATCCCGATGACTTCTCTAAGGCTTTTGAATGGAACGCTACTGATAATACTTTTGAATTCACAGGAAGACTCATATTAACTGATGGATCTGTAACAGATATAGCAGATATAAGCGCACAGGATGGTTCTACGTGGTTTGAAGTAGCTGTATTTCCTAGTCCTGATACTGGAACAGGTACTATAGGTGATATGTACTTACGTGTCGGACGTTATACTAATACTAAAGTTGTACATCCTACACTACCGGGTACTTATCCTGATGGTATATGGGAAATAGGGAATGAAGTAGATTTAGAAGGACCAGAGAATACTACCCCCAGTACTGTCCCAGGACCTACAGGGCCTATAGGCGCAGGGTTCTACAGAACAGGAACAGGCTCTGGGGCATGGACGGACCTAACCGCACATGGGGCTACTCCTTCTATAAGTCCTGCATCTGTTATTGGAGATGTTGTTACTATTTATCAGACATCAGATCCTTCTAATGCTACAACTAAGACATGGAATGGCCTTATATGGACTGTTCCTGTATTGTTTATTGATGGGGATATGATTGCTACTGGGACTATAAGTGGTGATAGAGTAGTAGCTAACACCATAACAGCTAATAGGATGAACTGGCAGGACGCTAGTAGTAATGTTTCTGTAGGTATATCTGGTAATGGACTTACTGTTATCAGTGGATTAGCTTCTTGGAAGTCTTTAATTGTAGCTAACACATCTGCACAATCCGACGGAACTATAGAAACAGGAGTTACAGCTAAGGGGTCTCTTGCAGGTGTCTATGGAACTGGGGCCACCTACGGCCTTTATGGCTCATCAGCTGCCCGTGGAGTCACTGGTATTTCCACAGGAACTGGATCGGCTGCAATAGGAGGTCAGTTTAGTGGTGGTGACTTTGGGGTTGATGCTTTTGGAACAGTAGCAGCTGTAGAGGCTGATGGCGGAACATATGGAGTGAGGGCCGCTGGCACCTCTTATGGTCTATTTACCAATAGTGACTGCTGGTTCGAGGGGGCTAACTACCCATTCACTGGCGCTCATATGTCCGTTGTGACTAGAGATACAGCTAAGAAAGTATTAGGAATGTTATTAGTAGAGACTTCCTTGATCTCTAAGAAAGATATAAGTAATGTTCTGTTTAATGCTGAGTTAACTTCAATCCCACGACAACGTAATGTCCTAGGGGCCATAAGTAAACTTGAGAAGCTAATAACATACCCTATGCATCCTTATGGCACTGTAGATACTAAATGGCGTGTAGCACATAAAGACACTCATCAGTTCGCTGGTGTTAATGCTATAGGCGATGGTCAGTTATTGGCATGTGGTGAGGGTGGTAATATCGAAGCAGGGGATCTGCTGTGCTCTAGTAGTGTAGCAGGACATGCAATGAAACAGATAGACGAAGAAGGTAACTACGAGAAATACGTATGTGACTATACAGTCGCTAGAGCTAGGGAGTCTATAGATTTCTCAGACTCATTAGATACACAGATGATAGCCGTTATATATATGGCTGGTTAATTAGAAGGAAACAAATATATGTCATGGTTTAAAGCCACATCAGTCACAGCAACCAATGGTTCTAATATAGTAACCATAGTATCAGGCGAATCTATAGCCTCTGTGCAACCTGGAGATGCCTTATTATTAGGTGCTCAGGACCCTGTAGAAATCAATAGAGCTTATGTAGATGGCGGCTCAAATCAACTATTAGAACTAGTAGACAACTGGGCAGCAACTACACAGACTACAGTAGCAGGAACAGTATTACCAACAGCAGGTGATTTTCTAACGGCTACTAATGCTCTTAAGGATGCTACTACTATAACTAGTAATAACGTAGCTGCTTTAGATGCTTGGATTACACAGACGAGTGGTACTGTAGCTATGACTAACTTAGCTGGTACTGTGTTTAATGTTAAGCCTGTACAGTTACTAGAGTCTGAGCTAGAGGTTATTGGGTCTAGTGCTCAGGCTATGACTAGTCAGGATTTCTTCGCACTAGCTGAAAAGCGTATTCGTGACAATGCCGGTAGTGGGTTTAGTGAGTGGGGGCGGCATACTTCAGGCACTACTCACTTGATAAACGAAGGAATGTCAGGCAATCCATCTGAAACAGCAGGTTATGAAGATGAAATATACTTAGGACGCCCTTGGTACACTTCTGGTGTTTTAGGTGGTTCAAGGACAGATAGCCCAGTTGTCGGTGTTAATGGTGTTCAACTTAACTTATCAAGCGTATCTGATAGTAACGCCCAAGGTGGTAATAGGGTTAAGCTCCCACCAGCTCCCGACGGCCTCGACAAGTCAGACGGCACAGGCGTTCACGCATCGCTAGCAGCCGCAATTACCGCAGGTACTACGGCCTTAACAGCGTCTGTAATCACTAGACAAGACTTCGTTATGCTTGAGGTTTGGCATGAGGCCATAGATGACAAAGATGTAGTGTGTCCTTTAGGAAACGTACAATACGGAGCGACTACGTGGGAATCAATAACACTATCAAACGTAGAAGAAGTTCAGGGATACTCAGCATTTGGTGATTGGGATACTACGACTAAAGGTTACATGGTCAAGTGGTCTACGTTATCGGATGCTAACAAGGTTAAGTTCTTACAGGACCCTGAGAACAATATCTATTCAGATGACGGGACACTTGTGCAAGTTAGGTATCGCGTTAGAGTCATCAAGGGCTTAGGGGACACTTGGGATAACATAGGTACCAATATAGGAACTTACTTACGTTATAGTTCTACATTGAATGTATATGGACAAGGCTCAGATACTACTCCTATACAAGGCACAGATCTCGGAGAAGCTAACTCAGCTAGGACATTCCCTACCTTTTCTAATGGAACATACCCGTCTCCAGACGCAGGAGTAGCAGCAGCAAGAACAGACGGAAGTGTGAACGCACACAACGGTCTATGCTTCGCAGTCCCAATAGCCCTAGTGCAACGTAGGAACCAAGGGTCCTATGAACCTACTTTCAACCCACAAGGCTCAGCCGAATTTGGTGACTCCTTACCGTGGTATGCTTCTACCGACGCAATGGCGTCTACTTCAGATTGCTTTGATTCTGTAGATGATGGTTCTATTACAGGTGCTGCTTCAGGCCGTTCAGACTTAAAGTTCTTTGACGCAATCTACGCCAGTGACGTCCAAGATTTACGCATGAGTTCAAAGCGTTTACCGCTATCGGAGATTCGTGAGAAAGCTAAGCGCAGAGGAATAGCAGGGACTATTAGGGGGTTTGAGGGTGTTCCTTTTACTAGAGTACAGCGCAAGGCAGCAACATCGTCTAATGCAGTTAGTACGTCATTTCAAACAGATGACACGTCACCCTTTACAATTGGGGATGTAGTATCTGTAACAGACATTGTTGGTAACATACTTATTATAGAAGCCACCGTGACAGCCATAAATACAAACGTAGGGATAGCGTGGGACGCTGCCGAAGGGGACTTCAATAGAGTAAGCGCCACAGAGTACACATGTGTTTATACTGAACTTCAAACCCCAGACTCAGCAAACCCAACTTGGACAGACATAATCGGTGATCCTGTGAACATCTTGGCTACGTTTCCTAATGGCGTTGAGGGTCAGTGGATTCCTGTGATCCCTGATGGCATCGTAGACTCATTCGACTTCAATAGAAAGCTAACCACTAACTTAACTTCAGAGCGTACAACAGACGATGGAGTAACATGGGCATCGTTCACGCCAACAGTAGTCACTACTACTAACTTGGCTACATTAACTAATGAACCAGCAGCTAACGTAGTGTTATTACATTTTGAAACACAAGCTCACTTTACCGAAGACACAGCAGTAACAGAAGTATCTGGATATGACTCTGTGTATGCCACAGACCACAACGGGGATTCTATATTAGTAAGCTCCTTAGTATCTACAGTCCCAATAGGCACAGCTAACCAAGAGGATCTATCGATTACTAAGATCATTAATGGTACTGTAAGTCATACAGCTGTTACTTTAACTCCAGACCTAACAGTAACAACAGCAATAGGACATCTTGATGGTCAACAGTATCTTATGTATAACTATGATAACGCTGGGACTATAGATGGTACGTTAATCAAGACAGTACCCTTAGCCTACTTTCACGTAGAGGAACTATAATGAAACCACTAGTCCTCTTAGTACACGGATATAACGTACACGACCCCGAAGAAACCGTAGGTAAACTAAGGACCTTCTTCGAGACACGTGGCTGTGAGACTATCATAGTTAACTACGGACACGTGGGTCTCTTGTTACGAGAGACCAAACGTAAGAACCCTAAGGTAGCTAAACAGGTAGCTGCTACGGTTAATAACAGCAAGCTACTAGATGCCTCAAGGGAAGTAATAGTGGTTGGACATTCTAATGGTTGTGCTATTATCAATATGGCCTGTAGAGACTTCGGAGCTAAGATAGACAAGGTAGTCTATGTTAACCCTGCGTTAAAGACAGACCTATCGCCAGGATGTGAATGTCACGTATGGCATTCCCCCAGCGACTCACCAGTAAAGTGGGCTAGGCGAATGCATAAGATACCTTTTATACGGCAGTTAACACCGACACGGTGGGGCCGTATCAT
>JQIA01002294.1_pt1 | contig 10259 bp, 8 predicted proteins | sample 811431 | NCBI WGS metagenome assembly JQIA01 (sample SAMN02998118, study PRJNA258478) | marine sediment metagenome | biome: marine; feature: seafloor; material: sediment; isolation source: oil-polluted sediment collected from 3 locations (0.5 km, 0.7 km and 0.9 km)... | place: USA: Gulf of Mexico ... | reverse complement strand
GAAGATCAGAAGGTTGCAGATAGATCCGGGCATGGCTATTTTGTTTGTAATAGCTTATTTGCTGACTTTAAGTTGATTGAAAAAAATAAAAAAATAGAGTCCGAAAAAGCATCAGAGGTCGCATCACTTGAAGGCGATGATGATACTACGTCCTTCTGGCAAAAGTTCACTCGTTTATTTGATGATGCTAACTTGCCTCCGAGTGAAGTGTTAGATAATAATGTTGAGACTGAAATTAGCATATCTCAAGCCGCTGTTGATGAAGATATAGCCAGATACGAAGTAACGATTGACTTAGAACACCTAGCGCTTACTGTGACCCAGTTAAATTTGATTATAAAGGCAGAGCGTAAACTTTCTGGTGAATCTGAACCTATGGATAAACTTGAAAAAAGGCTCATGGCTAAACTCTACGCATCTAAAAAATATTACGAAAGAAGCTTAAGGGCGTTGCAGAAAAAATCTATTAAAGAATACGGGCTTTCAGTTAACAGTAAGGCGCTAAAGCTGGACACGCAGACATTTGATAAATCAGGCTATTTTAATTATGACATTACCTGGCCAATGGCTGTAACGGTAAGCTCCTTGTCGATTGAAAAGAAAAAATTCTATTACACTAATTTTATTCGTGAGTTTAAAAAGTATGAAATAAATGATGCCTCTGAAGCATTGGCAAGTCTTTCGTTGTCTAAAATGAAAAAGCAATATCGTAAAGATCGTATTGAAGTACTTAGTTACTTAGAAGAATTGACCAGTAAGTATCGGGTTGATTGCAATTATCCAAAAGTGATTGACGACTACAGGGTTTCCGTAAAGTGCCCTGAGTTTGCGACAGCATTAGAAAATGATATCCCCGTATCGTTAATTTATGAGGTGTTAGCTAAGCGTTTTGATCAGGTTATACCTCGTTATACTAATCATAATAATGACCTGACTATCACCGCTGACTCTGAAACGCTTTTAATAACAAATAATAGCAATGGTCATTTAAAAATAAATGGTATTGAGTGGTTAGCTAACAATGCCGCGCAATCAATTACCCGTCATACAGATAAGGCAAAAATATTTTCTATTGCTCAGGGTGAATCAGTAGAAATTAGTTTGAATGATTCAATAGGTGATGATCTGAAGAAAGCGTTAGAGATTCCTTATCTTTCACGCCGCAAGGCTCTGCGTAAGCACCTGAGTTATGGCTTTGATGTATCTTATCAGGTGCAGGAAGAAGGGCAGGCTCAACCCAGTGAAGCTGCTCGGTTACATCAAAAAAACCGATATGACTTAAATGAATTACTGTTGAGTCGTTGATGGCTCAATCTTAGTTATTTTGCTTTGTATATAGCCATCACTGAGTTTGGTTTTTATTTGGCTGCCTTCAGAAACATCATTGACTGAACGAACAACTGGCATCTCTTCACTAGATACAATAGCGTAGCCTCTACTCAAGGTGGATAGTGGGCTCACGGCTTCAAGGGTTTTCACATTCAAGCGTAGTTGTTGTTGCATGTTTTCCAGTGTACGTTTTATTGATGAATTGAGTTTTAGAAATTCATTGTCTAGTTTATCTTTTGCCGTAGTCAGCTTTTGAGAGGGTGACTGGTTCACTAGTCGTTGTTTAAGTATGTTGAGTGCATGCTCCTTATTGGATGTGTTTCGTTGGTAAGTCAGGCTTAATCTTTCTTTCAGTGCAATTAAATGCTCTTTATGATCGAGCAGTTTTTCCCCAGGATGTTTAATGTGGGAGCTAAGATTATTGACTTTTTGGCGTTCAATGGTCAGTTTTTTATTAATACTGTGGTAGATACGATCCATTAGATGGTCGAGGTTTTGTTGCCATTCATATTGGTCTGGACTTAGTTTTTCTGCGGCAGCAGAGGGGGTTGGTGCTCGGTAGTCGGATACAAAATCTGCCATCGTAAAGTCGACCTCATGCCCCACCGCGCTAACGATGGGGATGTTGCTATCCGCAATCGCTCTGGCAACGACTTCTTCATTAAATGCCCATAAGTCTTCAAGTGAGCCTCCGCCCCGGCCAACAATAATTACATCTGATTGATTGTGCTCATTGACGAGCTTGATCATTTTTGCAATTTCGCCAGCAGCGGTAGCTCCCTGAACGGGGGTAGGGTATATCAGTACATTTATTTGCGGAAAGCGACGATTTAAAACCGTAATAATGTCATGTATAGCGGCACCGGTTGGCGAAGTGATTACGCCAATGGTTTTAGGGTGTGTTGGGAGTGACTTTTTTCTAGCCTTGTCAAACAGGCCCTCCGCATTCAGCTTGGCTTTTAGTTGTTCAAATGCTTTTTGGAGGTCTCCCGCTCCGGCAGGCTCCATGCTTTCAACAATGAGCTGATAATCACCGCGGCCTTCGTATAAGCTAACCTTAGTTCTAACGACGACCTTATCACCTTCTTTGGGTGTAAATCGTAATCGTTGATTTTGTCCTCGGAACATAGCGCACCGAATTTGGGCTTTTTGATCTTTCAGTGTGAAATACCAATGACCCGATGAAGGCTTGGAAAAACTGGTAAGTTCACCTTCAACCCATATTTGAAGAAAGCTGGCTTCTAGCAGTTGTTTTACTTGTCTGTTTAATTCAGAGACTGAAAGTGCTGCTCTACGGGTGTTTTTTTCTTCAAATGACCGGATATTCATATTCTATTGCCTTGACTGGTTTACTGTACTCATTGACCAATATATAATTACTCGATTAATTTTGGCAAGTTTATAAGGCTGTTCATATGCTGCGAATTGCGCAAGAAGCACTAACGTTTGATGATATTCTGTTAATCCCTGGCTATTCAGAGGTACTTCCTAAGGATGTATCCCTCAAAACCCAACTTACTCGCGGAATAAGTTTAAATGTTCCCGTAGTTTCTGCCGCCATGGATACGGTTACCGAATCACCCCTTGCTATTGCAATGGCTCAAGAAGGTGGTGTGGGTATTGTCCACAAAAATATGACCATTGAACAGCAGGCTGCAACGGTTAGAGCGGTTAAAAAGTATGAAAGTGGGGTGGTGAAAGACCCTATTACCGTTTCCCCTGATACAACCGTTAGAGAATTGTTGGATATTACTTTTGCTAACAAAATTTCTGGATTACCTGTTGTTGATGGTAAAGACCTTGTAGGCATTGTAACAGGTCGTGATATTCGCTTTGAAGGTCGTCTTGATACTAAAGTGTCTGAAATCATGACACCCAAAGAAAAATTGGTAACCGCTAAAGAAGGTACTGATCTGGCAACAGTCACAAACCTTCTACACAAGCACCGCATTGAAAAAGTGTTGCTTGTTAATGATGATTTTGAGTTAAAAGGTCTGATGACCGTTAAAGATATTCAAAAATCTAAAGACTACCCTAATGCCTGTAAAGATGATCAGGGTCGTTTGCGTGTAGGTGCCGCAGTAGGTACGGGTGCAGATACTGAAGCGCGTGTTTCTGCATTGGTTCAGGCCGGTGTTGATGTGGTTGTGGTTGATACAGCTCATGGTCACTCAAAAGGCGTTATTGATCGCGTGCGCTGGGTTAAAGAGCAATTTCCTGAAGTTCAGGTTATTGGTGGTAATATTGCCACTGCAGACGCAGCTATTGCATTAGCTGATGCCGGTGCAGATGCCGTTAAAGTAGGTATTGGCCCAGGTTCAATCTGTACTACAAGAATCGTTGCAGGTATTGGTGTACCTCAAATTACAGCCATATCAAATGTTGCTGAAGTACTTAAAGATAGAGGTGTTCCTTTAATTGCTGATGGCGGTATTCGTTTCTCAGGTGATGTTGCTAAGGCTATTGCTGCAGGTGCTTCGGCTATAATGATTGGAAGCTTGCTGGCAGGTACTGATGAAGCGCCAGGTGAAATTGAGCTGTTTCAGGGTAGAAGTTATAAGGCTTACCGTGGAATGGGGTCGTTAGGAGCTATGGGGCAATCTCAAGGTTCCAGTGATCGCTATTTTCAGGATGCCAGCTCAGGTGTAGATAAGCTGGTGCCAGAAGGCATTGAAGGGCGGGTAGCTTGTAAAGGGCCTATGTCTAATATTGTTCACCAGTTAATGGGCGGTTTGCGTGCCAGTATGGGATATACGGGTAGTCAGGATATTCAGGAAATGCGTACTAAACCTGAGTTTGTTCGAATTACCTCGGCAGGTATGAAAGAGAGCCACGTACACGATGTGACGATCACTAAAGAAGCACCAAACTATCGTGTAAGTTAAGCTTTAATACTATTTTTATATTAATGATTATTTTTATTACGGGGATGAAGCATTTGTTGCTTCGCCCCGTTTTGCGTTTACTCAAGAGTGGTTAACTCCTTATGACTCAAAATATTCACGCTCACCGTATACTTATTCTGGATTTTGGTTCGCAGTACACACAATTGATTGCCCGAAGAGTGCGAGAAATAGGTGTTTATTGTGAAGTGCGTGCTTTTGATATGACAGAAGCTGAAATTATCGAATTTAACCCAAAGGGAATTATTCTTGCGGGTGGCCCTGAGTCGGTCATTGGTGACTCAACGCCTAGCTCTCCTGAGTGTGTATTTACTATGGGAGTGCCGGTTCTTGGTATCTGCTATGGTATGCAAACAATGGCAGAGCAGTTGGGTGGCAAGGTAGCCAGTTCTGATAAAAGAGAGTTTGGTTATGCTCAGGTTAAAGTGTGTGCTGATAACGCATTTTTGGGCGATATTAAAGATCACGTAACTGATCAGGGTGAGTCATTGCTTGACGTATGGATGAGTCATGGTGATAAAGTCGTTGAGTTGCCTGAAGGTTTTGAGTTAATGGCTTCAACGGATAGTGCGCCGATAGCGGGGATGTATCACCCTGAAAAGCACTTATATGGCGTGCAATTTCACCCTGAAGTAACGCATACCTTGCAAGGTGGGCGTATGCTTGAGCATTTTATTCTCTCTATATCTGCTTGTGAAGCTTTATGGACGCCAAGCCAAATTGCTGAAGATGCTATTAAGACTATACGAAAGCAAGTGGGGAGTGATCATGTATTACTTGGGCTTTCTGGTGGTGTTGATTCTTCTGTAGTCGCTGCTTTATTGCATAAAGCGATAGGTGATCAGCTAACGTGCGTATTTGTTGATAACGGCTTGCTTCGTCTTAATGAAGGTGATCAGGTGATGGACATGTTCGCTAAGAATATGGGCGTTAAAGTGATTAGAGCTGATGCCGCAGATTTATTTCTTTCTCGTCTTGAAGGTGTATCTGACCCTGAGAAAAAGCGTAAAGTAATCGGTAATACCTTTATCGAGATATTTGATCAGGAATCATCAAAAATAGATAATGTTAAGTGGTTGGCGCAAGGTACTATCTATCCAGATGTTATTGAATCGGCTGCTTCAAAAACCGGTAAAGCGCATGTCATAAAGTCGCACCACAATGTAGGTGGCTTACCTGATGATATGAAGCTTGATTTGATTGAGCCTTTAAGAGAGCTGTTTAAGGATGAGGTGCGTAAGTTAGGTCTTGAGTTAGGTCTACCTTATGACATGGTTTACCGTCATCCTTTCCCTGGCCCTGGCTTGGGTGTGCGTATTTTAGGTGAGATAAAAGTAAAGTATGCAGATATCCTGCGTAGAGCCGATGCGATATTTATTGAAGAGCTTCACCGTGCTGATTTTTATCATAAAACCAGTCAGGCTTTTGCTGTATTTTTGCCGGTAAAGTCTGTAGGTGTAGTGGGTGATGCGCGTCGTTATGAGTATGTTATTGCTTTGCGTGCAGTTGAAACGATTGATTTTATGACGGCTCGATGGGCTCACTTGCCTTATGAGTTATTGGAGTTGGTGTCTAATAGAATTATCAATGAAATATCAGGTGTATCCCGTGTAACGTATGATATTTCTTCTAAGCCTCCAGCAACCATTGAGTGGGAATAATCATTGGCTGATCATGAGCGCTGGATGAAATATGCGCTCAAATTAGCTAAAAAAGCATGGGAGCTAGGTGAGGTTCCCGTGGGTGCTGTCATTGTCAGAAATGATGAAATTATTGGGGAGGGTTGGAATCACCCCATAAGTTCTAATGATCCTACCGCTCATGCTGAGGTGAGCGCGCTGAGAGATGCCGCATCTAAAGAGCAAAATTACAGGCTGCCAGGCAGTGTTTTGTATGTGACAATTGAGCCCTGTACTATGTGTGTTGGGGCTATTGTTCATGGGCGAATTGATTGTGTTGTTTATGGTGCAAGTGAGCCCAAAGCAGGTGCGGTTGTCAGTCAGAATTGCCTTTTTGAACACGCCTCAATGAATACAAGTGTTGAGCATGTTGGCGGTGTCTGTGAAGACGAGTGCAGACAGTTGATTGGTGATTTTTTTGTAGAGCGTCGAGCTCAAAAAAAACAGGCCAAATTAGACAAGAAGAGAAGATAAGTTTAAAGAATTCTGTATTAATAAATATTAGCCCAAAAGGAACTAAGCGATATGAAAGTACTGGTTACAGGTGGCGCAGGGTATATAGGAAGTCATGTTGTTCGACAATTAGGTGACGCAGGGCATGATATTGTCGTATACGACAACCTCTCAACAGGTTATGAGTGGGCGGTAACTTACGGCGAACTTGTGGTAGGTGATTTAGCTGATACTGATGCTATTGACCAGCTTTTTGAAAAGCATCAATTTGAAGCGGTTCTGCATTTCGCAGCACATATCGTCGTACCTGAGTCTGTTGAAAATCCTTTAAAGTATTACAGAAATAACACTCGCAATACGCTTAATTTATTGGGTGCTATCGAAAAGTATAAAACACCCTATATGGTCTTTTCATCAACGGCAGCGGTTTATGGTATGCCAGATGAAAAAGTGCTAACCGAAGATATGCCTTTAGCACCAATAAACCCTTATGGCGCTTCAAAAATGATGAGCGAGCAGATGATTAGAGACTTAACTGCAGCCTCAAATCTTAAGCATGTAATACTAAGATACTTTAATGTTGCTGGTGCAAATCTTGAGGGTCGTTTGGGTCAGGCGACACCAGAAGCTACGCACTTAATTAAAGTAGCTTGTGAATGCGCGCGTGGTGTTCGTGATGGGATGAAAGTATTCGGCACCGATTATGAAACACGCGACGGCACGTGTATTAGAGATTATATTCATATTGAAGATTTGGCAAAAGCGCACGTAATGGCTTTAGATTATATGGCTAAAGGTGGCGACTCTGACATTCTTAATTGCGGTTATGGTAGTGGCTTTACAGTGACCGAAGTAGTTGATGTGGTAAAAGAGGCTTCAGGTGTTGATTTTCCTGTAGAGGAAGTGGGGCGTCGTGCAGGTGACCCTGACGCGTTAATGGCTGATAACAGTAAAATAAAGCGCGTTTTAGGCTGGGATCCAGATCATGATGACTTGTCTGTGATTGTTAAGTCGGCTCTAAACTGGGAGCGTTTGTGGCAAGAGAAAAAAGCGAAAAATTAGAATTGCTTAAGAGCTAGCCCTAAAAGGCTGGCTCTTTTTATTTGTGGATCTGTTTTTTAGAGGGTTAGAGAAATGCTGAATGCTATAGATGCCGAATTTAACTTAGATTATCGGCTTAAAAATGACACAGTAAAGCTGGCGTCCTGGCCTTTATCTGAAGTGCTGTTGATGAATGATAGCCAATACCCTTGGGTTATTCTAGTCCCCAGGCACGAAGACGTTACGGAAATATATCAGTTAACGGTAGAGGATCAGGTGCAACTATTAAAAGAGTCGTCTTTTCTTGGGGAGGCATTAATGACGGCGTGCTCAGGTGAAAAGTTAAATGTAGCAGCTTTGGGCAATGTTGTTAATCAATTGCACTTGCATCATGTGATACGGTTTTCATCGGATGGTGCCTGGCCTGGGCCAGTTTGGGGGAAGCAACCTGTTATACCTTATACTGATGAAGCTCTTAAAAGGCAGGTTGAGTTGTTGGAAGGTATTGCTCATAAATGTTGGGCTTAAGAGGAGGCGGAGCTGTTAGTCCGCCTTGTTCTTGGCTCTGTTCTCTATTGTTATAATCTCTGCACCACGAAGAATATATTTTAATTCTATTTTGAGTCGTTCCTTTAATGTAGCTTTTTCTTTCGGGCTGCTGTCGAGCGCCTCTGAACCTTGGTTGAATATAATGGCGACCATTGCATCGGCAACCATTTGGGGGTCATCGAGGGGTCTGTCTTTTAAATCACCCGCTCGCTTAAGGTCTTCTGCTAATTCGGTAGCAAAGTGGTCAAGTTCTGCTTTTATTGCTGTTCTAAAAGCTTTTGATATACCTGTTCGCTCTCTTAAGAGTAATCGAAAGTGATTAGGGTTGGACGATAGGTATTCCATAAAGGTTTCAATGGATGTGCCTACGGCACTACCGCCTTTTTCAATGCGTTTCCGTGCCTGACGCATAAGTTGTCTAAGTGTAACTCCTGCTTCATCTACTAGTGCTAAACCAAGCTCATCCAGTTCATTAAAGTGACGATAGAACGATGTGGGGGCAATGCCTGCTTCACGAGCTACTTCTCTAAGGCTTAGGCTAGCAAAGCCTTTTTCCGGGCTTAGTTGAGTAAGTGCTGCATCCATTAATGCTCTTCGGGTTTTTTGTTTTTGTTCAGCTCTTACAGACACCCAAGCCACCTTTATATATGCTGGTTATAAATATGATTTATTCTAATTAGAATTTAGCGGGTGATCATACAGGTATATGGCTTTTTTTTCATTAGGACTTGCTTACAATTTAGATATTAAATTTGTGAAGTTTTTGTGCGAACTGATTAAAAATTTCAACCCACTCCGCTGAAAACTGAGTGCCTGAATAGCGGTTAATTTCTAAAACAGCTCTAATGAAGGGTCTTTTAACTTTTTCTATGTGGGCGCGTTCATGCATTATAGCGTCAAATGTATCCACAATGGCCAGTATTTTAGCGCCATCGCATATTTCACTTTCTAGTAATTGGTGAGGGTAGCCTTCGCCATTCATATGTTCATGGTGCTGGTAGGTCATTTCTGCTGCGTAATCCCAGTGATGCATTTTTCCAAGTAAGTCATGTGAAATTCTGGGGTGTTGCTGAATTTGTTTTTGCTCTTTTATGGTGTGAATGGCTGTTTTATGTAATATGTCGATAGGTAAAAAACACATTCCAAAATCATGCATTAATGAGGCGGCGGCTAATTGTGTTGGTTCAATACGATTGCCTGCAATCGCGTTCATGCCTAGCGTAAAAAGCAATTGTCGCGCTGTTTTACCGTGCCAATAAGGCGAACGCTGCTCAAAGGGTTTGATGAGCGATATCATTAGTAGCATGTCTTCGTCTGGTTTAATACTATGGCGTTGAAGTACTTTAGTTATATTTTTTTTATCAGACAGGAGGTTTCTGGCTTTTCTTTGCTCTGGTGGCGCTTCTTGTTTTGGTATGATTGTTTCAGGGGCAAGGGTGTTAATGGTTGTATTAATGGCTTGCTGTAGCTTTTCAGGTGAGGCTTTAACGATTGACGTTATATTGTCTCTAATTGTTTCGATGAATGCGGTGGTGATACCTGATTCACCATGCCCTGTAATTTCGTCTACAACGTTTTTTACGCAATCCATAGACAGTAAAATAACATCGCTCACGCCAGCAGAAAATGTAAGTGAGCCGTGCCTTATTTTAGATAACAGGTCTTCAACGCTTTGTAGTAGTGGCAGTAAGGGTTGCAAGTCTACGAACGATAAATTTCCCTTGGTGGAATGTACCGCTCTGAAAATTAAGTTTATAAGATCTACATTGTTAGGGTTATTCTCTAGTTCAACTAATTTAATTTCACATAATTCATAGGCCTCGTAGAATTCGTTGGCAAAATCCTGAATGGTTTCTGCTGAGGCTTGTGTACTTGTTTGTAGTGGCATGGCTGTTTTTCTGCTTATCACTGTTTCAGGCTTGAGTTGTATTTATTGTATGAGTAGTTTGAGTCTAGCAGGCATCACTAATATTTATCTGTAACTTGTGAAACAAATTTAGTATTGGCTTCAAACAAGACCTGATTTTGCAGGAAAATAAGTCTATAATGTCGCCCTTTTGTTTTGGAAGACTGTTAAGAGGTAAGTCGAATGCCAATTTATGAGTATGCTTGTAAATCATGTGGTTTTGAAAAAGATGTTTTACAAAAATTGAGTGACGAGCCATTAACTGAGTGTCCCTCCTGTGAAGAACAGGCGTTTTCTAAACGAATCTCAGCTGCAGGCTTTCGGTTGAAAGGCTCTGGTTGGTATGAAACAGATTTTAAAACGGGTAAGAAAAAGAATCTTGCTCAAGAAAGCAAGCCT
>JQIA01002293.1_pt1 | contig 10265 bp, 11 predicted proteins | sample 811431 | NCBI WGS metagenome assembly JQIA01 (sample SAMN02998118, study PRJNA258478) | marine sediment metagenome | biome: marine; feature: seafloor; material: sediment; isolation source: oil-polluted sediment collected from 3 locations (0.5 km, 0.7 km and 0.9 km)... | place: USA: Gulf of Mexico ... | reverse complement strand
TTATAAAGTTACTTATGTGATTTATTAACATTATCTGGAATATTAACGGTAAACTCAAATTCATTTTTTTCATAGTGGCCCATCAAATCTTTTTCAATACTTTCAAATGGAATATATAGTACATTATTGTTGTTTTTGCATAAATTATGATTTCTATAATCTCCATCTAAAACACTAATAACATTCTGTGACAAGGCAAAAAACTCCTCGGAGCTATTCCTTTGCATTAGATTTAAAACATTATTCCCACCTGCAATATAAATTATTTTATATTTTAAGTTATTAATGGATACACTTTCTAACAAATACTTGAGATAATTCTGAAGCATTTCATCCTCAGTTAAGATATATTTATCCCAACCTTTGAATCCATACAATATACTTTTAACATAATTATAAGATTTTTTTTAATTGATTTCAGGAACTTGTATTCTAATAATCAATGCATTATTCACCAATCGTCACCTCAAAGCATCTCGCAATTATTTGATTCTACATTAATCCAAAATAATCCATATTCGTTATACCATATATATGATTTTTCATATACAATGCCTGCTTGTTTTAAATCTATTGAAAAATGAACCCTGTAAATTTTTTTAAATGTCTGGCCGATGAGACTCGATTAATGAGTCTTTTGTTGATTGATAAAGAAGGTGAGATGTGTGTTTGTGAATTAACCGATGCCTTGGCCGTTTCTCAACCGAAAGTTTCTCGACATTTAGCCCAACTTAGGGGTTTTGGTATTGTAACATCAAGTAAAAAGAATCAGTGGGTTTATTATTCTATCAATGTAGAATTAGACACGTGGGCACAAGATATCATTGAACAAACCAGAAAATCTAACCCAGAATATTTGCACAGTTGTTTAACGCGTTTAAAAAACAGTTCAAACCGCCCTCAATGCTGTTAAAAGGCATGAAAAAATTATGAAAATATTATTTATATGTACACACAACCGTTGTCGTAGTATTTTAGGCGAGGCGATTACAAGAAAACTTTGTGGTGATAACATCCAAGTCAAAAGTGCCGGATCTGCTCCAGCTAGCAATGTGCATCCTGAAACCCTGAAAAACCTTGAAAGACATAATTATGATACTCAAGGATTAGTCAGTAACTCATGGGATGATTTGGGAGGATTTATCCCTGATATAAGCATTACTGTATGTGACAATGCTGCCAAAGAAGTCTGTCCTTTGTGGTTAGGAGAAAGCATCAAAATCCATTGGGGTTTACCTGATCCGACTCATAATGATATTTCGGAAAATAAAAAGCAAGATGCTTTTGATCATGTCATTGCCACCTTGGAAAAGAGAATTAAAAAAATCTGTCAGATTGATTTTGAGAACAGTTCTGAGACAGAAATAAAAAACATATTTAACCAAATTGGAGACACAGTTTAATGGGTATTTTTGAAAGATATTTAAGTGTATGGGTGGGATTGTGCATTATTGCCGGGGTAATATTGGGCAAAATTGCTCCAGCTGCGTTTCAGTTTTTTGCAGAATTGGAATACGCTCATGTTAATTTACCCGTAGCACTACTTATTTGGATTATGATTTATCCTATGATGGTGCAAATTGACTTTTCATCTGTTAAAAAAGTCACCCAAAAACCCAAAGGAATTATCTTAACTTTAATCATTAATTGGTTGGTCAAACCATTTACAATGGCACTTTTGGGCTGGTTGTTTTTTAAAATTTTCTTTGCCAATTTAGTCGATGCACAAACAGCCAATGAATATATCGCTGGCATGATACTATTGGGTGTGGCTCCGTGTACTGCGATGGTATTTGTCTGGAGTCAATTGACCAAGGGTGATGCCAACTATACATTGGTACAGGTTTCAGTTAACGATATTATTATGATTTTTGCTTTTGCTCCGATTACGGCTTTTTTATTGGGCGTTTCTGATATTGAAGTCCCATGGGACACCTTGGTCATATCGGTGGTTTTATATGTGTTATTGCCTTTAATTGCCGGTGTATTAACCCGCAAGGCTTTAAACAAAAAAGGCAACGATGCTAGCATCCAGTCTTTATTGCATAAAATCAAACCCTTTTCTATCATTGGTTTATTGGCCACCGTAGTATTGTTATTTGGATTCCAAGCACAAACCATTTTAGATAACCCCTTGGCTATTGGACTCATTGCCATCCCTTTAATGATTCAAACCTACGGAATTTTTGCGATCAGTTATGTCATGGCTAAATACTTGAAATTGCCTTACAATATCGCTGCTCCAGCCTGCATGATAGCCACCTCAAACTTTTTTGAACTGGCCGTGGCTGTGGCTATTTCGTTATTTGGCCTCAATTCTGGTGCTGCTTTAGCCACCGTTGTCGGAGTTTTGGTGGAAGTGCCTGTCATGTTATCTTTGGTTGCTTTTGCTAACCGTACCCAACACTGGTTTAAATACTAAATAATAAGTACTAAATAATTATGAAAACTCAATTCCCAAACATTGACTCAGAAGTCATCAAACCGATAGATAAAGATAGCTTGTTTGATACCAATACCAGCAACCATGCACCCAAGATTTTGTTGCTGTATGGCTCATTGCGCGAACGTTCGTTTAGCCGTTTGACCACCGAAGAAGCCGCAAGAATATTGGAATATTTTGGTGCCGAAACCAAGATTTACAATCCGCAAAATTTACCACAACCTGACACGGTAGATGAATCACACCCTAAAGTAAAAGAACTGCGTGATTTAGTGACCTGGTCTGAAGGCATGGTCTGGTGTTCTCCTGAACGCCATGGTTCTATGACCAGCATCATGAAATCGCAAATAGATTGGATTCCATTGTCCATAGGCAGTGTGCGCCCAACTCAAGGCAAAACTTTAGCAGTAATGCAAGTCAACGGTGGTTCTCAATCTTTTAATACCGTGAACCAATTACGTATTTTAGGCAGATGGATGCGATTGGTCACCATTCCTAATCAATCATCACTTGCCAAAGCTTGGTTAGAGTTTGATGAGAATGACCGCATGAAACCTTCGTCTTACTATGACCGTATAACCGATGTCATGGAAGAACTGGTCAAATTTACCTTATTGTTACGTGACAACAAATACTACATGGTTAATCGTTATTCTGAACGCAAGGAATCTTTAGAAGAGTTTAGAAAACGCATAAACAATAGGTCGGTTTAAGCCGATGAAACAGATAACAAATAAACCCAAATAGATTGCCATGATTTTACCTACCTGGCAATGATGAGGGCTTTTAATAAAAGGCGTCCAACTTTTAAAATTATCAATGTGCAATGTGTATTTTCGTTTGCTCCAACAAAAAGGTATTAACGGTTTGTAAAAAACATACAAAAATCAAGATCAAACCACCGTGGTGAAAAAAATGATCTTGATTTTAATCTTCAAACACAAATTACCAATCACTAATCACCAATTACCATTTCAACAATACAAAATTTAACTTATAAGTTGCATAAAATAGTCAACAATTTCATGATTGGTGATATCTTTAGATCCTGGCCCAACCTGCAACTCTGCTTTTTGAATGTGAATTAATTCGGTTGGCATAAGTCTAAAAAACAGGGACAGATTTAACTTTTTAGTTAACTCTTGGGCTTTTTCGTTTAATGCTTGTAAATTGCCTTCTACATAGACCAAAAATCCATTGGTGTGTGGTGTTTCAACAGTAACACCTTTGATGTTATTTAAAATTTTGGCTATTTCATGCGCTCTTATTACAAATTTTGGTATCTCATCCAATGAATTATCCAAACCCTCAAGGGCAGTAATTAACATAGGGAAGGCCGAATATAAATCGCCTGCCAGTCGGCTGCGCCAGATTTTGCATTGTTCAATGAAATCTGCATCGCCTGCTAAAATCGCACCAGACAATCCTCCCAAACCTTTATAAAATGACACATAAATCGAATCAAATAAGGCAGAAATTTCGCTTAAGGATTTTTGATAATAATGGGTTGACTCCCATAATCGCGCACCATCCATATGAAAATGTGTGCCTGTATCTTTCGCCCAAGCCTGCATTTTTTCTAACTCATTCCATGGAGTTAATTTAAAACCGGCTCGGCGCAATGGCAATTCAACCACCAAGGATGACACTTGTTCAGAAACTTTTGCCACGTCTTGTGCATCAAAAGGCTTAAAAGCCTCGCCCAATTCAATCCCCCTAAGTCCCATTAATACCTGATAGGCATTGTTTTCATCAACGGCAATGTGTCCATTGGGGTGCAGAATTACCTTGTTGTTGTTTTTGACTTGTGCTGCTACTTTCAAGACCACCAATTGTGCGGCTATGCCTTTGTGGAAAAACAAGGCTTTTTGTTTGCCCAATAAATCGGCTGTCCTATCTTGCAAGAGGTCAATCAATTGACCATTATTATAACTATCGTGGCTTTCTTTCACGTACTTTGATTGGTTCATGACATCCAACCAGTATTGATGGGATTGTACTTTCATGTTTAATTTTCTGAGTAATTCTGGCATGATTGTCACGTGTATAAATTGCAAAGTATATCAGTGGTTCCTATAATGCACCCCAATTAATTGAGCTTATCTCAGAATTTCATATGCAATTTGGTCATTTCTAATTTAGAACTAGAAATTTTATCAAGCAAGTTGAATTGTTATCAATTAAATAATTAAAATTAGACCGCACATTGGTAGGTATGCTATAATCGCGTGTTTTGAATTTTAGGAATTATTAATGGCTGAAACGTGGCTGGTTACTGGCGGTGCTGGATTTATTGGTGGTAATTTTATTTTACAACAAATCTTGCAAAAAAATCGCACAATTATAAACTTAGACAAACTCACTTATGCCGGCAATCTAGATACATTATCTACTATTGAAGATCATGAAAATTATACCTTTGTACAAGGCGATATAGGCGATGATTGTTTAGTCGCAGATTTAATTGAAAAACACCAACCTGATGCCATAGTTAATTTTGCTGCAGAAAGTCATGTAGACAGATCCATTGATGCGCCAGATGATTTTATTCAAACAAACATATTGGGCACGTTTAATCTTTTAAAGCATACGTTGAATTATTATAAATCTTTGCCTGAAAACAATAACTTTAGATTTTTACATGTTTCAACCGATGAAGTGTATGGTTCTTTAGGTGAAACTGGTTTGTTTACTGAAACCACGCCCTATTCTCCAAATTCGCCCTATTCTGCTTCAAAAGCATCATCCGATCATTTGGTTCGTGCCTACCACCATACCTATGGTTTGCCAGTGTTAACCACCAATTGTTCCAATAATTATGGTCCTTTTCAATTTCCTGAAAAACTTATTCCATTAATTATTACCAAAGCCCTTAATTTTGAATCTTTGCCAGTTTATGGCGATGGCAAAAATATCCGCGACTGGTTGTTTGTTGAAGACCATTGTTCTGCCATTGAAACTGTTATAAGCAAAGGAAAGGTTGGCGAGGTTTATAATGTTGGTGGCAATGAAGAGAAACAAAACATTCAAGTAGTGCATGCTTTGTGTGATATTTTGGATGAATTAAGACCTGTTGAAGGCAAGTCTCGACGTGATTTAATTACTTATGTTAAGGATCGCCCTGGACACGATCAAAGATATGCGATTGATTCATCAAAATTACAGAGTCAATTGAATTGGCTACCACAAGAGTCATTTGAAAGCGGCATAAAAAAGACCGTACAATGGTATTTAGACAACAAAACTTGGTGTGATCGCGTGTTAGATGGATCCTATCAAGGACAAAGATTAGGCGAAGATTAGGATATTTATATGAAAAGAAAAGGCATAATATTAGCAGGTGGATCAGGCACTAGACTTTATCCGTTGACACATTCAATCAGTAAGCAGTTGTTACCGATTTACGATAAGCCGATGATTTATTATCCGCTAACCACCTTAATGTTGGCTGGCATTAGAGATATTTTAATCATCAACACGCCACATGAGCAAGCATTGTTCCAGAAGTTATTGGGCGATGGATCACAGTGGGGAATTAATCTTACTTATGCTGTACAACCTGACCCAGGTGGATTGGCACAGGCTTATTTGATTGGTGAAAAATTTGTAGACAATCATCCTTCCTGTTTAATCCTTGGAGACAACATTTACCATGGATCTGGCCTAGCTAATCTACTCGCTAAAGCCGATTCTAGAGATCAGGGAGCCACCGTTTTCGGTTACCGTGTTAATGATCCTGAACGTTATGGTGTGGCTGAATTTGATAAAACAGGAAAAGTCATTGATTTAGAGGAAAAGCCAGAAAACCCCCGTTCAAATTATGCTGTGACGGGTTTATATTTTTATGACAATCAAGCCTGCGACATTGCTAAAAATTTAGCTCCTTCTCCACGCGGCGAGTTGGAGATAACCGATTTAAACAAGGTCTATTTACAACAATCTGAACTGATGGTTGAACTAATGGGTCGTGGCTATGCTTGGTTGGACACTGGTACACATGATTCATTAACTGATGCCAGTAACTTTATTGCCACCATTGAAAAGCGCCAAGGCATTAAAATTGCCTGCCCAGAAGAAATTGCCTTTAACAAAGATTGGATTAACGTTGAACAAGTTGAAAAACTGGCTCACCCCATTCGCAAAAATGGATATGGACAGTATTTATTAAGTTTAGTAGATGAAAATTCATGAAAGTAATTAAGACAAAACTTGAAGGAGCTTTAATTTTTGAGCCCAAGGTATTTGGTGATGAACGTGGCTTCTTTATGGAAACATGGAATCATCAACGCTACCGTGAGGCAGGATTAAATGTTAAATTTGTGCAATCAAACTTATCAAAATCATCGAAAGGTGTATTACGCGGCTTGCATTTTCAAAACCCTAACCCACAAGGAAAACTTGTACAAGTTATTGAAGGAGAAGTTTTTGATGTGGCAGTTGACATTAGAAAAGGCTCTCCCACTTTTGGTCAATGGCACGCAGAATACCTATCAGCTGAGAATAACAAACAATTTTATATCCCCGAAGGCTTTGCACATGGATTTTGTGTGACTTCTGATGTGGCGATATTTTCCTATATGTGTACCAACCCTTATGATGCGCCTGCTGACAATTCGATCCTTTGGAGTGACCCGGAAATCGGCATTAAATGGCCAATTTCAGAACCGTCTTTATCAGAAAAAGATAAATACGCAGTAACATTAAATGCAATCACTCTTAATAAACTACCAGTGTATTGAAAATATCATGAAAATTTTACTTACAGGTGCTGATGGACAAGTCGGTTATGAATTATGGAGAACACTTCAACATTTAGGTGAAGTTATCCCTACCACAAGAAATGGCAGAGAAATTGATGGCATGCCTACATTGTCTCTTAATCTAGCTAATTCAGCTGATATTGAAAAAAAAGTAAATGCCATTCAACCCGATTTGGTGTGTAATGCTGCTGCCTATACTGCGGTTGACAATGCAGAAAATGATCAAGATATGGCTTACGCGATTAATGCAGAAACTCCCGCAATTTTTGCTAAGTATGCAGTTATAACTGATACCCGATTGGTTCATTATTCTACTGATTATGTGTTTTCTGGAAATGGATCAAAACCTTGGACTGAGGATGATTTCTGTGACCCTCAGAGCACTTATGGTAGAACCAAATTGCAAGCAGAACAAAACATTATCGATTCAGGCTGTCAACACATGATATTTAGAACTTCATGGGTGTTTTCAGATCGAGGACAAAATTTTGTTAAATCAATGTTAAGATTGGCACAAGAAAAAACCGAATTAAATATAGTAGATGACCAAGTTGGATCGCCAACACTGGCTAGTTCTTTGGCGATGGCAACAACCATGACGTTAATGAACCCAGTTGATGGCTTATATCACATGACTTCATCTGGAAAAACATCGTGGTGTGGCTTTGCCAGAAGAATATTTTCACAAGCCTGTAAGATAAATATGATTGAAAACGCCCCCATAGTCAATTCAATTACAACAGATCAATACCCAACTCCTGCAACCCGCCCAAAATATTCTGTACTGGATTGCAACAAACTTAAAAACACATTCGATATTAGCATGCCGAATTGGCAAACAGCCTTACAATTATGCATGCAAAACATAAGGAGACAAGCTTGAAATTAATACCTGTAATATTATCTGGAGGTGCCGGCACAAGACTTTGGCCAGTATCAAGAAGAGCCTACCCAAAACCATTTATGAAACTTTCAAACGGCAGCACCTTAGCTGAACTAACTTTTGAAAGAGCCTTAGATGTTTCTGAAGGTGGAACGGTTATGACCGTCACCTCACGCGATTATTATTTTATTTGCCGTGACATGTACAAAAATATAGCCAAAGATGAAATTCACAAACAAATTTTCATGTTAGAGCCAATGGGTCGTAATACAGCACCAGCTATTGCTTTAGCTGCATTAGAAGTCCAACAACGATTTGGTGATGAAGCGGTTATGTTGGTGATGCCTTCTGATCACTTAATTAAAGATAAAGCCGCCTTTAAAAAAGCTGTAAAACAAGGTACAAAATTAGCAGAACAGGGTTATATTGCCACATTTGGTATTTTCCCTACTTCACCTGAAACGGGTTATGGTTATATAAAAGCGGGTGAAGGAATTGAAGGATTCAACGCTTCAATTATTGAAGAATTCAAAGAAAAGCCTGATATTCAAACCGCTAAAGAATATGTTGAGTCAGGAAATTACACTTGGAACTCTGGCATGTTCTGCTTGAGTGCAAAACATTTATTAACTGAAATGGAACAAACATCACCTGATGTATTGGCCGCAGCAAAAAAATGTTATAACACCCGAAATATACAAAATTCAGCAATCGAATTTGACACCAAAGCATTTGCCGCCATGCCTGATATTTCGATTGATTATGCAGTCATGGAACAAGCCAAAAAACGCGCTGTTGTCGATAGCCAATTCGATTGGAATGACATTGGTTCATGGAACTCAATGGCAGGACTTGCAGAATCTGATGCCTCTGGCAACCGCATCGAAGGCAAAGCCATTACCATAGAATCCAAGGATTGTTATATCCGCAGTGGTGACAGAATAGTGGCCGCAGTTGGTGTAGAAAACTTAATGATTGTGGACACCAAAGATGCTGTATTGGTGGCACACAGAGATCGCTCACAAGGGGTTAAGGATGTGGTTCAATTTTTAAAATCAAACAACCACGATGCTGCAATCTACCATCAAACTGTTCACCGTCCTTGGGGCAGTTATACCATTTTAGAAGACGAAGAAGATTGTAAAGTAAAACGATTGGTTGTAAAACCTGGACAAATTTTGTCCTTGCAAAGACACCAAAGACGCTCCGAACATTGGACTGTAGTTTCAGGCACTGCTAAAGTTCGTAACGGTGATGATGAATTTTTACTAAAAGCCAATCAATCCACTTATATTCCAGTCAACACCATGCACCGATTAGAGAACCCAACAGACACAGACATTGCTTTAATTGAAGTACAATGTGGTGACTATTTTGGTGAAGATGACATTGAAAGATTTGAGGACATTTATGGAAGAACAAATGACGACAAATAGTATCATTGATGAGACATTTTTAAAAAGCTGCATTGTGACAGCTAAAAGAGCTGCAAAATCTGCAGAACAAATAATAAAGCATTATTATAAATGTTCTCCAGATATAAACATCAAAAAGGATTTAACACCTGTTACTCAAGCAGATGTAGAATGCGAACAAGTCATCCAACAAGTTTTGGCTGCGCAATTTCCTGACTTTGGTTTTTATGGTGAAGAAACGGGCAAATCAAATACTGATTCTGATTTCATGTGGTTAGTCGATCCGATTGATGGCACAAAAAGTTTCGTACGTGAATACCATTTTTTTTCGACTCAAATTGCTTTAATGTACAAAAGCGAAATCATAATGGGCGTCTCTCATGCACCCATGTTTAATGAAACCGCATGGGCAGCAAAAAATCTAGGGGCATTTATAGATGATACCCCCTTAACCATTAGCAATTTCTCAAAACCTGAAGACAGTTGCTATTCCACTGGCAATTTAAGATCTTTCGCTCAAGACAAAACACAATGGGAAAAATTAAGACAAGTCATGGCTTTATGTCATAAAACCCGGGGATATGGAGATTTTTACCACTACCACTTATTGGCATCTGGCAAACTTGAATTGGTGATAGAGTCTGATATTAATATTTTAGACATTGCTGCACTGAGTATTTTAGTACAGGAAGCAGGTGGCATTATTACCGATTTACAAGGGCACGCAATTAATTTTGATACAAGTTCCATTCTTGCTGGCAACC
>JQIA01002292.1_pt1 | contig 10266 bp, 7 predicted proteins | sample 811431 | NCBI WGS metagenome assembly JQIA01 (sample SAMN02998118, study PRJNA258478) | marine sediment metagenome | biome: marine; feature: seafloor; material: sediment; isolation source: oil-polluted sediment collected from 3 locations (0.5 km, 0.7 km and 0.9 km)... | place: USA: Gulf of Mexico ... | reverse complement strand
TTTACCGCTTTAGATAGCGGGTTATGTTTATTCAATTTACTCAATTTAATTCTCCCAGGTTGTCATGGAGGTTGTTATTTAATGGTAATTAGCTGTTCGTTATATTCGAACAGTCCAACAACCATCGTTAAGTAGGTCAAATGACCTGATCTGCCAAACCCGATATTAACCGTTATCAAATAGAAAGGTCAACCTCTTGTTACAATTTAATTTTGTGACAGGTATGGCTAGTTATAGGGGATAAAGGAATATTTGAGGTTAAAAGTGCTAATTTTACGTATTGTCTGCAGAACGCGATTAATTGATGACTAATAAAATAATTAGCCCTTTTCTTTAAAAACAGGGTTTTATTATAATTTCTCGAACTCCTTATCAAGTTGATACTTCTTAGAAGTAACATAGCTTTCCATGCTTTGCAGTCTACTTTCTATTTTTTCAAATATAGATTCTGCTCTTTCTAATGAATCAGATGGTGTTTTACTTTTTTGCCAGACTTCTTTCACGGATGCTTTATATTTTGCGTCTTCATCTGCAGTTTGCTTCTGTCTTCTTTTCTCTTCACCAAAACAACCTTTTGTACTTTTACTTCCAGGTTTGATATCCAAAATAAAATTTGCTACAAAGTAAGCAACAACAATGGTTCCGCCTGAAAATAGAAAGAATGAAACTGCGATAATTCGTACTAACCACTTTTCTAAACCTAGGAAATCAGCCAGTCCAGCACATACACCACAAATTTTTGCTTGATCAGGGTCTTTGTACAAAGATTTACGGTTTCCAGAAGAATATCTATTCATGCTTCTTTCTCCAATTAGGCGCTTCAGTATCCAAAATTGACTCTAAAGTCTCAATTCGTTCCATCATCGAATCCGCTATTCCTGTCAATTCTTGAAGTCTTTGGTGTTCGGATTCAGATATTCCAGACTGCTTTGTATTTTTGGAACGATAGTGCATGATAATCCATATAGGGGCTACAACTACCATAAATAAGATAATAGGTACATCCATTATTTTTCTCCCTTTTTATTTGTAGGTGCCGAGTTTGATGATGCTGATTTTTTAACACGTTTTTTAAGTGCGGCTAATTGCTCATCAATCGCTTCTTCTTTTTCTAAATCATTAATTTCATCCGCTAAAGAACGATTATTGCTCAAGTCATAGGACTCTACTTCTGACTCAAGATCGTCCAACTTTCTCTCGAAACGTTCAAACTTACTAACAGCATCTCCGCCGGCATTGTCATACATCGTCTTTTTAACTTTCAATCGAGAGGATGTTGTTTTATGACGCATAAGAAGTGCTTTTTGTCTTGCTCTAGCATCATTCAACTTTTCTTGGAGTTGGCTCACTTCCGTTGTTAACCTTGCTAATTCAGATTCTAGCTTATCGAGCTCTTGCTTTAACTCACTAGCTACATCAGCTGATTTATTTCTTTCAATTAAAGCGCCTTTGGCTAAATCTTCGCGACCTTTTGCTATTGCTAACTCGGCTTTACCTTCCCAATCCGAGGCTTCTTTATTTAGGTGATCAATTCTGCGAGACAGCTCTTTCTTATCGGCTATCGTTCTCGCTGATGCGGTTCTGACTTCTACCAGCGTATCTTCCATTTCTTGAACGATTAAACGGATCAACTTTTCAGGATCTTCCGCCTTATCTAAAAGAGAATTGATATTAGAATTAATAATATCTGCAAATCTTGTGAAAATACCCATGTTATTTACCTCTGTATAAATTCAATAAATTTAAAATTAGAAAGTTGGAAAGTTGGAAAGTTGGAAAGTTAGTTATTAAAACAAAAGTACTTGCAACATCAATTGAAGCACTTGGTTAGGCGAAACTAAGCCTGCACATTGCGCTTGCAGGTTAAATTGTGGCTCGTTAATAACTAAAGAGACGAGAATTCCAGTAAAACCTATCAATCCCATTAACATTACAGGCAACTTCTTCGCCGTATCTCTATGTTTGTGTTGAACTGACCTACTAATTGTTGCTAGTGGATTCATTATCAGATTTCCTTTTTTAAATCTTTTACTAAATTCAGTTATGTAAGCATAGTGGTTAATTTAACTAAATTAGCTTGCTGTTTTTCTTTATATTTATAGTTAATTCATTTATTGTGCCAACAATCGAAAACATATCTATATTATTGTTTTGTATGGATATAATGACATTTGCAACTAATTCTATAATCTGTTGAAATATTCGATAACATATTATTTGGTTATTTTAACCAATCAGTTTGCTAGTATTGTATTCAACAAAACACTGGTTCTTTATTTTAAATCAATCCTTAATACGGAATAGAAACGTCGATGCGAAGACAAACAGACAATTTAATTGGTGAATCAAGTTCATTTTTAGAGTTAATAGAGCAAGTTTCCTTAGTTGCTTCCATTAATAAACCTGTTTTAGTCATTGGTGAACGTGGTACAGGTAAAGAACTTATCGCCGCGAGGCTTCATTACCTATCGACTCGATGGGATCAACCCTTCATTAAATTAAATTGCTCGGCAATAAGTGAAAGCTTACTTGAAACAGAATTGTTTGGGCATGAAAGTGGGGCTTTTACCGGTGCAAATAAAAAGCATATTGGACGATTTGAGTTAGCGGATAAAGGAACTCTATTCCTAGATGAACTTGCTAACGCTTCTATGGCTGTTCAAGAAAAACTTTTGAGAGTGATTGAATACGGAGAATTTGAGCGTGTTGGCGGAAATAAGACGGTCTTTGTTGACGTTAGGATCGTTGCAGCCACTAACGAAGACCTACCAACGCTTGCAAATAAAGGCAAATTTAGGGCCGATTTACTCGATCGACTCGCCTTTGAAGTGTTAACCATCCCTCCATTAAGGGCTAGAAAGAGCGATATTTTAATTTTAGCCAATCATTTCGCATTAGATATGACCCAAGAGTTAAAAAGAGGGTTATTTTCAGGATTTGGACCTATGGCTAAACAAGCACTTTATGAATATTCATGGCCCGGAAATGTTCGAGAATTAAAAAATGTTATTGAGCGTAATCTTTACCGGACGCCTGAAGATGAAATGGTGAATAGAATTCAATTTGACCCATTTGAATCGCCTTATCGGTTATTGGGTAGCTCAAAGCCAACCTTACAATCAGCTCCTAATATAAAAAGTGAATCATTGCAAATGGGAATTAATGAAGATATGTCATCTAGTGAGCAATCATTAGCCGACTTAAATGTTAGTTTAATGACTCCGCTAACTAATTTTCCAATTGACTTAAAACAACAAATAAATGATTTAGAAATCAAAACCATTCAAAATGCTATGGAAGAAGCTAAGTTTAACCAGAAAATCTGCGCCGAACTTTTGGGTTTAACTTATCATCAGTTTAGAGGCTATTTAAAAAAATATGATCTATTAAAATCTTAAATCCAATAGATGTTATAAATTATTTTAGCAAACTCTTTTTAATAGAACAGCCCCTGCCGAATAACCTGCACCAAATGAACATAAAATGCCATATTGTTCCTGTTGCATATGAGAACGATGTAGATGGAATGCAATTACCGATCCTGCAGAGCTTGTATTAGCATACGTATCTAGCACAATTGGAGATTGTATGGATGTTGCAACTTGCCCATAGATTTTTTTGGAGATCATTTGGTTCATATTAATATTTGCCTGATGTAACCAAAGTGTTTCAACGTTATCTTTGGTTAAACCTGACTGTTCCATCACTTCTCCGATTAATTTTGCAACCATTGGAACAACTTCTTTAAAAACTTTTCGCCCTTCTTGTTTAAATAACAAATCTTGTGGATTTTCAGCTTGTCGGTTTAAAAAACCAAAGTTGTTACGAATGTTATTAGAGTATTGAGTAATTAGCTTCATAGATTCAATCGAATAGACATCTGAGCAATCGCGAGATAATGCATCATCAGCCGACTCAATGATGACTGCGGTACAAACGTCACCAAATATAAAATGACAATCTCGATCTCGGAAATTTAAATGGCCTGAGCAGATTTCCGGATTAACCATTAGAACGCGCTTAGTTTCTCCCGATCGAACAGCGTCAACAGCCGTTTTAATACCAAAGGTTGCAGATGAACACGCAACATTCATATCAAAAGCGTAACCGGAACAACCTAACGCGCTTTGTAATTCTACAGATATTGCAGGGTAAGCACGCTCAGTATTAGATGCCGCTACAATCACTAAATCAATATCGCTTGCGTCTAACTTTGCATTTAATAGAGCTTGTTTGGCCGCGTCAACCGCCATTTCACACATCAATGACATTTGGCCATCTTCCCTTGCCGGAAAATTTGGCGCCATTTTATTGGGATCTAATATGTTCTTTTTTGATAAAACAAAACGACTTTTAATGCCCGACGCTTTTTCAATAAAAGCACTACTTGAGTGGACTAGCTCGTCCATTTTACCTTCAGCTATCGGCTCGGCATTATCTCGATTAAAATTATCAACATATTGATTAAAGCTTGCCACTAACTCGTCATTAGAAATACTTTCAGTTGGTGTATATAACCCAGTCGCCGATATAACGATATTTGACATAAACAGCCCTTAATTTTATAAAAGAAAGAGCTTACTTTGCGCCCTACCTTTTCAATTGTAATTTCAATCTACGTATCATAGCTAAAATCGCCACCAAGAACCAACTAAAAGAACCACCACCACTACCACTAGATGGAGGCTCAGGTACATCTGTCACGGAAACATTGGTTGATGCTGGTTGTGACTCAAGAGAACCATCACTGACCACAACCTCAAAAGTTAGCGTTTCAGTAGCGGTAACTTCTGGTGCTGTGAAACTTGGGTTGGCAACCGATACATCACTAAGGATTACCGCTTGACCTGCAGTTTGTGTCCAGGTAAAAGTTAACTCATCATTTTCTGGATCGGTACCTGTTGCGTTTAAACTAATACTATTACCTTCGGCGACCGTTCCTCCTGTAGCTGTTACGCTAGGCGCTGAGTTCGGTTGAGCCGTAATAGTTACAATATCGGTGGTCGTTCTTGTTCCATCGTTAACGGCTAACTGCATAACGTATTCCACGCTTTCAGCTGGACTAACAATAGAAAAACTCGCATCTAATTGAGCCGAGTTATTTATACTGACGACTGGGCCTGCTCGTTGTGTCCATTCTATCGTTAAGTCATCAGAGTCTACGTCACTAGCAGTACCAGATAGAATAATATCAATATCGTTTGAGTCTCTACTAATAATCGATTGATCAGAGCCTGCATCGGAGACAGGAGCAGATCCAACAATACAAACATTGTCCTCTGCTACAATTTCGCTAAATAATAGGTTGTTTGCATTCGTTATCACCACATTATCAATTAGCCAACCAAAGTCGCCTGTATTCGCATCAGTACCAATTCTGAATCTAATTTGAATATCATGACCGTTTAAAAGCCCATCAGCAAAAGATATACTGTTATCACTAAATACTAGATTGTTAATATCTCTGGTAAAGGTATAAGCATTTCGCCCTGCTAACGTTTCATTAAAGCTTTCAACTACACCGTTATATGCTTCACCTAAAACTCCACCAACAGTTGTCACATCAACAAAATTAGCACCATCAATTGAAATTTCGATAACACCGGCATCCCAATTTTGTAGCACACCATTATCATCTTCAGCTGACTCAAATAAATAGAAATGATCGAAGTCAATTCTAAACTCACCCGTTGAACCTACTTGAATAACAGGTGTAATTAAATCAGAAACACCCGCAGCGCCAGTATCTTCTCCATACCAGGCACCATTACTGACAACAAACGGAGTAATATTTTGACCGTTTTCGACACTCCAGTCAAAATTTGACGTCAACGACTCAGACATATCATCAGAACGGTCTACTTTTGAAAAATCAATATTGGTTATTATCGAACTGACCACATCATTTGGCTCAATAAAGTCCTCATCATTATTACCAACCTGCCCACTAGATGCTGAAATCAACACCGTTTGAGAATGTGTTGCTGAATTAAGTGTTAATAATGCTGATTGATTTGAGACTTGTCCGAAAGCTGACAAATTAGAAACAGAAATATCACTAGAATCAAAGCTGACATCCTGATCAGAAGTTAAACTAGCCGTAAATGGAGGTATCGCCTGGTTTGTATAACTTGAAAAACGTAGTGATAAATTAACCGATTCTGTTGGATCGAGTATACCGTCATTGTCACAATCATTATTAATTATACTTGAATCAATCTCAATTCCAGCGGTCAAGTCTGTTCCTAAAGTTAAATCTTCAACCGTACCAGAGTGAGTACCAGAATCTCGGTTAGGTGCAATGGCGTTTGCCCCCATTCCACGCTTACTAAAGGCATCTCGCAATATTAGAAAATCATCGCTACTAGTCGCTATCGCGGCAGCTAAAACAGCATCTCTTGCTTCAAGCATTGTTGGCGCATTAGGCGTTAATTTAAGACCAGCAACTAAATAATCTTTCATACTTTCGCGCGCTTGTTCAAAAGTATTACCTGGTTTATTGATCAAACCAACAAATCCTTCCCATAATGTATTAGCCCAAATTTCACCAGATGCATGAACTTCAGCGTTATTAGCCCCCGTAGAGCCAAAAGAAACAGGATGAGAGTCAGGTAATGCAACGCCATTTTCTATATGTTTAAAGGTTAAAGCATTTTTATTGAAATCAGTCGAATAAGGCGCCCTTCTAATTCCATCATAAGCATCACCGACAAAAGTAGAAGCAGAATAAACACCTTGAAAATTCTCATTACCGGCAATTAAGTTATCTGATTCTTTAACTACCATCAACAAAGCAACAAAATCACTCCAGCCTTCGCCCATGCTACGCCCTTGATTATTTGATAAACCATTAGCGTTACCAACCAATCGGTTCGATAAATAGTGTGCCCATTCATGGGCGACTATGCCATTATCTAAAGTACCATCTAACGGTTTTTGCAAATTAAATAATTGAGCCGTCAGTGTTGGATCTACATCAAGGGCACTTTTTATCTCATCACCTTTTGCTAGAGTTACCATCATACTTGGGATTGTGACAGTATCATCTTCACCACCTTGGACAATAGGATCGCCTTCGACGTTATTGACCATGATGACTCCTAGCGCACCTTGATCTTGAGCGCCTTTTACTTTAACTGTAAAGTTACAATCTCCCCGATCAATAATGGCTATTCTGTCGGTTAAGTCGGTAGTGATCGCTTCACATCCATCTCCAATAGGCGCAGTTTCATCGTCGATTAATGACATTTGTGCTGTTAGGTCATAATCCAAAGGTCCAAATCCGGCGGCTCTTGTATCAATATCAGCTACACCTTCAATGGTCATTTCGCTATCACTCAAAAAAGTCCAAATAAACATCTGCATTCTAGGAGTATTTCCATCCGAAGGCGTAGACATATTGGCATTGTTAACCCCACTAGAATCCTGCGCCTCCACTCTTAGCGCATCGCTTCCAGTTCCTCCGCGGCCAAAATTATCAGTTTGTGCGTTACCCGCCGACTCATCAAAACCATTGTCATAAAACCAATCATGTAAAAAATTATTAACATAAAAAAGGTTCACTATTGAATGCTGTTGTCCATCACCGGTTAAGCCTCCACTAAAAGTTGCCGCATCATATTCAAATGCATTAGCTCCACTCATTACTGGGCGTACATCCTCAGCATCAAAGCCATCTTCGCCTGATATATCAGCGTAAGCATCTACGTTATTGCCTGTTGTGGTTGTATCAGTGTCTAAGAGCCAAGGATCTTGAGTAGAAATGGGCCCGTGATCTAACGTGATCGTTGATTGAACCGACGGAAATTCCCCATCGATTAATGGTGTGTCATCAACAACTCCTGTCGGATGAGGAGTTAAATCGTTTCCTTGAGGACCATCAAACGGTATATTAACACCATCACTTTCCGCAAAAACTTTATACGTCGTTGCTACGTGCGCCGTTAGGTTATTTTTAAACAGTACTTTCCCACTAATGCCATCGATAACGTAACTATAAAATTCAGACGTTCTTTTTCCTTTGTTAACACTTTCAACTTCAACATAATAAGCGGGAGTCAATTGCCCCGAAGAAAGCGGGAAATAAACCTTTTTAACTCGACTATTTTTACTCAAATAGCTTTTATCATTTAAATTCTCATTTAATAACCAGTAATAATCGTTGATATGGTTTAGGTTATTTTTATTTTGGTTATGCTCTTTAATAACCTTTTTGTTTAATGAAAAAACATTTGAAACATTTAATCCCGTTTTATCGTTATAGGATCTCTCAAGTGCCTGCTCATATGTTAAAGCATATTCTGTATTAGGTTTAATTTTTGAAGAAGCAAAGTAGCCAGAAGATGCAACCAACTCTCGATTTCTATCAATTAATACATTTATTTCTCTGCTAAAAACCTCAAACCCATTATGAGTTTGCTGGTATTTAGCGATAACACCGCCTCGTCCAGTGTCATGTAAGTGGGTTAATTGGCTATTATTAAGTGAACTTTTATTAGCTCCATGGGTATTAGCAATTTGGTCAAAATAATAATCCAGTGCGTTTCGGTTTATCAATTTACCACTTTTCTTGGCACTAGTATTTTGGAGTGAATTAAAAGACGGTATTTTTTGATTATTCCATTGAAAGGTATTAGCTTTGAGTTTTAAATCATAATGCTTCTTTCTTATTTGGTCTTTATATGAACCTTTCTCACCAGTTTTATAGCTTGCAAATTTTATTGGATCTCCTGACGCTGAATTAACAGCTTGAGTAGACTGAATTAAGCAAGTGGTCACCAATAGAGAAATCAAAGTCTTTTTAAAGTTCATATGTTTAAACCCTTTCTTGAAATATTTATAATTAAAAAACACGAAAATTGTACTTTGTTACTACTTTATAATCTTTGCACTATTCACAATCTGAAAAGTTCCCTGTGTAAATAGCATAATTATAGACTTATGCTTTGTATAAAAAGTTACCCCAACTATCTTAAAAAAAATCGTTTATAATGTCGTTTTACCAAATTAGTTCAATTGAGGAATTATATACTGTGGCCGCAAAACCAAAACAAAATGCATTTTATGCACAATCCGGCGGTGTCACCGCAGTCATTAACGCGTCCGCTTGCGGTTTAATCGAGACGGCTCGGCAAAATAAAAAACACATCGGCAAAGTCTATGCTGGAAGAAATGGGATTATTGGCGCTTTGACTGAAGACTTAATCGATACCACTAAAGAGTCGAAAAAAGATATCTCAGCACTCAAACATACTCCTTCTGGCGCTTTTGGATCTTGTAGATATAAATTGAAAAGTTTTGAAGAGAATCGAGCTGAATACGAAAGATTGATTGAAGTATTTAAAGCACATGATATTGGCTATTTCTTTTACAACGGTGGTGGTGACTCAATGGACACAGCTAACAAAGTATCTCAAATTAGCCAAAAAATGGGGTTTCCGATCACTTGCATAGGAATCCCTAAAACTGTCGATAATGATTTGCCTATCACAGATAATTGTCCAGGTTTTGGTAGTGTCGCAAAATATGTCGCCGTATCTATTAGAGAAGCAGGCTTTGATGTTGCCTCTATGGCGGAGTCTTCAACTAAAGTTTTTGTTATGGAAGTTATGGGGCGGCACGCAGGCTGGATAGCCGCAGCGGGCGGTCTTGCATCAGAAAATGAGGGCGATGCTCCGCATATTATATTATTCCCAGAAATTGCATTTAACAAAGAAAAATTCCTTAAAAAAGTGAAACAATGTGTTAAAAAACATGGTTATTGCGCCATCGTTGTTTCTGAAGGTGTTGCTTATAAAGACGGTAACTTTTTAGCGGATGCAGGCGGTGTTGATAATTTTGGTCATAAACAATTAGGCGGCGTAGCGCCAGTTGTTGCAAAAATGGTTAAAGACGAATTTGGCTACAAATATCATTGGGCTGTCGCGGATTATTTACAGCGCGCGGCACGTCACATCGCATCTGAGACTGATGTAGAACAAGCTTACGCCATGGGGAAAGCAGCCGTTGAATATGCCCTTGCCGGAAAAAATGCGGTCATGCCAACTATCGTTCGAAAAAACACTAAAACCTATAAATGGTCGATTGGCGAAGCTAATTTATCTGATGTTGCGAACGTAGAAAAAATGATGCCTAGAAAATATATTTCATCTAATGGCATGCATATCACTCAAGCTTGTCGTGACTATTTATTACCTTTAATAAAAGGAGAATCTTACCCTCCTTACAAGAATGGTTTACCTCAATATGTTGTTCTTAAAAATGAAC
>JQIA01002276.1_pt1 | contig 10274 bp, 9 predicted proteins | sample 811431 | NCBI WGS metagenome assembly JQIA01 (sample SAMN02998118, study PRJNA258478) | marine sediment metagenome | biome: marine; feature: seafloor; material: sediment; isolation source: oil-polluted sediment collected from 3 locations (0.5 km, 0.7 km and 0.9 km)... | place: USA: Gulf of Mexico ... | reverse complement strand
TGATCTAAGACAATTAAAAATGTATCCTTTGTGGAGGATGCAGAAAAACATGTAACACTTATCAAACAACCGAAAATATAAACAGACCAAATCCTGAATTTGTAAGAATTAAAACGAAAGATAGAATATTTAATCTTACAGCTCTATCATTAGCAGAATCCTTCTTTGTGCTTATTGTGTCGGGATTTGTTATTTATGAGATATTTGTAGAGTGGAAACTTAGTAAATCATTTATAATGTATTTACCAAACTTGATAGGACAAGAGCTTAATATTAGCAATTCTATTCTGTTTGGCATTCAAAAATGCATTTTATTATACTTTCTATTACCACTTTCAATATGGTTAATTCCTTTTATTATTGGAAAATTAAAATCGTCTATTAGTTTTAAGCATTACATACAAAACGCTGCAATTTTATTTATTCCGATCATGGCTTCAGCACATATATGTAAAGCTTTACTAAAAATGGTTTCTAGAGCACCATATTTTGAATATACATTTTCTGATGTAACAGGTATAATGAATACACAACTATTTTTAAATGAGCAATTTGAACTATTTAAAATCCCAGTATTTATTAATTCTTCTGTAAGCATAATAAACTTTGCAATAATATTAACAGGAATCTTTATTAGCTTCTTAGTTGCAAAAAAATCGATTAAAAAGAACAGCTTTAATAATAGCTTTTATTTGATACCTTTTATTTATGGTTCAATATTTCTAATTATGATGATTTGTTGGCAACTATATTAAGCTGTAAACTATACATAAAATACCGATAATTCTAATAAGAATTATCGGTATTTCTATATCATTTACACTACTTAATTTATTACTTACTCAACACCTTAAATTCAACACGCCTGTTTTGGCTTCTTCCTTCTGCCGTGTTATTATCAGCAATTGGTTGATTAAATGAGTATCCTTTATATTCAAGCCTACTCGACCCCACTCCCTTTCCAACAAGGTATTCAACAACACTCTTAGCACGTGATTCTGAAAGCCTTTGATTAACTCTATACGAACCAACATTATCTGTATGTCCTGAAATCTCAAGTCTAATTGTTGGGTTCTCGATTAACAGATTTGCAAGTCGCTCAAGTTCTGTCGTAGACTCAACTTTGATTGTTGCTTTATTTGTTTCAAAGAAAATATTATTTAATACCATTGTAGCCCCAACATCAATCTTATCTAATTGGAAATTGGCAGTTATTTTACTCTCCACAACTTGTTTTTGCGTTAAATATGCAATTTCAACAAAAAACAAATAATCTTTAGCAGTTACCTCAACTCCAAAATCTTTTTTCTTTGGAATTTTGATTTGATAAATTCCTGATGTATCTGTTAATCCTGTTGCAACAACTTGACTAAGTTCTAAATCAATAACCTCAATTTTTGCTAATGAGATATTCTCACCCGTTTTAGAATCTGTTACCATACCAGTCATAAATAATGCAGTATCAACTTTTACTTCAGAGGGGTTATAATAAAACAAATCATCAATTGATTTATGATTCCATGCTAAGAAAATATCATCTGTCTTGAGTTTCAGCTCCTTTTCTTCACCCAGTATAATTATTTTATATAAGTCTTTTCCTCCAAAACCATTATCACGAACAGATGAATAATATGCTTGTTTATTATTCTCGTCCATTTTAAAGAATATATCATCACTTGGAGTATTAATTGGGTAACCCAAATTTTCAGGGCTTGACCACATTCCATTTTCATCTCTAGAAATTACAAATACATCAAATCCACCCATTGAGTTAAATCCTTCCGAACTATAATATAATTTCCCTTCTTTAGGGTGCCAATAAACTGCTTCTTCGTCATATGTAGTATTTATCGATGCTCCCATATTAATAGGATCAGTCCACTTATCTTTAAGATTTAACTTACTATAAAAAATATCCATTCCCCCAATAGTTCCTTCCTGATTAGATACAAAAAACATTTCTCTTCCATCGGGACTAAACGTAATTGTAGTTTCTTTTGCTTTTGATAAAATTTTATTTGAAATATTCTTAGGCGATTTCCATTTATCTTTCTTAAACTCACTTACCATAATATCACCACCATTTTCATCACCATTATACAAATATATTTTAGTTCCATCAGATGAAAGGGTTAACAATGATTCATTACTCTTTGAATCAAGTCTTTTCTCAATAAGTTTTGGTCTTCTCCAAAGCTCACCAGCTTGTTCAGATACAAATATATTTTCCACATATTTATTATCAATATCAATTCTTTTGTCCTTGTTCTCAAGGTTTCGTCTTGAGGTAAAATATAATAAATCTTGTGTTGGGTGCAATACTGGGTTATAGTCATCAAATTCAGAATTTACTCTATCTCCTAAATTGTTAATAATAACTCTTACCGGATTATTTACCAAGCCTTGTCCATATTTACATTCTTTGATATATTTATCTACACTAATATCATATTTCTCTATATCTTTAACTGAAAAAGAACTGTAATGAGCTTTATAATTTTCAATTGCGTTTTCAAAATCAAGATTTAAATGATATGCTCTCGCTAGCATTAAATGAATATCTTCTGCAATTTTATTATCTTTTAAATAAGCCTTTTCTAAATACTCTGTAGCATAATAAAATTTATTTGTTGCCAAATAACAAACTCCAATTTTATAGTTTAAATTACCACACTCAGAATTATATTTTATCGCCCTTAAATAATATACAAGAGCATTAGGATAGGTTCCTAACCCTTCAGAAAATAATTTCTCACCTTCTTTTATATTTTTCCATGCTTTTTTAAAACCAACTTCTTTAATTTCGATTCTAAAATCACTCTTTTTAATTTTCAGATCTTCCTGTGCAACAATGAAGCTAAAATTTAATAAAAATATAAAAAGCGATAATATTGTTATTTTAATAATTTTCATCTCGAATACAGTTTAAATTATTCACACTCTGTCATATACTTCTCAGCTTCTTCAATGCCTAGCTCTTTTGCCATTTTCCAATCCTCACAAGCTGATGGAAACTTACCCAAAAATTCTTTTGCATATCCTCTATTTATATATGCTTCACCATATTCAGAATCCAATTCAATAGCCATATCTAAGTCTTTTTCAGCTCCTAAATAGTTCTCCATTCTTATCTTTGTTATTCCCAAATTATTATATGCTGGAGCATATTCTTTATTTATTTCTGTAACTTTTGTAAAATCTTTTAAAGCTGATTCATAGTTGCTCATATGATAAAAAGCACTACCTCGATTGTTCAATGCAATGTAAAACTCTGGATCCATTTTAAAAGCTTTTGTAAAATCATCAATCGCCCCTTGAAAATCTCCGGTTTTAATCTTACAACTTCCCCTATTGTCATATGCTACAATAATTGTGGAATCATATGCTAATGCTTGCTTATAATCATGAATTGCGCCATGAAAATCACCTAGCATCCTTTTAGAACTTCCTCGTTCGTTATATGCATATGCAAAATCATATTTTTTATCTATAGCAAATGTAAAATCAATAAGTGCACTGTTGTAATCTTTTACTTCAAAATTCATTAGGCCTCTAAAATAGTAGGCTTCTGATTTAGTGAATCCCTTTTGAATTGCATGAGTGAAATCTGTTAATGCATTTTGATAATCAAGCATTAGCAATTTCAAATAAGCTCTAATATAATATGCTTCCGCTAACTCAGCATTAAGTTCAATTGATTTAGCCACATCATTCATAGCCAAGTCAAACTCTTGTCTAATAATTTTTATTTTAGCTCTTTCCAGATAAGGTAAAGCGAAATCATTAAACAAAAATAATGATTCATCGAATTTCTGATGTGCTTCCGTATATTTTTCTTGATTTACAAGCCTCACGCCATCATTATATGAGAGATTTGCCTTTTTTCTAATTTCTTTAATTTCTTCTTCAATTGATTTTGCATCTTGCGAGAAAGCGCTTGAAGCAAAAATCAGGATAAAAAAAATGATTGAATATTTTTTCATTATTAAATTAATTGATTTGTGCTAATTTAGTTATTATACTCAAAATCTAATAAAAATGTTTAATTATTAAGAAATGTATCGTAAATGTAAAAAATAAAATTTCCATATACCATATTCTTTATTATTTAATTTTTGTATTTTGCTAAAGAATACTAATCAATAAATTAACTGAAAATAACTGATTATTAATAATAAATCATGGATAAACTTCCAAAAATTGATCTAACGTATTTAAAGGAAATAAGTAATGGTAATAAAGATTTAATTACTGATTTAATTGAAATGTTTTTTGAGCAAATACCAGAATATCAAAAATTAATGAATAACTATTATCGTAAAAAAGAATGGGTTAGCCTAGGCAGAATAGCACATAAAGCAAAATCAGCTATTTTAATGATTGGAATGGAAGGATTAGCAAGCGACCTTAAGAAATTAGAGGAAAATGCAAAAGAGGGAATAATTATTAATGAATATAAGGAAATTATTGCTAAATTTGTACGTGAAAGTAATACTGCAATTAAAGAATTACAGGAAATTAAAAAAAATAAAAACTATTAACCTTAAAACTGGAATCTATGTTAAAGCATGAATCTAACAACGGAATTGAGATATTAACATTTGATAATGTAAGCAAATTAAATATCTTAATAGCCCAGTCTTTAAAAGAAGAGGTTGCTCAATATTTAACAAATGCAAATACAAAACTTATTCTAAACTTAGCAGGTGTTGAATATGTTGACAGTTCTGGTTTTGGTGCTTTGCTATCAATTTTAAGAAATGCAAAAAACAATGACAGTCAATTTAAAATCTGTAATGTTTCTCCAGAAGTTATGGAATTAGTTAAACTATTGCAATTACATAATGTTTTTGATATTTGCGATGGTGTCGAAAAGTGTATAGAAACATTTGAATAAAATATTTTAAACCGGCCTCTCCGGTTTTTTTTTCACCTTAAATAAAAGCTTCTTTCTGTAAATTCTGGCTTAAGATTTCTAATCTTATTTTTTTATTGAATTTTCAATATCAATAAATAAGTAAAATTTACCTAGTTTTATTTATTCAATTTTCTATATCGAATTCAAAATAAATAAAAATATGATAAAAATAAATAAAAAGCCGGCCGCCTTAATCTATCCTGTTCCTGCCGCAATGGTAAGTTGTGGATCAACCCCTGATGAATTTAACATTATAACGATTGCTTGGACAGGAACAATAAATTCAGTTCCTCCAATGTGTTATGTTTCTATTCGAAAAGAAAGACATTCTTATGATATTGTAAAACGGAACATGGAATTTGTTATTAACTATTCTACAAAAGATTTAGTAAGAGAAGCTGATTTTTGTGGAAGAAAATCAGGTAGAGAATATAATAAATTCAAAGAAATGAGTCTTACTCCTCTTAAAGGAGAAAAAGTAAATTCAGTAATAATTGCAGAATCTCCAATAAACATTGAGTGCAAAGTAACTGAAATTAAGGAATTAGGATCACACGATATGTTCCTTGCCGAAGTAGTTAACATTCAAGTATCTGAAGACTATATTGATAAATCAACTAGTGCGATAAAAATGAAACATCAAGATTTAATGGCATATTCACATGGAAAATATATTCAACTTGGAGATATAATAGAACAAGCAGGATTTTCAATAAAAAGTAAAACATAATTCGTGTATATTTGTTTTTCTTCTAATAATGATGAACTATAATTTAATGAAACAAAAATATTTAATACTTGCCATACTCTTATTTTTAATTTTCAAAATTGGCTATTCTCAAGAGAATCTAAAACAAACTTTAAGAGGAATTGTGGTTGATAGAGAAACACAAATTCCATTATCAGGTGTAAATGTAATATTACCTGAATCCGATCCTCAACAAGGTACAATTAGCGATGACAAAGGATACTTTAGATTCGAAGAAGTAAATGTTGGAAGGCAAATTATCCAAGCAAGTTACATTGGATACAATACACAAATAATCGACAATTTAGTTCTAAGTTCGGCTAAAGAAAAAGTTATTAGAATTGAATTAGATGAATCTTTAACTGCAATTGATGAAGTTGTTATTAAAGCAAGCATTAAAAAAGATAAGCCAATTAATAAAATGGCCACCATAAGTGCCAGATCTTTTACCGTTGACGAAACTAAAAGATACCCTGGCAGCTATGGAGATCCTGCAAGAATGGCTGCAAACTATGCAGGTGTAATGTCTGTTCGTGATAATAGAAATGATATTATTATTCGAGGAAATTCCTCAACAGGATTACTTTGGAGACTTGATGGGATTGAAATACCAAATCCAAATCATTTTGCAGCATCAGGAACAACTGGTGGTCCAATAACAATCTTAAATAATAATCTACTTACCAATTCTGACTTTTTAACTGGTGCTTTTCCTGCTGAATATGGAAATGCTCTTGCAGGAGTTTTTGATTTAAAAATGCGTAACGGTAATAATGAAAAAAGAGAATATTGGGCCGAATTTGGGTATAATGGATTGGAATTTGGTGCAGAAGGTCCTTTCTCAAAGAAATCAAATGCATCATATTTAATAGCTTATAGATACTCACTCGTAGATATTTTGGATTTGTTAGGTGCTGAAGTTGAAACCACACAATATCAGGATTTAACTTTAAAACTTAATTTCCCAATGAAAAAAGGAAGATTAAGTTTCGTTGGTATGGGTGGTAAAAGTTATATTGAAATGCTTGATTCAAATGACAAACAAGAAGAATGGACTTTTAAAACATGGGGAGAAGATTTAAGTAATGGGTCAGATATTGGAACATTAGCACTATCATATTTTCACTTTTTTGGAACAAAAACCAGACTACAAACTTCCCTTTCTCTTTTTGGATCAAGAGTTACAACAAGAATTGACACATTAAGTGTTGGGAATCCAAATCCTAATATTTGGGCAGGTGAAGAATCATCAGAAGTAAAAGCCAGTCTTACTACTCATATTAATACAAAAATTAATAGTAGAAATACTTTTAGCTACGGATTAATTGCAGACAGGTACTTTGTAAATTTTGCTGATAGTATGGTTACAAATGGTATGTTTGAAGTAAATACAGATTTAAGTGAAGAATTTAACTTATTTCAACTTTATACTCAATTCAAACATAAATTTTCAAATCGATTAGACCTCTATTTAGGATTACATTCTCAATATTTAGATCTGAATAATACTTATTCATTAGAGCCAAGAATGGGATTTAATTGGAATGTAGATGATAAAAATTCGTTTAAAATTGGATATGGATTACATAGCCAAACTCAACTTAGAATTATTTATTTTACTCAAACTAAACTTGATAACGGAGATATAACTCTTACAAACAAGAATCTTGATCTATCAAAAAGTCATCAACTTATCTTAGGTTACGATCATTTGTTTAACGATAATTTAAGATTAAAAATTGAAACATATTATCAATACTTATATGATATTCCTGTAAAAGAAAATTTACCCGATTATTCAGTTCTTAATTATGGTGCAGAATATTTTATTGAAAGAACTGATAGTTTGGTAAGTGAAGGTACTGGGGAAAACTACGGAATTGAATTTACGCTGGAAAGATTTTTATCAAACAATTTCTTTTTCTTAGTAACTACATCCTTATATGAATCAACTTATAGAGGATATAATGGAAAGAAAAGAAATACCGCATTTAATGGCAATTTTGCAATAAATATTTTGGGAGGATATGAGATACCATTTAGAACAAATAACGCTTTTTCGGTAGGTTTAAGAACAACCTATGCGGGAGGCAGACCATTTGTTCCTTATGATATAAATTCAACCATGTCTCAAAGGCAAGAAGTTCTTGATTGGGACCTTGCCTATAATGAAAAACAGGATGATTACTTTCGGATTAATTTAAGACTTGGTTTAAAAAGAAATAAACCCAAATTTACAGTAGAGATTGCCATGGATTTGCAATATAGAACGAGCTACACCAGTGTATATGAATATCGAATTGATCCTTTAGATGGAACAGTTTATTATAATCGCACAATGGAATTATATCCAATGGCAAGTTATCGAATTCAATTCTAAAAAAATTGTAAATTTAATCTCAATAAATTTATTTCTTAGCATTATAAAAAGTCACTCATGACAAATTATGAGCGACTTTCCATTTAAAAAAAATAGAATCTTTTGGTTATCTTAGCAAACTGCATTTTGTAAGACTATACATATGAAAATACTATTAATAAATACTCCTCGTTCACCACATAACATGATTTTAGCATCGGCACCTGAAGAAGCTAAAAAGTATATTCATAAAAGACTAATTGGTCCTCCTTTGGGATTATTAACTGTTGCAGAGGCGGTAAAAGATCATGATGTTGTAGTATTTGATACAAAGGGCGAATATGATTTACATCCGGATACTACTCCACCACTAAAAGAATTAGTAACAAATTTATTAAAAGAGCATAAGCCCGATGTTGTTGGAACAACTACTATAGCTTCAGAATTTTATTTTGCTGTTGATATATTAAAGACCACAAAAGAATTTAATCCTGAGATATTGACTGTTGCAGGAGGATTACATGCGACACTTTCTCCAAATGATTTTACTGATCCATCAATTGATTTAATTTTACCTGGTCAATCGGCTCATACTTTTAAAGAAGTTATTAAAGCAAAAGAACTAAACACATCATTTGAAAATGTTCCAGGAATTATTATCAATAAGAATGGCAAATTAGAAAAATCAAAAATTAATTCGATTGATTTTGATTCAGCAAATAAAGATTTTCTTTTTCCAAACAGAAAACATTTAGAAAGATGGAAACAAACTTATAAAGTTGGTAATGCTCCTTATCCTTCAACTTATCTTTTCACATCGCTAGGTTGCCCTTATAAATGTACATTTTGCTCAATTTGGTGCCAATATGATGGACAATACTTAAAGCGGGGTATTGAAAGTATAATCGAGGAATTAAAGCAAACCGACGATTATCCAGTTGTTCGATTTGCAGATGCAAATACAATTGTTGATACAAATATTATTGACAAATTATTTGATCGAATAGAAGAAGAAGGAATAAAAAAGACTTTTGTTATGGATATAAGAACAGATACAGCTGTTAAATATCCTAAATTAATTGAAAAACTTGCAAAAGGAGGTTTAAAAGTTGTTATATGTGGATTTGAATCCTTCCGAGAAGAAGAACTAAAAAGATATAACAAAAGTGCTGATGCTAAATTACTTCATGAAGCAATAAATATTTTCCATCAAAATGGAATTATGCTTCGCGGTAATTATGTTATTCCAAACGATTATGATGAGTCAGATTTTAAAGCATTATCTGATTATACTAATTCGCACAAAGTAACTTATGCAGGATATACAATTCTTTCTCCAATGCCTGGAACACCTTTTTATGAAGAAATCAAAGATCAAATTATTGACTTTGATCTTTCAAAATACAATTTCTTTAACAGCGTATTAAAGACCAAGTTACCTCTTGAAAAGTTCTACGAAAACGTTGGCAAGTTGTGGCTAATAAAAAAAGGTACAGATGTTATTTAAAATCTAATCGATATTTTCAGATATAAATAAATAAAATCAATTATTTCAAGTTTTTTATTGTTTATAAGCCTCAATACTATCATTGAACTTCTTTTTTTACTAAATTAGCTAATAAATAAAAAGGAGATAAATACAATGAAATACAAATCTACTATTCGAATCTTTTTATCACTACTTGTTTTCGTACTATTTTCTACAAGTACATTTGCCAATAAAACTTCAGTAAAAATTACTGCTCCGAAAAAAGCCAAAGCAGGTTCAGAGGTAACTATTAAGATTGAAGTTAGCCACAAAGGAAACTCCACGAGACATTATACCAATGAAGTTATAGTGAAAGTAAACGGAAAAGAATTTAAGCAATGGGAATACACGAAGTCAGATCTTCCAAAAGGTCAGAAATTTACTTTAGAATTTAAAATTAAAGTAGAATCAGAACTTGAAATTGAAGTTGAGGGTAATTGCAACAAACATGGATCAAAGGGATCCGAAAAAGCCATTATTAAAGTGGAATAACTAAAGATCACTCAAATAATTAACTATAATAATCAATTTAAAAATTATGACTATGAAGATTTTAAAATCATTTTTAGTAGCAGTTTTATTAATAAGTGTAACAACTGTTCAAGCACAAAAAATTAAAGTTACAGAAGGAGATTTAAGTTTTATAAAAGGACAGACAGAAATTCTTTTAGAATTTGACTATAGCGATATGGCTGTAGGAAAATTTGATAAGGAAGAAGAC
>JQIA01002290.1_pt1 | contig 10275 bp, 9 predicted proteins | sample 811431 | NCBI WGS metagenome assembly JQIA01 (sample SAMN02998118, study PRJNA258478) | marine sediment metagenome | biome: marine; feature: seafloor; material: sediment; isolation source: oil-polluted sediment collected from 3 locations (0.5 km, 0.7 km and 0.9 km)... | place: USA: Gulf of Mexico ... | reverse complement strand
AAAAAAAACAGTTACAAGATAATGGTAAAATAAAACGTTATGGTACAACAAGTACAGACTGGTTAGGCATCCCATTATTACATAATGACTTGGTTATTGGTGTTATGGTGGTACAGAGTTATAGTGAAATAATGCGTTATACCGAGCAAGATCTAAATATGCTCACTTTTGCGGGTCAACATGTTGTTGGTGCTATGCTTCGGTTACAGGATAAAGAACGCTTAACCAGTGCTGTTAATGCTCGCACGCAAGAATTAATGGCTCAAATACGAGAAAGAGAAAAGTCAGAGTTATTGCAAGAGTCTTTATACCGTATTTCAGAATTAGCAAATGATGCGAGTTTTGATATTAATGTTTTTTATTCTAAAGTACATAATATTGTTGGCCAACTTATTAATGCAACTAACTTTTTTATTGCAAAATACGATCAAAAAAATGATACCGTTGAATACGTTTATGTTGTTGATGAAGAGGCAAATCAACCTGCGGTTTTTTTCCAAACAAGAAAATTATCTAATCACTACTCTGAGTTAGTTATTCGTCAGAAAAAAACTGTTTTACTGACCCAGCAAGATATGAAAGCTTTATTTGCCAGTGGTCAAACTCGAAAACCAACTGCTGGAGAGCATTCTTGGTTAGGTGTTCCTTTAATATATTCTGGGCAGTTATTAGGGGTAATGGCTATTCAAAGTTATACAAACCAAACCATTTATACTCAGCAAGATGCCGAATTGCTCAATTTTGTGTCAAATCATGTTTCTGCAGCAATTAAGCGTCGTGAAATTTCAGAAATAGAAAGACAAAACCATGAGTTGTTGGAGCAGCAAGTCAAACTTAGAACACTTGCGTTGGAAGAAGAGATTGTTCAGCGTAAACAAGTAGAGAAAAGATTAAAGCACACCGCTTCTCATGATATTTTAACGGGCTTGGCTAACCGGGGCGTATTTCTTGATTTGTTAAATCACGCTATTGCTTGTAATCGACGTAAACCAGATTTATCTTTTGCCATTTTATTTTTGGATTTAGATCGATTTAAAGTGGTCAATGACAGTTTAGGTCATCATGCAGGTGATACGTTATTAAAGCTTATAGCGCGTGAACTTTCTGCTATTGTGCGCGGTAAAGACACTGTCGCTAGGTTAGGTGGTGATGAGTTTGTTATTTTAATAGAAGATCTTGATTCAAATAATGAAGCATTCGAAATAGCCCAACGAATAACTGAGTTTTTAAAAGAGCCCTTTACTATTAATAACCAGTTAGTTTTTACGGGTACCAGTATTGGTATTTTATTCAGTGATCAGCGCTATAGTGATGCGGATACAATGTTACGAGATGCTGATACGGCTATGTATCATGCAAAAGATAATGGCAAAGGTCGTTATGAGGTCTTCGATGCGAGTATGCATCAAAGAGTTCAAAATGCACTATCTTTAGAAGCAGATATAAGAGAATCACTTGAATGGCAAGAATTTATTCCCTATTACCAACCTATACTGAAGTTAGAAAATGAAGAGTTAAAAGGTTTTGAAGCTTTGGCGCGTTGGCAAAGTACTAAACGTGGTTTTGTGTTTCCAAATGATTTTATTCCTTTAGCTGAAGAAACTGATTTGGTACAAGCCATTGATTTACAAATATTAAAAAAATCATGTCAACAATTAAGGATTTGGCAAGACAAATTATCTCGACATGAGCTTTATGTTAGTTGTAACTTATTTTGTAGTCATTTTTTTAGTGCAACCTTGGCAAGTGATATTGAAAAAATCTTGCTAGATACAGGTTTAAAACCAGAACATTTACGAGTTGAGCTAACTGAGCGGGCTTTGTTAGAAAATACTGAAATAGTTTTGTCAAATATGAAAGCGTTAAAATATTTGGGTGTAAAAATACTGCTTGATGACTTTGGTACAGGTTATTCTAGTCTAAGCTATTTGCATCGATTTCCTATTGATGTATTAAAAATAGATCGCTCTTTTATTACTAACGTTAACGAGCATGAGAGCAATAGAGCTATTATTAAAACAGTTGTTGATTTAGCGACCAATCTTCGCATGGCTACTGTTGGTGAAGGAATTGAAAATATTGAAGAGGCTCAATTACTACAAAAAATGGATTGCTTATATGGTCAAGGTTTTTATTACGCTAAGCCAATGCCTGCAGATGAGATGGAACAATATATCATTAATCACACTATTTAATTAGCTAGCTCAACAATAGTGACTTTTGCTTCAATACTTTTTTCTTGGCGATAAAGTTTAAATGTTAACGTTGTATTAGGCTTAGTCTCTGCAACTATATCTAATGCTTGTACAATACTCTTTATAGGCTGTTCTCCTATTTGATAGATTATATCTCCAGCTTGAATGTTTGCAATAAAAGCTGGGCTATTAGGGCTAACATTTTGAACAAGAAAACCTTTAACGTCTGTTAAATAACGTTCGGCAGAAATACCTAACCAACCACGAACAACACGACCATTCTCAACGATTTGCTGCATTATTTTAGCCGCTAATTGATATGGCACAGCAAAGAAAATCCCCTGAATATTTAATTGAGGATTCAATCTAGTAAATTTACGTGAATTAATACCTACTAATACACCATTACTGTTTATTAACGCGCCACCTGAATTACCTTCATTAATGGCGGCGTCCATTTGTAAAAAATTTAAGTAACTCGTATTACTTAAACCATTTCGACCTGTAGCGCTAATAATACCCTGTGTTACTGTTTGTCCTAAATTAAGCGGATTACCTATAGCTAGTACTATATCACCAGCGAATGATTGTAAATTTGCTTCTTGAGGGATGGTTGGTAAATTGCTGGCGTTGACTTTTAATACGGCTAAATCAGTGATTTGATCAAAACCAATTAATTCGGCTGGAAATTGTTGGCCACTTTGTAAAACCACATGAATCAAATCAGCATTTTGAATAACATGTAAATTTGTTAAAATGTAGCCGTTGCTATCCATAATAACACCAGAGCCTAGCGTGGTGGTTTTTCGGGCTTGTCTACCATAACCAGCGCTTGACATAATATCTTCAGAGTAAATATTAACAACAGCGGGACTGGCTATACTAACGGCTTTAGCATAAGAGAGTGGACGAGCGCTTTGTTTTTCTGCACTAAATAGTTGTTTAAGTGTAATGTTTTCATTTAAATTTGGAATGAGTAATAACAATGCGACTGCAAATAAAACACCATAACTAACTGAATTTACAATATACTTTAATGCAGGTTTAAATTTCAAAAGAGACTCTCAAAGGGGCAAAATAAATGCGAAAAATGCGACGAAATACTTTTTATGCCTTTGAGTTTAACACAAAATATTAGACCAATAAGATATATGAAAAAAAAGGCTAGTTAATATACCCAAACCACTTCAAGATGCGAGTTTCAGCTGAATCCTACATCTTTGAGGTAACACGGGTATATGTACTTATTCACTAGCCCTAGTTCATGGTAGCGGCTTTATCTAATCATTAGGTACTGAGAATAATTATCACGAATAATATTCAGGGCAAAAACGCCTTTTCTATCTTTTAAATAACTACGTAATTCAGCAATATTCCTGATACGAGTACGATTTATTGCGGTAATTAAATCGTCTGATTGTAAGCCAACCATTTCAGCAGGAGAGTTTTCCTTAATTTCTTTAATAATAACACCTTTGTTATTGGCGTTGTTTTCTAATGTAGCTCCCTCAAACATACGGTGAATACTTGCTGCAGCTACGTTAGTTGCTTGAGATTGTTTTAATTTAACGGTTAATACCTCTGCATTACCATTTCGAACAATTGTTAATTTTACTTTTTTTCCTGCACCAATAGAGCCAATTTTTCCGCGTAGTTCACTAAATGTTTTAATAGATTTACCGTTAACTTTAGTAATAACATCTCCAGGTTTTATACCTGCTTCTGCAGCAGCAGAATCTGGCGTCACTAATTCGATAAAACCACCTTGATTGGTGTCTAACTCCATTGCTTTAGCAATTTCACCATTTACACTACGGCCTGATATACCCAATACGCCACGGTGTACTTCACCAAATTCAATAATTTGTTTTACTAAGTTGTGCATCATATTGCTAGGGATAGCAAAGCCAATACCAACATTTCCGCCATTTGGCCCTAGGATAGCGGTATTAATTCCAATTAATTCCCCACGTAAGTTGACTAAAGCACCACCAGAGTTACCACGGTTAATGGCGGCATCAGTTTGAATGAAGTCTTCATAGTCTTCAATATTTAGACCACTACGTCCCAACGCACTAACAATACCTGAAGTAACGGTTTGCCCTAAACCAAAAGGGCTGCCAATAGCAATGGCAAAATCACCAACACGTAATCTATCTGAATCAGCTATGTTAATTTCAGTTAGATCATCCGCATCAATTTGTAACAAAGCAATATCACTATCAGCATCAGAGCCTATCTTTTTAGCCTTGATTTGACGACCATCTTTTAGGGTTACCATTATATCGTTAGCTTTCTCAACAACATGATTGTTGGTAACGATATAACCTTCTTTAGCGTTAATAATAACACCAGAGCCTAAACCGCGGAAAGGGCGTTGCTGTGCTTGGTTTTGGTTAGGGTTGCCAAAAAAACGAAAGATATTAGGAACATTTTGCTTTACTTTATGAGTCCCTTGCACCGCAATACTTACTACGGCAGGCGTAGATTTTTCAAGCATTGGAGCTAAGCTTGGCATAGCTTGTTCGCCGACACTGTTTGGCCAAATTGAGATTGCTTGAGCATTGAACGGAATTAAAGAACTAGCAAATAAAGCGGCACCAAGGGTGGCAGATAATGGAATAATAAATAACTTTTTCATCAAGAATAACTCTCCTAAGACTTAATTTAATCAGTGTGGTGTAACATTTTATACCTGAAATAGACTTAGCAAAGTGCATTTAGTTCACAAATGCCCTTGGGGCATTTGTAACATTTTATTTATTCATATTGTAAAAATTAAAAACTTAGCTAACTTTTGACGTGTCAGGTTGTTTTTGATCTATAAATAAACCACTTGCTTCACCAGAGTAATCTAATGGCGCTTCTGTATTTGACTCAGCTTGTTTAGCTTCTCGTTTAGGGTGTCGTAACCCTGCTGTTTGCGTTAGTTGATCTTGTGTTTCTTGTGAGAAAAAAGGCATTCCATCAGCATCATTTGTGGTTACTTTTTGTAAAAAGTTAGTGCTCTCTTCCATTTGTTTCATTGCCATTTGGCAAGTGTCATTCATTTTATCTAGTAGTTTTGCTGAACTATCAAGATGTTCAGCAACATCTAATTTATATTGAGATAAGGTAGTTTCACTTTTATTTACTTGCTCAGCTAACTTACGTTGTTTTTGATTAGATGACGATAAAAAATAATTAACAAAAAAGCCAACGATGGCTCCAACTACGAAAACTATTAATGCGATTACTACAGTCATAAGATTACCTTAAAATATATTGAAAATAAAAATTGTGATTAATTAATACGATTATGGTTTACAATAATATAATGCTAGCGTGCTTTTTTGTAGTAATAACTTACTTATAAATTAAATATGTTAGTAATTTCCCTTTTTCAAGTAATTAATGACAAGCTCGGTACGGTTCATACATGATAAAACTATCTCCTATTGATAAGTATAAACAAGATTTAACACAAGATGATTTTCTTTTTGATGCAGCGCAAGAAAATGCAGTAAAACATTTGCAACGTTTATTTGAAAATTTGCAAAGTAAACCTTTAGAGGTTTCTAGTTTTAAAAAAGTGTTGAACCGTTGGAAAAAAGTTTATAAAAAACAAAAAGCCACACCCATAAAAGGTTTATATTTTTGGGGCGGCGTGGGCAGAGGTAAAACTTATTTAGTTGATACTTTTTATGATTGCCTGCCTTTTGAAAATAAAATGCGCGTGCATTTTCATCGTTTTATGCACCGTGTTCATCAAGAGCTGAAAGAGTTAACGGGACAATCTGATCCATTAAAAATTATAGCGAAAAAATTTGCTAACGAAACTCGCATCATTTGTTTTGATGAGTTTTTTGTATCAGATATTACTGATGCTATGATTTTAGGCGCTTTATTTGAGGAGTTATTTGCTCATAATGTTATTTTAGTTGCTACTTCAAATATTATCCCTGATCAGCTTTATCGAAATGGTTTGCAACGTGAGCGATTTTTACCCGCAATTAAGTTGATTAATGAACATACCGACATTGTTAATGTTGATAGCGGTGTTGATTATAGGTTACGGACATTAGAGCAAGCAGAAATTTATCATTATCCTCTTGATCAGCAGGCCAATGAAAACTTACATCATTATTTCAAACAACTTTCTTGTGAGGTAGGTAAAGAAGGTGTTGATATTGAAATTAATAATCGACAATTACCGACAATTCTTGTTTCTGATGGTGTGGTTTATTTTGATTTTTCAATATTATGTGAAAGTGCCCGTAGTCAAAGCGATTATATGGAAATCAGCCAGTTATATAACACCGTATTAATGGCGAATGTAAAACAGATGGGGCGAGAAAGTGATGACAGCACTAGACGTTTTATTGCCTTAGTTGATGAGTTTTATGAGCGCAATGTAAAGCTTATTATGTCAGCAGAATCGCCTTTAGAAGAATTATACACAGGTGGGAATTTAGCGTTTGAATTTAAACGCTGCCTAAGTCGGTTACAAGAAATGCAGTCTCATGATTACTTGGCGAGTGAGCATTTACCATAAGCTCAGTTGCGAGTAAGGGAAGTTACGAGTTTCGAAGTGACTATTAATCATCTTTCGCAACTCGCAACTTGTCATTTTACTTTTTCGAAACTGTTTTTTAGTACATCAACGTGTACAGTTTTCGACGAAATTTAGTGGCTAAAGCATCACCATCTGGAAGGGCTTTAAGTACATCTAAAAACAACGCTTTGCTTTTATCCTTCGTGTTAGCCTCACCTGCTTGTACTAGGCGAAATAATATTTTTAATGCGTCTTCATGGCGATTAACTTGGCTATATTGTGCAGCTAGTTGATGCTTAATATCTATGTCGTTTGGGTTATTGATCAGATCGGCTTCTAATGCTTGAATTTCAGGAGAGTTGGCGGCTTGGTTTGCTAACTCTAGTTTGGCTAACAAAGCTTGATAGTAGCTGTCTTGGTCTATCATCATTATGCTATCAAGCAAGGTTTGTGCTTCTTGTATGTTTCCTGTTTGAATATAAACATCAATGAGCGCTAATTTTATATCTGCTCGTTCAGTATCAAGTTGATAAGCTTGAGTTATAGCGGTTTTAGCTTGAGTTAAATCATTTTCCAATAAAGCGGTTTTTGCCTGAGCTAATAAAATATCTTCAGCTTTTGGTAAGTGTTTATCTAAAAAAGTAGCAACGGTTTCATCTGTTTGTGGTCCCGATATACCGTCAAGAGGTTGCCCATCTTTTATTAATATAGCGGTAGGTAAGCCTTGTATACCAAATTGTTGCGCTATTTGCTGCTGGGTTTGACAGTCTACTGTTGCCATAACCATTTGCTCGGAAAATGGTGCTACTTTTGCTGATAGTTTATCTTTTAATTCTACACTTTCAGGAATTTGCTGCGCCCAAAAAGCCACTAATACTAATTTGTTTTTTGATTCTTCTAACACGACTTGTTGGAAGTTATCTAAGGTTATTGCAATCATATGTTAATTCACACTATTTGATGATTTTTGTCAGTTTGCTCGGTGTATTCTACTAACTAATTAGGGTTTAATTTAATACAAACCATAATAAGCTAGCGCCTAATATTAGTCGGTATATAACAAAGGGCATCATACCTAACTTATTTAATAAAATAAGAAAGTAATGAATACAAGCGTAAGCACTTACAAAGGCGAGTAAACTACCAAGACCTATTGCTTGCCAGTCAACCCCTTCGGTTGATAAAACTAATTTTAAGGTTAAATAACTGCCTGCCATAGCGATGGCAGGAATTGAAAGTAAAAATGAAAAACGTGCAGCATTATCACGTGACAAGCCTAGTAGTAGGCCAATAGTCATGGTAATGCCTGAGCGAGATGTGCCAGGTATTAGTGCTATAGCTTGCGCAATACCAATTAACATCGCACCTTTAAAGCCTAATTTTTCTAATGATTTATGTTCATTTCGGTGGCCTGCTTTTACATCAGCAAAGCCTAACAAAAAGCCGAATAAAAGTGTGGTGGCGGCAATAACTAAAGCCGAGCGTAAATGCTCTTCAATAAAGTCTTTACCTAATAAACCAAATAAACCTGCAGGAATCGTGGCAAAAATAATCCACCAAGCTAACTTGCCTTCAAAATTCACTTGCCTGTCTTGGTTGTTTTTAGCTGGACCAACATTAAGTGTACCCAACCAAGCAACAGACATTGTGCCAAGTTCTTTTCGAAAATACATCATTACGGCTAACAAGGTGCCAACGTGTACCGCAACATCAAAAGCTAGGCCTTGATCTTGCCAGCCTAAAATTTGTGATGGCAAGATTAAGTGAGCAGAACTAGAAATAGGCAAAAACTCCGTTAAGCCTTGTAGTAATGCTAAAATAATTATTTCTAAAGTACTCATAGCGTTTTGTTTATTCCTTTATCTCATTTTTATTATTAAGCATTTGCGATCACCAACAATTTGCGATTATGCTGAGTTGTTGGCTAGTTTTGTCATAGTTTTGCCAAAGTGTTTGATAATTTTTTTTTATGACGGGATGTATAAGGTTTGCAGCTATTTCGCTTAGTGGCCATAGAACAAAAGCATTTTTATCTATTTCATCTCTGGGTAACTGTGCTGGTTCATCTATTATTAAGTCATTGTAAAGCAATAAGTCGAGATCTAGGGTTCTTGGACTAAATTTTTGGACGTCAGGAGAACGACCATAATTAATCTCAATATTGCGTAGTTTTATAGCAACTTGCTCAACACTACATTGAGTGCTGATGCCAATCACCATGTTATAAAAGGCGTTTCCACTAAAACCAACTGCTTTACTTTTAAATAATGAAGATAAAACTAACTGTTCAAAAGGTAGGTCAAATGTTTTAGCAAGTGCTTTTAGGCCGTGTTGAACATGATATTCACGCTCGACATTAGTGCCTAAAGAAATATAAATATCAGCCATTATATATTGGCTCTGAAATAAGAATTATGGTGTTTTATTAGCATGATAACTGGCTTTTATTACGTTGTTCGCGCTCAATTTCAACACCGACTGTGTCAGCATTATGAACTGCGCCAGGTTTACCTATCTTGAGTCGTAACCAAGGTATATTAAATTCTGATATTAAAAAGGCAGCCATACGCTCAGCTAATGTTTCTAATAAATCCACAGGGTTTTTATTAGCAAAATCTTCGATAGCTGTAGATATTTCAGCATAATCTAAGGTTTTTTCTAGTTCATCATTCATCGCTGCTTTAGCTGTATCCCAAGCCATGGCTATGTCAATTACTAGGGTTTGTTTGATCTCTTTTTCCCATTGAAAAAAACCAATGGTGGTTTGAATATGTAAACCTTTGATGAAAACCTTGTCCATTTATCAATCCAAAACAGTATTAATTACAAAATAAAAGTGAGTTTACCTGCGTAACTGTAGAAAAACTAGCAGATAACAAGATAGAATGAATAATATAATTTCTTTTTTGAAAAATTCTTATAGTTATGTTGCTATTAACTCTTACTATGATCATTGCTGCCTATTTAATAGGTTCAATTTCTAGTGCTATTTTAATATGTAATATGCTGGGTTTACCTGACCCTCGAACGACGGGATCGAATAATCCTGGTGCGACCAATGTTTTACGTATAAGTAATAAATTAACGGCTGCTACTGTGTTGTTTCTGGATGTTTTAAAAGGCACTATTCCAGTATGGATCGCTTATTTTATATATGCGCACTTGGGCTTAAAAGAGCCATTTTATCTTGGGGTTATTGGTGTCTCTGTTTGTTTGGGACATATGTATCCAATATTTTTTAAGTTTCAAGGTGGTAAAGCAGTAGCAACCGCATTAGGAACATTACTTCCTATCGGTTTGGGTTTAGGTATTTTACTTATTGTGACTTGGGTGAGTGTGGCTAAGCTAACTAAATATTCAAGTTTAGCCGCTATTGTTACCGTCTCAATGGCGCCACTTTATGTGTTTTTATTAAAGCCGCTTTATGTTTATCCCACGCTAATGTTAAGTACACTTATTATATTTAGGCATAAAGATAATATTATACGATTGCTTAAAGGCACAGAAAATGAAATTTCAACTAAACAAAAAACTTAATGCACAGGG
>JQIA01002289.1_pt1 | contig 10275 bp, 10 predicted proteins | sample 811431 | NCBI WGS metagenome assembly JQIA01 (sample SAMN02998118, study PRJNA258478) | marine sediment metagenome | biome: marine; feature: seafloor; material: sediment; isolation source: oil-polluted sediment collected from 3 locations (0.5 km, 0.7 km and 0.9 km)... | place: USA: Gulf of Mexico ... | reverse complement strand
GTAGTTTTTGAAACGATTTCCAATTCTCTTTATTTTCTTCCTCACAGATGAACGAATATGCCGAGCATGCGCAAAAAATATATCCCAAGGCCTTTGTTGCTTCGCCTCTGATTGATGATTGTTTTCCGATATTTCTTGTACAGGTCGAAGCATGCCTGCATGAAGAGTCAGCGATAGCGTAATTCTAATAATCGGCCAAATAGCTTTCTCATTAATGACATAAGAAGTTACATCGTGCGTTCTTTCATATATTTTGAGACGCTCAACAATCTGTTCTGCTGTGAATTGATTCATAGCTTGGCAACAATGTTATTTGTAGTACACAATTCAACAAGTAGAAAGCTCAAGACCTATTTGCACCAGGGCCGCAGCTACTAATGAAATTTACCTTCTTCTTTCAGTTTATTATAATGATCAACATCTCGATATTTAAAAACTGTTGCCGGATGTCCTCCGGCAACTCCATAGTCAGGAATATCTTTACATACAACAGAACCCGCTTGAATAATAGCCCCCTCTCCCACAGTTACTGTTCCCAACAAAATAACGCGACTCCCAATCCATACATTATCCTTTATAAGTACATCCTTGGCAATATAAGTATCGTCATAAGGGATAGCCTTGCCATGATCATAATTGTGTACTTGGGTAATAATAAGACACTCAGGTCCTGAATGAAAATTATCCCCTATCACCACCTTACCTCGACCACTAATTGTCATACCATTAAAACTGACATTATCCCCTAACCAAGTATTTGGAGACACACTGGTTTTCCCTCCAACAAATAAATTTTCCCCGCACGCTCCTACAGTTTTTTTCACTGGAGTCAGATAGTCAATAGTCTGATTTTTTTCATAATCTTTTTCGGAAAGATAATACATTTCTGCCAACATCTTTTTAAGCCGTTTTAACATAACAACGAAACGACTAATGCTAAATTCTTTTATAATCACAAAATCTTAACCCTAAACATCCTTTATTCGAAAACGAAATGATTTTCCATTACGCTTAGTTGCATTTGCTGGTGGTCGCAAAAAAACAATCCCATAAAATCATTAAAAATGACCTAATATTTTCACCTTTATCGGTGACGCGGTTTTTTGTATAATTTCCTTGTTAATATCAAGTAACAAAGGATATTTTCTTAACAATTCAACAATTTGTTCGAGCTGAAAAACATCCCCCGAACGATAAAGATGTTCAAATATTTTAGAGATCAAAGAAAAGTCCTCTGGAGTGTCAACTGTTAATCTCAATTCAGGCCAGCTGACAGAGCGATCTGTTACAGGAAGAATTCCACATTTAAATAATCCTGTTTGTGTGAAATATCCTCCCCATACCTCTGTATCAACAGCATCCTTAATTTTACAGGCCTTCTCAACAGCCCCTCGTTTAAGTACGTAGCTAAAGGTACCGAACGGTAATCCTTCACTCATGCTGAAGTCATTCCCCTCAGACAAATGAAAATCTACCAACTTATCGATATACATCGGGTCAACAAATGGATTATCAGCCGTACAATTGACGATTGTGTCAACTTGAAAATTATCAGCTGCATCAAGCATCCGTTGGAGAACATCATCTGGGTCTCCTCTAAAATGTTTGACACCTTCCTCTTCAGCCAGCTCACATAAACGGTCATCCTGCGCAACAGTTGATGTACAGATGATAATCTGTTCCGGCCTGTCAGCTAAACGAAGGCGCTCTATCATATGGGACAACATCGGACGTCCCATAATCGGCTTCAATGCCTTTTCTTTCAGACGGGTTGACTTTAGCCGTGCCGTAATCAAAATGGCGGTCTTCATTTATTTCAGATCCTCACGTTGCATGATATGCTCAACAGACAAATTTCGACGAACCTTTCGCCCAAATGACTCTACAATATCAACTTGACTTAAATCACTTTTTTCTCGGGTACGACAAAATCTGATCATCCCTTCGCTTAATACTTCGTCTTTATTAAGATCTCTTGAAGCCACAGCTGCCATTTTCATGGGACCATATTGAGAAGATGTCTTTTCTCCATCATTCAAAGTAAGAACGCCGTTTCCTTGCAGGGAATTCAGCACCTCAAGGCGAGTAGCAAGTTCATTTAACATTGCAATTGAAATGGCCGCAGAGTAGTCACATCTTTTGCTTCCATACGCTGTTGTTACATGCTTTTCTACATAGTTCATTCCGTTTGCCGTGACGAGTAAGGTTATTAACTCGTTATTAGGCTCATCCCAGCCTGTGTGATCGGCATAACCGAACTTCTTATCATTGTACAGTGCCTGAATTTTTCGTATCTTTGCCAGGTTCACATCTTCATACTTGGTAGGGTAATTTTGAAATCCGAACATCAAAATTGTTTCCCTACTGCTAAATGCCCGCACTGCCGCATCTACTTCCTGAAGTGTGCATCCTCCAACTCCGATGGCTACTTTCGTTTTTGGATCAATATGGTCAATCAGAGCCTTTTGCAGGTTTGGTACATTCAGACAGACTGAGTGGAGTTCAACAATTTCTGGCTTGAACTGGGCGGCAAATCGAATAGCAGACGAATCGTTAAGAAGCAGCATCAGCTCCTTACCATGAAGTCGTATAAGAGCAATAAGTTTTCCCCACTGTTCCTCGGAAAACAACCAGTTACTCAACGTCGCATAGGCTTCATGTCGAGAATCCATATATTCATCCAAGTCCAGCGTGATATGCAGCTTAACAATATCAGCGGATGTGTCGGTACATATTTTTGTCACCAATTGCTGCATGAAATCATAATCGCCTTCATGATGCCATGCAGTTTCTGCAATCAATTTGATCATGCTTCTTTTATCCCGACATCTGTTTTATTTACCAAGTTATAATCTTGCAAGCTTCCTATATCAATCCACTCCTCCCGCACAGGAAAAACCGTTACTCTCTTGTCTTTTTTCCTCAGTAGCTTAAATAAATCTGGAAGATCAAAAAACTTATTATCAGGGATCAACTGGAGGCATTCTGCATCAATGACATAAATTCCACTGTTCACAAAATACGAATGGGCCGGTTTTTCCACCAGATCAACAAACTTTGTCCCTTCTGTCTGCACCACCCCATAAGGCACCCGAATACTGTAATCACGTACAGCCATAGTGGCCACTCCCCCCTGATCAGCATGAAAATCAAGGAGCTGCCTAAAATTCAAGGTGGTAAGCAAATCGCCGTTCATGACGATAATTCTCTCAGATACATTCGATTCAGGAAGCAGACTTAAGGCACCACCGGTCCCTAATGGCTTATCTTCCTCAATATAGGTAATATCAAGTCCTCTGCTCTTACCCTCTCCAAAATAATCTTTAATCACCTCGGATCGATAATTAACAGAGAGACAAAAATGACGAAACCCCTGTTCAGCAAGCCGCCCTATAATATGTTCAAGCATAGGCGTGCCATTCACCTGCAACATAGGCTTGGGCACCGATTCGGTCAGAGGTCTGAGTCGCATACCAAGCCCACCAGCCATGATCACCACTGTAGTTTCTTCCACACCCCGCCACAGCAGACGAGTTTCGGTTTCAAGACCGACAACACGAAATGACTGGTCAACAATAGGTACGCAGTGAATGGATCTACTCCGCATCAAAGAAAGCGCTACGTCACGTCCCGCTCCTGCTTCGAGGATGATGGGGAAAGTATTCATCACGTTGGCAATCGATGTTTCAAGAGTCACCCCGCGTAGAATAGCACGGCGAATATCCCCGTCAGTTACCGAACCAAGAAGCTTACTGTTTTCATCGACGACGAGTAAAATTTGCAAGGCCGATTTGTCAAGCACCTGAATAGCATCAAGTAAAGATAGATCAGCATCTATTAAAACTTCCTGTAATCTATTCATTTCAAGCCTCTTCGAGCTGGGACCCCAACAACAATTTCGTCATGAGGAACACTGCCCAGAACAAGCGCACCTGCTCCAACAACGCTTTTCATTCCCACGGTAGCACCTTGAATAACGGTACTACCAGCACCGACAAATACTTGCTTACCAATATTGACATGTCCGCAAAGCGTTGCACCAACTGCAATATGCGTATGTGCTCCAATAAAGCAGTCATGATCTATGCCTACACGAGTGTTAATAAGTACATTATGTTCGCAACAAACACCTGGTTGCAGAACCGCCCCGGCCATGACCTGACATCCTTCTCCAAGTTGTACATCGCTTGCAACAGTCGCTGAAGGATGTACCAGCGAGACAAACCGACACCCCTTTTGCTGAAATTTATTAAAAATCTCTGTCCGCAACTCCTGATTTCCCGTACTCCCGACGCCATTGGCAATGAGAACATTTTCAGGATAATAAAAAAACACAGTATCATCATTGCCAAGATATTTAATTTCAGCATGCCAGGGCGATTGCATGGGAGCCACATACCCCAACACGCTGTATGACAGGCAACGCAAGGTATCAAAAATCACCTTAGCGTGCCCCCCACCTCCAGCAATAATAACAGGTTGCTTCACCCTGAGACGACCTCATCCCGGTCATAACTTCGAGTTGCTTTTTGACCGAGGACATCCCAGTAACAAAAAGGACTTAAGCCGGTACCGGGGCGTTTGAATGTAAGATCCTTTTGAGTAAAGACATCACCCTTACGAATATTTCGAGTTGCGACAATACTTTTTCGTGCAACTGTTCGATTACCGAATTCAGCCAGCTTTGGCCCTTTAACTCCATCCCCCATTATTTGATCAACTGACTGGAGGGTGGTCACCATTTCTTTCAGCTCATTCGGGTCCAGCGAAGCCTTATGATCGGGCCCTTCAAGTGATTTATCAAGGGTGAAATGCTTTTCAATGATGCAAGCACCAAGGGCAGCTGCGGCAATGGGTACAACAAAGCCCTCGCTGTGGTCAGAGTAACCGACTCGTAGCCCAAAAGCTCTGGACATCGTTTCCATTGCTCTGAGATTAATATCCTCTAGCGATACAGGATATTCGGTGGTGCAGTGGAGAAGAATGGTTTTTTCTTTCAGGAGCCGTTGTCCTGCAACAGAGCAATACGCCTTCTGGAATGCCGCTAAAGAAGGTGCTGTGTGGACGTTTTCCTTAATAAGGCCGAATGCCAAGACGCTCAGAGCCATCTCTACCTCGCCCAGAGTTGCCATGCCAGTTGACATAATGAGATCACATCCAGTTCGGGCATGGGCAAGCAAAAAAGGGGCGTTGGTAATCTCTCCAGAAGGTATTTTAAGTACTGTCAGGCCAATATTCTGAACAAGGAAATCAAGACTGTCAAAGTCAAAAGCTGTGGACATAAAGTCAATGCCTTTCTCACGACAATATTCAGCTAGACGAAAATGGGTTTCTCGAGAAAGTTCAAGTTTTCGCAACATGGTCAGCTGCGTCTCATTTTTCCCGGTTGTTTGTTTCTGGTACAGGGCTTTTTCCGCCGAAGCGGTCACAAGATGGACCGCTTTGAAAGTCTGAAATTTCACGGCATTTGCACCAGCTGTAACCGCAGCATCAATCAATTTCATTGCTAAATCAGAAGAGCCATTATGATTGACTCCGGCTTCTGCGATGATATAGGGGCGTTTTTTATTGAGAACCTGCAATCAAGCAACTCCTGTCATGAAAAAATGTTTTTGCAATAACTCTTCAGGACGCTGAATAGTTGTGAGGACCTGAATGATCCGTTCCGAAGCCCTACCATCTCCGTAGGGATTCTTCGTACCTACAAAATCCTCACGTAATGCACGGTGTATTGCCTGAATAATTGCCTCTTTCTCGGCAGGGCAATTGATCACTGATGCCGCCTCTAATCTTCCTTTTTGACGATCTCCAATATTGACGGTTGCGATCCCAAACGATGGGACCTCGTAGATTCCGCTGGATGAATTGCCGACAACAGCATCGACATGCTTCAAGGCATTTAAATAATTTTCACCAAGGACTTCATAAGCCTTTGCATTGCAATGAGATTCCACAAACCTGTTCAGCATTCCATTCAGAATTCCACCCTCGGTATCGGCATTTGGCCGGGTAAAAATCAGCCCATAGTCATTGCCTAGTTCATCCAACGCCTCAAGAAGTTCAAAAAAATCTTCTCCAGACGAACGTTTACCCAATGTAACAGGGTGAAAAGTAAGGAGGATATTTTTTTTTCGCGGAACAAAGTTTATACGACCAAAAAAGTCTTTTCTTTTAAAAAAAGTTGCTTTTTGGATAGCATCTAGCCCGGTAGCCCCCACCACATGAACATTTTCAGGATTCTCACCCAGTTGAACTACCCGTTGGCCAGAAAGTTTATTGCTCACGAAATGCAGGTGCGACATCTTGGTGATGGAGTGCCGGAAGGCTTCATCAAAGGCACCTTCTGTAGTGTCACCACCAAAGAGATGGGCCACAGGAATGCGGGCAACAAGAGCGGCCTGCGCTGCTGCGAAAATCTCAAAACGATCTCCCAACAACAGGACAATATCTGGCCGTAACAGCTCAAAGGCATCGGAAAATCCAATAATCGCTAAGCCCAATGACTTGCTGATCGCCTGTGCAGAATCACCGGAGAGCAGCATTTCAACCCGTTTACTGACTGGAAATCCGTCATCGGCAAAACGATTAACCGTCATTCCGTACTCTCTGGCAAGATGCATGCCGGTGACAACGGTTTGTAATTCCAATCCTGTAGTGTTTTGAATCTCCCGCATAGGCCATAAAAGCAATCCATAATCGGATCGACCGGTTGAAACAACACAAATTTTTCGTCTCATGCCATGCACTCCGGCAATACACTGCTCGGAATATTCACAACCCGTTCTCTAAGCCATTCAGCATTATCAAGCGGGCCTTTTCGACAGCCGGTAAACATAGGTAAGCGAGACATTAGCTCCCATATAGGACGAGTCATCACTTGCTGCTCATTACTTTCACGCAGCAATGCCTCACGATGCTTGCGATCTTCACAGATAACCGCATTCAACCAATAATTGGAACGACACCCCGGCGGTTCAGTAACAAATTGTAACGAGCTGTTCCTGAGTTGTTCCTGGTAACGCTCAGCAAGGGTACGCTTTGCCAGAATAAAGCTATCAATCTGTTCCAGTTGGGCACAACCCAAGGCAGCGTTGATATTGGGCATTCGGTAATTATAACCGATTTCGTCATGCATGTATTCGTACGGGTGCGGAACTTTAGCCGTCGTTGTCAAATGCTTGACACGACGCCCCAACTTCCCATTTGAAAGAATAATCCCGCCGCCGCCGGTGGTTATAATCTTATTACCGTTAAAACTCAAGATTCCAAGCAGACCGAAGGTACCTGTATGGCGCCCTTTGTACAGACTGCCCAAGGATTCTGCAGCATCTTCGACCAAAGCAAGTTGCCATTTATCACAAACAGCTATCAAGCCCTCCAGATCTGCAGGATGCCCAAAGGTATACATAGGGACACAGGCTCGCACCACTCTTTTATCTGTCTTGGTCCTGCAAACGCCGTCTGGACATATCTCCGCATACTCATCTAACCAATCCCCTAGAGCAGTAGGCGACAACCCCATAGTCCGGCGGTCAACATCCACAAAAACTGGTTCTGCACCGATATAGGCAATAGAATTACAGGTGGCAACAAAGGTCAGAGGCTGGGTGATGACTAGATCTCCGGCTTTAACACCGGCTATGAGTAATGCCATGTGCAGGGCGGCGGTACCATTAACCGTGGCAGTTGCCCAAGGACTACCGGTATAGGCGGCCACATCATGTTCAAAGCGGTCTACATATGCACCAACACTGGACACAAAGGTTGAAGAAACCGTATCCGCAACATACTGCTGTTCGCGACCGGAAAACACCGGCGCATGTAAGGGAATAAAGTCATTGGTGCGATACTGATCGCGTATGAACTGTATGAGTTTGATGAACATGAATCAGATATTATAGATATCAACCTTGTATTGAGCTAAATTTTCTGGGCGCGTCATCCAGTCAATGGTTGCCTTAAGACCATTCCTAACAGTATATTCGGGCTCAAAACCTGTCAAATCACGAATCCGGGTATTATCGCACCAGAGACGCATAACTTCGGATTTTGAAGGTCGGAGACGCTGCTCGTCGGCGATAAATTCTACATCGCTACCCATAAGTTCTCTAATAAGGTTGAGGGTATCACCAACCGAAATCTCAAAATTAGAACCGATATTCACTGTCTGGCCTATGGCTTCATCACTTTGGGCAAGAGACAGAAAGCCACGGCAGGTATCAGTGACATAGTTAAAGTCACGGGTGGGGGTAACGTCCCCTAATTTAATTTGTTTTTTCCCACTGGCTATCTGAGTAATAATTGTGGGGATCACGGCTCTTGCGGATTGTCTCGGACCATAAGTGTTAAACGGACGGGCAATCGTTACCGGCAAGTTAAAGGCATTATAGTAACTCTCAGCCACAGCATCTGCAGCAATCTTTGTAGCACTATAGGGAGATTGAGGCTGAAGCGGATGTTTTTCATCTATCGGCACATACTGTGCAGTTCCATACACCTCGCTGGTTGAAGTATGGATTACTCGCTCAACACCATTGTCCAATGCCGCCTGACAAATATTCAAGGTACCCTTGATATTTGTATCGACATAGCTTGTTGGAGCGACATAGGAATATGGAATAGCAATCAAAGCGGCCAAATGAAAAATAACGTCAACATCTTTTGTAATATGTCTGCAATAATTCTGGTCCCGAACATCGCCGCTAACCACCTCAACCTGACTCAAACAATCTATGTCCTCTAACCAACCCCAAGAGTTAAAAGAATTGTACTGAGATAGTGCTTTAACCTGGTATCCCTTACGCACAAGAAGCTCAGTGAGATGAGAACCTATGAAACCATCTGCGCCGGTAATTAAAACCTGCTCATCCATATTTTTCACCCGCATAACCAAATAGTTAATCCAAAAAACTTACGACATTACTTATAAATGCTAGAGATAACCAATTCCGAAAGACATTGATGTCCTAACACATTCAAATGATGATGATCACTCATCAAACAATCAGATCCTACCTGTGAAGTATCTATAAATCTTTCCTTAAGTATTCTCTTGATTATTTTATTGTAATTGACAATATTTTCACGAATACCTGGAATTTTTTTCTCGTATCTATCACCAGCTGCAATTATAGATACCCAATATAATTTTTCCCTAAACAAATTGGAGAATTCCAAGACCGAATTTTGAAATTGAACCTTACTTGTATATGTTACATTCCTTTTTCTCAAAATTTTTATCAATCCTGCTCCACCTAGTTTCATTATTCTTCTAGTAATAGAAAAATTATTAATCCAATATTTTTCACACTCTGTTAATGCTCTTGGAGCAAGATCAACCAGACCTGATTGCACAACAACAACATCTGGCTCAAAAAGACTTAAATAGCTCATTTGACGCAAAAAACAACGCACAGTTCCGCCTCCCAAGGAAAGCTGATGTATTTCATTATGTTGCCTTTCTAATTTTTTCTTAACAAGATAGCACCATGTCTCGTTGTAGTGAACAATTTCAGGTTGTAATCTTGGTAAACCTAATGAATCTGTAATCAGTAGAAGCTTCATTGATTATCCATTTGAGCATCAAGAATAAACCCCTTAGGCCTGTTAATCACACCACTCGCCCAAAAATCACCAGGTTCAACAATAAATCGACCTGCCTGGGAAATAACATCTATTTTTTCATGAGAAACACTGTTGTGAGATTTCGTGCTGATAAAAATAGAATACGTATAATTTCCAGCCCTAAATGTATTTTGATCAATCGTAATAATTATTCTGCCGCATTTTGCAATATTTTTAAATCGGTAACCAAGTTCGTCACTGGCAACAACGGTTTGAAGCACATCATTGTCATCAAAAAAAGAAACCCCTAAAAATAATTTACTTACTTCTACTTCATCATGTTGGACATACTCAATAATTAGTTTGACTGGTAAACCAGAGATTAAATTTTCTATTCGATTCCCGAATTGATCTATAAAAAAACAATCACAAACTTTAATACACTGATTCCCCTCCCTATCAACACGTTCGCTTAAAGGTGTTGACAGGTGCGACCTATTTGAATTCAAATAATAAGAAACTGACTCTTCTGCATTACCAGAAAATACTATTCCACCTTTACTTAATATTACTCCTTTGTCACATAATGTTCTCACGCTTGTCATATTATGGCTAACAAAAAGCACCGTCCTTCCCTCTCGAGCCACATCCCCCATTTTCCCCAAACATTTCTTTTGAAACTCAGCATCCCCAACCGCCAACACCTCGTCG
>JQIA01002288.1_pt1 | contig 10284 bp, 11 predicted proteins | sample 811431 | NCBI WGS metagenome assembly JQIA01 (sample SAMN02998118, study PRJNA258478) | marine sediment metagenome | biome: marine; feature: seafloor; material: sediment; isolation source: oil-polluted sediment collected from 3 locations (0.5 km, 0.7 km and 0.9 km)... | place: USA: Gulf of Mexico ... | reverse complement strand
TCAAAATTTACAGACTCGATTGAAGATTGCAGGGATTTATTTGCTGTTGAAGATTGTTCATATTCTATTGGGTCTACTGTAGAGTCTTCATATTTGTAGCTTTTAACACTATTCATCGACTTGGGAGCTGGCGGGTCACTTAAGGTGAGTTGTTGAGTAAATAGTTGTGTTGCAGTATTTTGTTTTATATTGACATGCGGCCTTCTTATCAGGCTGGTAACCACCTCTTTTTCAATGTCACCAAGAGAAAAGTTTTCTATATTTCCAGGCACTTCGAATGATTCTGGATGATTGGTAGTGGTGCTATTTTCGTTACTACATGAAAATAATAATGTGATCAATATAAATAGTGCTGTGTTGCTTAATGTCTTCATTATAATCCCTAATTTGTGAGTATGCGAGATTATAACACTGATTCTCGTTCAGGCACTGGTTATGTATATGTCTTTTTATTCAATTAATACAATACCAAAAAAGAACCATCAGGTAATGAACTGACAGCCGCGCTGCCAAATTTCGTCAGGCTCATTCCTTTTGTTGAAGGTGTTTTTACGGGGCTGCCTTTTGGGTCAAATAATTGAATTTGTAATGTGCCACCTGAAAAATAGCCGTTACCCTCACTCCAGACAATGGCCTTATATCCGGCATTGTTAAAAGCGGCAGCAGGATGTTTCTGACGAATGTCTTGCTTAGGCTCACGTACCAATGAAACTTTTATGCTTCCATCTGTTAAATTTGTGGTGTAAATTTTTCCTGCTGTTTCCCATGTTGCCCAATTATTGCCACTTGCATCACGTGTCAAATTATTGGTGCTAACGGGACAGGAGCTGTACACCCAGTTGTCAATTAATTGGGTACTTTTTTGCTGATCTGCTATTGATAAAAGTTGCATGTGTCGGCCATTACCATTGGTGGCACTGCGGTAAGCGATAAGCAAATCACCCTGGTTATTATAATCACTGGCATAAGCACAACAGCCGCAGCCACCAATGCTTTGGTCGCCAATCATTTTTTCTTCTCCAAAGCTCTGACCACTATCCAAGGATGTCATAGAGTATACTGTGCGCATATTTTCATCCCATCCAGCCATCCAGCTTATTGTGACCTGATTTTTGTGTGTTGAAATAACCGCACTGGCCTCTGCTCCTTGCAGATATTTGGACACCAAAGATCGCGGGATTTCAAATTTTTTATGTTGCAAGTCAGATCGACTGTACATATACCCTGTTGGTTTTTGCCCCAGCCAGGTCACATGTACGCGACCTTGTTTATCTACCGCCAGTTTGGCTGTGGCAATCACATCTGGTCGGTGATATGATTTTTGTGAAATCTGAACAGGTTTAGACCATGTGCTTTCAGTGGATTGGTATTGTTTATAATACAAATGACCCATCCGGGTTTTGGGCTCTTCTATCTTAAAATAAATTAAATGCACACGTCCCAATGCATCATGTAATAATTTGGGTTGAAGCCCATTTTTTTCCATCGCTTGAATTAATATTTTAGGACTTGTTTCTGCGTATAGATTAACGGGAAGAAGAGAACAGAAGGAGATAATGGTAATTAGCCACACTTTTATTGATTGCCTTTTATATTTTGGTCTATTTATTGCCATTGTTGTATTCCAGTGAGAAGATGCCCTTTACAGTTCTAAATTCTACCATGTAAACTTTGTTTTAGTTGTGAATATTTTTGCTTTATTTTCATCCTTGAGATGATATTGGGTCAATATTGGGTATTTTAGTCAATAATATTAATATATGAAGAAAAATTTGGAGTTAGCAAGTAAAAGCTTCTATGAATTTAAGCCAGTTTTTTATAAAATTAAAGTAATAAATTATACGCAGGAACCCATGAGCAGTTATAAACAACAAAAAGATACAGGAAAGGCCATTGGGCATATTATGAAATATGCGGATAAAGGCAGTTGGTATGAGCGCAAACTTCAATATTATGATGAAATGTGGGGCGGTGTTGTTGATGAATTAGGTGTCTCGGATGAAATGATTATAGATTGCCTTGATCGGGGTGGTTTTCTTGCTAATGCCATGGCGTATTTATTTGGAGAGTTTTCCTGTTTACGTTGGAATGATGAAAACTATAGTATGGTTGATGATTATCTGAAAAAAAGCGGATGGCGCGAATCACCATACGGGAAAAAATACTTAAGAGCAATGACAAAAAATGTAACAGATTTATGGGAGGTTATTGGGGTTAAATCTGGTGAATATATTGATGTTAAAAGACTCGGGGAGGATAATGTTCAGCGTGTTTACGAAACAACGGGATCTCAAACCATTTCTCAATGGAGTTGGCTGGCCGTAAAAGTTATTGTGGTTGAAGGTAAAAAAATGTTAAGCGGTTCTGGATTTGCTTTTTCCCCACAAAAATTTGATGCGCTTATGCAGTATCTTTCTCGCAAACAAGACTTACTTGAAAAAGAGTTAAAACAGATTAAAAAACAAGATGCTTCTATAAATTGGAGTATAAAAGAAATTATGAGTATGGCGGGAGATCAAATGGATAATAATTCACCTGATTTAACGTTCACATTCTGGGTTGCTGATATTTATCGAACAATGAATCAGTCAGCTCCAGTTTTACTTAACAAGGATGATGAAAAGTTTAAAGATATTGTTTTGAAGTTTCCTATTAGTGGTGAAAATCATGCCAAAACCCTAAAACTACTAAACAGTGCTGATTACCTTGATCCCGTTAAGGAGGATAAGAGGTGGGCGTGGATTGGTTGTAAAATAAATGAAATACCAGAAGCAGGTACATCACTACTGGGTGAGTTGATTTTGTATAAAAAGAGCTTAAAATTATCCGTTAACTCTGATGGTCGTGCGGATAGAGGCAGGGCATACCTTGATGATATTTTGGGTGACTTAATTGGCAAACCTTTAATTTTAGAGAACAATATTGATAATAAGTTGGCCAAAATGAAAGCAGGCAATATTATACAGAAAGAAAATAGTATTGATGAGCTTGAAATAATGGCAAGCTATATGGACAAGCATTATAAAAAAGTATTAGATGAGCAGGTTCCTGCTCTGGCAAATAAAAGCCCAAGAGAATGCTCCAAGGATGAAACCATGATACCTCTGTTAATTCAATGGCTTAAAGGCTTGGAAAATAGTTCAGCTAAAGTACCTCAGTTAAAAGCATACGATTTTCGTTGGATGTGGGCTGAACTTGGAATTGAGTATCCAGGCACTAATTTATAAAAGTATTTTTTACTCTCACAGATATAAGCATATAAGGAATCCAGATAATAGCAGCTACGACACTACGTGCTAATTCCAGAGTTGTACTTTCATCAAAAGCTTCTGTATCTGGAAATATAACTGAAACGGCCAATGCATCAATTATCATGAATAATATTGTAAAAATAAGAATGCCAATATACCATTTTGGGAACGTGATTTTTTTGGAAAAAAACAAATATGCAGTATATAAAATGGCAAATGATAACAAAATGTTTATTGAGATTTCGATGATTAGTAATGTTCCAAAATATTGTTGGTAGTACTCTGTGCCTACTGTTGTGAGTAATTCCCATACTCCATCACTAAATATTTCTCCATAAGTAGAGTAAACAAAATAGCTTATTTTAATTGGAGCCAATATTATTCCAATTCCTATCAGGATTAACCAGCCTCCCAGACCATTTGGTTTGGCTTCAGTTTCATTTGTATGGATGTTTTGTTCAGTCATGGTCATTGTTTTCCCTAGGTTAGTCTCTTTGCCATTGTAGTCTAATTGCTGTAAGAAAGCGCTGAATTTGGAGTCATACAGTGTAACTCTGTTGGTTTGTTCATGTTTATACCCGCTGATTCTTCAAAAAGCGATACAGGTAGTGGAAAATATTATGCGATACTCTCACTAAATATTTTTATAAGAACTAAATTCACGAGTGGTTATTGTTATTTTTAACAAAATTCGACCACTTCCTTGAGTGATGAAAAATCCTCAGAATCGTGATTGATTGTGATTCTACAAAATAAATAAGGGTATAGGAAGTGTCTGCAACTACAAGCTCTCTTGTTTCATGAAGTCGGCCAATTTTTCCTATGGTTGGATATTCAATCAGAATGTTGGCAGCTTCAATTATTTTTTCACCTAATTTGACTGCTGCAACTGGGTTAAATTGTCCGATATATTGACGTAATTCAGTCAAATCTGAGATTGCATCCTGTTCCCAAATTATTTGCATATTGGCGGTTCAGACTCACTTTCAGTTCCCCAACTCTCTAGCCATTGAGTCACTGATTCATGGCTTGCAAATTTAGCTTGGCCATTATTTACTTTTAATAAAGTTTTTTCTATGGATTTAACTTGCCATGATTGATTTTCTATATATTGTTCAACGGCTTTTCCCATCAACCATGCTTTGGATCTATCCGTTATTTTAGATAAACTATCTAGATCAGAGATAACACTTTCTTCCAGTCGAATTGATACAGTTTTACTCATAATATTGCCTGTAGTTATTTGTTTACAAGTGAATTGTAGCATATCTATTGGTGAAATCACAAACACAAAAAAGCCCCGATAATAATCAGGGCTTTTATTTTCACTTATAGAAAATGATCTTAGAAGCCTGAGGACATACCTGCCATGCCACCCATACCACTCATGTCACCCATGTTTGGTATTGCTGCACCAGGATCTTCTTTTGGTAAGTCTGCAACCATACATTCAGTAGTGATCATCATGCCAGCAACAGATGCAGCATTTTGTAATGCTGAACGTGTTACTTTAGCAGGATCAAGGATACCTGTGGCAATCATATCTACATATTCGCCTTTAGCAGCGTCATAACCATAATTACCTTCGCCATTTTTAACTTCATTAACAACTACAGATGCATCTTCACCACAATTGTTAACGATTTGACGTAATGGCTCTTCCATTGTTCTTTTAGCAATAGCAATACCAACATTCTGGTCTTCATTGTCACCTTTTAGATCACCGATTTCATTCAATGCTCTGATTAATGCAACTCCACCACCAGGTACTACGCCTTCTTCTACCGCGGCTCTGGTTGAGTGTAACGCATCTTCAACGCGAGCTTTCTTTTCTTTCATTTCGATTTCAGAACCAGCACCGACTCTAATAACAGCAACGCCACCAGCCAGTTTAGCCATGCGTTCCTGTAATTTTTCTTTATCATAATCTGAAGTGGCTTCATCTGCCTGTGCGCGAATTTGCTTAACACGTGCGCCAATGCCATCAGCTTCACCAGCACCATCAATGATAGTGGTGTTTTCTTTGCTGATTTGTACGCGTTTTGCCATGCCCAAGTCATCTAAAGTCACTTTATCTAAAGATAAGCCAACTTCTTCTGAGATTACTGTACCGCCTGTTAAGATTGCGATGTCTTCTAACATTGCGTTGCGTCTGTCACCAAAACCAGGTGCTTTAACCGCAGATACTTTAACGATACCACGCATGTTATTAACAACCAATGTTGCTAGTGCATCACCGTCAATGTCTTCAGCGATAATTAGTAAAGGCTTGCTGGCTTTTGCTACAGCTTCTAGAGTTGGTAATAATTCACGGATGTTTGAGATCTTTTTATCATGTAATAAAATAAAAGGAGCTTCAAGCTCTACACTCATTGTGTCCTGGTTAGTAACAAAATAAGGAGATAAGTATCCACGGTCGAACTGCATACCTTCAACGACATCTAGTTCATTAGTTAAACCTGATCCTTCTTCAACAGTAATAACGCCTTCTTTGCCCACTTTTTCCATGGCTTCAGCGATGATTTTACCGATGTTTACGTCAGAGTTTGCAGATATTGTTCCTACTTGTGCTATTGCATTATTATCAGTACAAGGTGCTGACATTGCTTGGATTGATTCCACAGCTTTAACTACAGCTTTATCAATGCCACGTTTTAAATCCATTGGGTTCATGCCAGCTGCTACGGCTTTTAAGCCTTCACGTACAAATGCCTGAGCTAAAATTGTGGCAGTTGTTGTGCCATCACCAGCAACATCAGATGTTTGTGATGCCACTTCTTTAACCATTTGTGCACCCATGTTTTCGAATTTATCTTCCAATTCGATTTCTTTGGCTACTGATACACCATCTTTAGTAACGGTTGGAGCACCAAATGTGCTTGCTAATACAACATTACGACCCTTTGGTCCTAATGTTACCTTGACTGCGTTTGCTAAAATATTAACGCCACGTGCCATTCTTGCTCGTGCTTGTTCTGAAAATACTACTTCTTTTGCCATTTTAATTTCTCTTTAAATTCGTTTCTTAAATCATTCGGTTATTAGTTGGATTTCTCTGAGTTTATTTACTCAACTACACCAATAATTTCGTTTTCTTTCATGTATAAAAATTCTTCGCCAGCCGCTTTAAATTCTGTGCCTGAAAATTTACCAAATATAACAACATCGCCAACTTTAACTTCTAAAGCACGAATATCACCATTGTCTAAAACTACACCATTTCCTACTGCAACCACAGTACCTTTTGCTGGTTTTTCTTTAGCAGCATCAGGAATGATAATGCCACCAGCTGATGTGGTTTCTTCTTCAACACGTTTAATAATTACACGGTCGTGTAAAGGACGAATATTCATTTTTTTCCCCTTGTTTGAGATTAATTAAGATATTTTAAAGACCTTTGCACAACTCTTTATTGTGTTACGCTATTACGCAAAGACCTACTTTAAGGATCATTCTATTTATGCCTGATTCCTTAAGTAACTTATTAAAATATTAAGTTGACAGACATATAAGGGTGATTAGTTTGAATTCAAGGATAACAAGGATATTATAGTGAAAATTACTCACCAATGTCTTCATTCCATAAGTCAGGTTTTTCGTTAATAAATGTTGTCATTAACTGATAACATTCATCATTGTCCATGACTGTGACGTCAACTCCGCGTGACTGTAGATGTTGCTCTTCACCCATAAATGTTTTATTTTCACCAATAATAACTTTGGGAATTCCGTATAAAAGAATAGTGCCAGAACACATAGGGCAGGGTGATAAGGTGGTGTACAGGGTACACTCTTTATAAATAGAGGCTTTTTGACGTCCAGCATTTTCCAGTGCATCCATTTCTCCGTGTAAAACCACACTGCCTTCCTGTACCCTTTTATTGTGCCCTGCACCAATGATTTTACCATCGTGCACGATGACAGAGCCTATGGGGATTCCGCCCTCGGCATAGCTTTTTTTGGCTTGTTCTATGGCTGCTTTTAAAAATTTATCATGCATGGTTATTCTCATCTGTAGATTTAATTCATCAATATAGCAAGAATTAGAATAAAGTAAAGATTTAAGAGTTTATTTGTTTTTCATCAAGGTTTCAATCGGGCGCTGCCAGAATATTTTTTGAGTAATGGCTCTTAATAGCAAACACGTGATGATAAATATGATGATATAAGGAGCCGTCATCACCTCTTCGGGGTGAAACTTAAGCCAGCGGACACTGAAAAAAATCAATAGTGCATAGGTCATAATTGCAACAATTAGAGTCAATGAAATATTAATCCAACTCAGGCATAATAATATAGGATAAAAAGACAGGGCAATAGCAATAACAATTAACGTGGCAAATAATACATAGCTGGTATCAAGTGGCACAGAAAATGCCTGTGTTGCAAGCAGGATACCAATAACAAAAATAACAGAGTTAAATATAAAGGTTTTATCTAATGAGAACAAAATTTTGTTTTTAAGTTGTCTATGTTTGAGGCCAGAAAACACATGGGCAAAAACCCTGGTTTGACGGATAAGTTGTCGAGATTCCATAACCATGCTAATGATGGAGGCTGATAAAAACATGACAGTAAATATCTCAATAACGGGTTTGTCTTTGTCATCGTTCATTAACACGAACAGCATAATCAGCAAAACATAAAGCAGTGAGAATAATGCCAGTTTTGTATGTGGCATGATTATTGCCCAGTCAATGTTCCTTTTGGATCGTGATACCCATTGAGCGATGAATATGCCAATGGTGTAATTGAAAGAAGTGACCCACTTTAAGTTGAGTCCAGTTGCAACTGCTGTGGTGTTTTCCAAGCCTTGATTGGTGGTTAAACGTGTTGAATTATCTGGGTAAAAGCGGTTTAGATACATGGCAGTTATTAGCATCAGAGTGCCAATTATCAGTAAAACAATTATCACAGTCAGACTGATATTGAGTCTATGTAATTGATAAAGAGCAAATGGAAAAGCAGGTATCAGGATTTTATGCAATAAGTTTTTACCCAGAACCATATGCGATGAAAATATAGTAATACAGAAAGGCACTGATAGTATCAATACTGTCATATTTAAATTTAAATAAAGAAGAGGTATTTGCAGTAAGCTAATGAACCCAATAATAATGAGATAGGCAGCCATCAAGGTGTTTCTATAGTGCTGGTTGATTATCCATAGATAATTTTGTTTTAGACTCTGTAAGGCTCCTCCTAAATATGTGCCTAAAAAAACAGACATGGTTATATTTATCATCAGAGCTCCCATCATGGCTTTATTGGCAGGGGTACCATCTGTGGAGGTGAGTACTTGGAACACTGAGAAAAACACCATTATTATCAGCACCAAGATAAAACTCACAATTGAGTGAGTTACCATAAATTTTATACTTGGTTTAACTGCTTGCATTGCTGACCTCCAAATACCAGTCCTCTAAAGACATGGGTATATATTCAATCGGGTTGGGAGAGTTTTTAATGAAATTTTGCAGGCTTGCTTGCATGGGTTTTACGATAGATGCTGTGGCTCCCTGGGTTTGTTTTTGCCAATTAACCAATCCAGCAAAATAATCAGTCTGTTCCAAAGGCTTATCAGCAGCAATTTTAACATGAGCAATACTGGACTTTAATAATTCCACTTCATAATAAAATTCAATCTTGCCATCTTTTAACAGAGCCACTTTATTGGCAACCCTTTCCAGGTCAGAAATAATATGACTGGAAAAAATAACCGTTGTCTCCATTTCACAGGCCAGCTCAATGAGTTCCGAAATAAAGCCTCTGCGCATATTGGGGTCAAGGTGTGCTACTGGTTCATCCAGTATTAATAGCTCTGGTTTAACAGAAAGTGCCTGAATAACATGTAAAATCTGAGTTTGTCCTCCAGATAAATCACCGACCTTTTGCTTTGGATCCAGATCCCAGAGATCTCTTAGTTTGTTGCAGTATTGATGATCCCACGTAGGAAAAAAACTGCCTAGATAAGTCAGAAAATCCTTAACCCGCATCCATTCAAACCCCACCGTATCCTGCGCAACAAAGGCTATTTTTTCGCGTTTATTTTGTGGCAATTTGTGCCAATTTTTATCCCATAGCTTTAATTCACCACTATCAAACTCTCTCAGGTTCATTATTGTTTCTAATAGTGTGCTTTTACCAGCTCCATTTTTGCCCAATAAAGCAATAATATCACCCTTTTGTATTTGCCAGTTTAAAGCGTTCAGGACGGTCTTTTCCTGATATGATTTGGTCATATTTTTGATAGATATAATTGCAGGGTTCATGATTGTTAACCTTTGTTTTTGATTTTTATGGATAAATATTGTTGTACCAGAGTAATGATTTCTTCATCAGCCAACTGTTCTTTTCTTGCGTTTTTAATAAAACGTATCAATGGTGTTTCTAATGATTCTGATAACGCTTTACCGATCTGCTGTTTGGCGACTAACATGCCAACGCCACGCTTACGAGTCAGTATCCCCTCAGTTTCCAATTGGGCAAATGCCTTGGAAATGGTCATGGGGTTGATTTGTAATGCACTGGCAAGATTACGCACAGAAGGCAATTGTTCCCCCGCCTTGAGTAAATTCATCCGAATGGCTTGTTTTATCTGGTCTGTCAATTGCCGATAAATAGGAATGCCAGAACCAGTATTTAAAGAGAATAAATGTATTAATGCAGATGTTGTCACAATAGTTTGCATGCTTGTATTGGTGTATTAATACTATAATACACTTAATTATTCTTTGTCAAGGTTAAAATTCATTTGATATTAATTGCACACTTAAAAAAACGATTTAGCGGTATAAAATCAATATTATGAATAATCGTGCCAAACAAGAAATTACCATACTGCTAAAAAGCCTCAACCAAGGTGATAAAGATAAGCAGGATGAAATCATGAAATTTCTGTATCATGAATTACGTGGTTTTGCGGGTAATATTTTAAGCAAAGAAAACCAAACCATCACATTTCAGGCAACTGAATTGGTCAATGAAGCTTATATTCGTATGTTTGATTCAGAGCAATTGGACTGGACAGATC
>JQIA01002286.1_pt1 | contig 10287 bp, 9 predicted proteins | sample 811431 | NCBI WGS metagenome assembly JQIA01 (sample SAMN02998118, study PRJNA258478) | marine sediment metagenome | biome: marine; feature: seafloor; material: sediment; isolation source: oil-polluted sediment collected from 3 locations (0.5 km, 0.7 km and 0.9 km)... | place: USA: Gulf of Mexico ... | reverse complement strand
ACGTGTATCAGGGTTTACAATGTCTTGAATCCAACTCATATTTATTTCCCAACCATAGGGATACGAACCCCTTTAAAACGTTTAATCCAAATTAGACTTATTAAGATATATACTAAAATCAATCCTAAAAAGCCTATCCCAATACCTTTAATAAGGAATTTTTCATTTACCTGCTGCTCATCACGTCCATTAGTACTTTTAAAATAAGCAATGAGGTGAGCTGCTTCACTTTCTGATATAGGTTTCTCAGAGAAGACTCCACGCATAGTAGGGAAAGGTGTAGATAATAGTACTGATTTTAAACCTACATCACCACCATAACGTGAATGAACTTTAGTTAGATCAGGTCCTAAAGTACCACCACCCATACTGCCAATTTCAGTGTTTTGGTGACAAGTAATACAAGCAGGAGCTCCATTAGCTAAAGCTTGACGACCTAAAAATAAATTTTTCCCAGTTTCTATATCACCTTGAACTGGTGGTACAACTGGAGCTGGTTTAGCTTCTTTTTCAGCAACAGCTCCTTCACCACTTTTAGATTCTATATAAGCTAAAATATCCTTAGCCTCAGCCTCAGTAATACCCATAGGTGGCATTGGAATATTATTAAACTCTTTCAATAACTCAGTTGCAATAGCATCACCTTCTGCTAACATTTTATCAGGTTCTACTATCCATCGAACTAACCAAGCATTATCCCGTTTAGCATTTACACCTTTTAAATCAGGTCCGGCTAGTGGTCCACTGCCAATCGTATGGCAAGCAATACATTTCTGAAAAGCTGTTTCTCCTGCTTCAGAAGAAGCGGAGAAAGCTATTTGTGGCAATATTAAAAATATAGCCAAGGCATTAAGCCTAAAAACACTACTTATCATAAGCAGCACAACCTCCTTAAAAAAATATGGTTCAAAATTCAAATATGGATATATATAAAATTATCGGTAAAATTAAATAATTTTCTTCCAATTAAAACTAATAATTGATGTTATACAAACTATATCATATTCCACATAATCTTTACTACCAGTTAATAACATGGATATACGAAATTATAAGCTTAATTAGTAATTGTTACTATGAATTAACTTAGTTATTCTAATAAGTTAAATTTATATAACACCGATTAAATAGGAATTTACCAAATTATCATAGATATGATAATAAATTAAATAATGTTCAGAAAAATGTTTTAAATCAATTTTCCTAGTTCATTATGAAATTATACCAGAAATAGTAGATAATTTATTTACTATTAAATAATATTTATAATTCTGAACATACGCTATCAGCAATGCCTAATTTTTTGCAATATTCTTGCATTGAGCCTCTAGTATTACATTCTTTAGCTTTTTCCATCAGTCTTTCTAGGGCTATCCTTGTTTTAACCGCTCTTTCATTGGGGTAACCATATAAAAAGTCGATTGCTATATCTTTAGCCATTTGACAAACTTTAGGATTACGCAATCTATCACATTCATATTGATACCCAACATAAGCCACCAAACGACGTTTCATAATAATATGTAATCTAACAGGAGAGCGTGCTAAACATTGTTCTGCCGCTCTTTCTGCTGCTACTCGACCATTTTTAACCGCCATTTTAATATCTGGAGGTAACATACTATTTTGAGGTTTTGGCCAAATATATCCCATTTGACAAAGTAAACGACACCATTGTGGTCCACTATCTTTCTCAATTGCTTCAATATCAGTAATAGTCAATAGTGGCGGCAATGGTCTAACTGGTAAACAAGCATCAATTGTTTGTTTAATAGAGGTAAAGTTAGCCAGATAACCATCCATAGCCATTACTGGGCTAAAAATGATAAATAAAGAAATAAGAACCACTGCTTTAATCTTAGTCATGATTTAACTCCATATAAATTAAATAATTGTGTTTAAACCAAAAAATAGTTTCTAAAGAGCAATTTGTTATATAATTAGTCGATATATTACAAAAGTTATTATTATAAATGTATTATAATAGTCTTTGCAATAGTGAATAAAGTTATATTTTTTCTTAAGAGTAATAAATTAAGTTATGTGTTTCTATGTCAAATCTTAATTATTTTTAATTTAAATAAATTAGTTTGCCATAATACAACGATACTTAAATTTTGTTAGACTATCAATTAATCCTAAATTAATAAAAAAATAATTATATAAATACTAATGATAATAATCATTTAAATATTTTTCTATTATTCACAATGATTCTGACAAAAATTCATAGTTAGAATTACATATTGCATCAAATATATTTTTTGATTTAATCAAAATCTAACCATAATGTGTAAATTTGAAACAAGTGCTATAACAACATGTATATTTAATTTTAGTACAAAAAAACATTTGACCTGACTACAACTTCATAGTTTAGAATTTTGACTTGATAAACTTGTCATTTAATATGGAAAATATAATGAACGTCGAAAAATGGGTTGAATTATTTGAAGCAGTTGGTTTTAATAAAGATGGTCAACAAAAATGGCATACTGAGTTTGAGAAAAAGTTTCCAGATGAACATCAGGCATTTTTGGAGTGGTTACAAATTCCGAATAAGGATATACGCATGATTCGTAAACAAGCCGTTAGTTAATCATAATGGGATGCAATGAGATATTGCTTATGTAATTTGTAATCTCATTACATCCTATATTCATATGCTTAATCTATGTATACTATTAGCCAAATTGCCAAACGTTTTAAATTATCAAGAAGTACGTTACTATACTATGATTCTATAGGGTTATTAGTACCTTCTACTAGAAGTATTTCTAATTACCGTCTTTATTCAGATAAAGATATACAAAAGATGGAATTAATTAATATTTATCGACAAATTGGATTACCATTAAATGTTATTTTTAAAATATTAGCCTCAGAACAAGATGTATCTGCTAAAATTTTGGAACAAAGGTTAAAACAATTAAATCAAGAAATTAACCAATTACGTGTTCAACAACAACTTATTATTGATTTATTAAAAAATAAGCAAGCATTACAAAATACTAGAATTCTAAATAAAGAGAGTTGGATAGCTATATTAAAAGCCACTGGTTTAGATGAAACTTTAATGCATAAATGGCATATAGAATTTGAAACAAGTTCTCCAGAAGCTCATCAAGATTTTTTAGAATCATTAGGTATTCCAACTAAAGAGATTACTGCAATTAGAAAATGGTCTGTTGAAAATGTTAAAAAATAGTATTTACCGAAGGTCAACCACCAATTATTTTTCTCCTAACTTACAATGTCATTAAGTTATGAATAACAAAATTATATATGGTATTATTATATTTATAACTATTTTCGTTATTAGTTTGATTTTATCGTGGGTTATGTATAATTCCGAATCCACTGAACCTAAAACTACTAATCCAAAATTGGCTAGTATTACTCCAAAAAATCTACCAAAAAAAACTGTATTAGTGCAAAAAACACCTCCACCACCAAATGTATATTGGTCTAAGTTTAATAAAGTATTATTGGATTTAGAACAAGAACATATATTAATTTTACATACAATTTTTCCAATCAATACTAAATTGGTAATATCAAAAACTGTTGTAACTCAAACAAATGTCAAAATTGGATTACAAAATATTAATTGGAGTAATGTAGGAAATACATTATTTGAATTAGAACAACAACATAAGGATATTATTAATTTATTACAAGAAAAATCTATATCTATTACAGAATAATCATTTATTCAAAACATAAAATTACGCAGACTGTATATGGATTTAACGTAGGATGTAATAAGGAACGAATTACATCTTTATGCAATTCATTCCTCATTGCATCTTACATGTATATTTATTAAATATTACTCAAGAATTTTAGATTTTAATTATTTATCTTGCTTATAACGCTGCATTTTACTATATAAAGTAGTACGATTTATGCCCAAAACCCGTGCAGCTTGACTTAAATTACCATCACTAGTTTTTAAAGCTGCATTGATATAACGATGTTCCCAATCTAACAATACCTCATCAAGAGAAAAATTGGTCTTATTTAATTGCTGGGAAATAGCTTGCTCATAATCAATCTCATCAAGTTGAGTGGCAGTAAAATTAGTTTCTAGTTCTTCTAATAAAGTTTCTTTTTTAATCGCCTGATTAGGATATTTTGCTCCAAGTCGAATCACTATATTTCGTAATTCTCTAACATTACCTGGAAAAGTATAAGCTTTCCAACTTTGTTCAGCATCTTTATCGAGTTGAAATAAAGTTCCCATCTCTGCATAGAAATTTTGAAAATGTTCCAATAATAATAATTTATCATCGTCACGTTCACTCAAAGATGGAACTTTAATTGCCAAAACGCTTAAACGATGGTATAAATCACCTCGAAAATCTCCTTTCATAACTTCTTCGCGTAAATCTCGGTTACTGGCTGCAATAATTCTTGCTTCAGATTTACGTACTTTAGTTTCACCTAAGCGATAATATTCACCATTTTCTAAAACTCGCAATAATTTGGATTGCAAAGCTAATGGCATTTCACCAATTTCATCTAATATTAAACTACCTTGATTAGCCTCTTCAAAAAAACCAGATCGAGCTGTAGTCGCACCAGTAAAAGCTCCTTTAGCATGACCAAATAGTTGAGCTTCTAATAATTCAGTGGTAAAAGCAGCACAATTGACAATTAAACAAGGATTATCTGCTCTTTGACTTTGTCTGTGTAAACATTGAGCAATTAATTCTTTACCAGTACCAGATTCTCCTAAAACTAAAACTGAAAATGGTGAATTAGCAAATTGTTTAATTTGAGTACGCAAAGTTTCCATTGCAGTACTTTGTCCAATTAAACCGCATTCCTTTTGTTGTGGTTCTTCTGTTTTTAATTTCTGCTCTGCTTCTAAAATCATGTTTTGATGTTTTAGCCGAGCTTTAAGCAGTTCCATATCACAAGGTTTAGGAATGAAATCTACTGCACCTAGAGTTAAAGCATGACGAACATTTTCTATTGCATCTTGACCAGATAAAATCAAAATTTTAATTGATGGATTAAAAGTAAGCAATTCTGAAACTAAAGTAAAACCTTCTTTTGGTGAATGTGGATTAGGTGGTAAACCTAAATCAACCAAAGCTAAATCTGGCAAAACAGGTATTGTATATAGTAAACGTTTTACTTCTTCTCTAGTGGCAACAATATGTACATTAAAGCTATCTTTTAATACAAATGCTAAAGATTCACTGATTAATGGATCATCATCAACTAGCAATAAACTTGGTAAATTAGCCATAATATTATAACTTCGATTTAATGTAATCCTAAACGTTTAGTAATCGTTAAAGTTAATTCTGCTTGATTAAGAGTGTAAAAATGTAGTCCAGCAGCACCACCTGCTAATAAACGGCCACATAAATCAGTCATAACATCAATGCCAAATGCTTGTAAACCAGCCGCATCATTGTCAAAATCTCTTAGTCGCCATTGTAGCCAACGTGGAACTTCAGCACCACAGATATTAGAGAATCTTACTAGCTGTTCGTAATTACTAATTGGCATGATGCCTGGTATAATCGGAATATCAATGCCTTGAGCGGCACAATCATCTAATAAACGAAAATAAGAGTCAGCATTATAGAAATATTGAGTAATAGCACTATTAGCTCCAGCTGCAACTTTTTGTTTAAAATAACCTATATCTTCTTTAGCATTACGAGATTCTGGATGGAACTCTGGATAAGCAGCGACTTCAATATGAAAATGAGACCCAGTTTCAGCTCTAATAAATTCCACTAGCTCATTGGCATGACTCAATTCTCCTATAGGGCCTGCCCAGCCAGATGGTTGGTCACCACGCAAAGCTACTATTCTACGCACTCCATGTTTTTGATAATCTTGTAATAATTGCAATACACCAGCACGAGTACTACCTATGCAAGACAAATGTGGTGCAGCTTCAATTTTAGATTCTTGTTGGATTTGGACTACAGTTTCAAGGGTTTTTTCCTGAGTTGAGCCTCCAGCACCAAAGGTAACTGAGTAATATTCTGGTTGTAATACTTGTAGTTTTTGACGTACTGAAACTAGGTTTGACATACCTTTTTCACTACGAGGTGGAAAAAATTCACAACTAACTGATAAAGCTGTCATAAAATTACCTGAACAATTATAAAGAAAGATACTATACCCATTTAATGGCATTTATTGAATTCATCTTTCCAGAATGTATTAAATTAAGACTATGAGATATTTTAGGACTTTTAAAACTTTGAACTAATCAGGTCTGTTTAAGTTCAAAGTTTTAACTAAAAATTAGTAATTAACTATGAAAAAATATTACAATTTAAGTTCTACAGTATGACCAGGTTGATTACTAGGATGATTCTCATTAGTGAATACAGAACGATCATTTTTTAATGCAACTACATCAAAGAAAGGCTGAAAGCGTTCTTCTGAAATTTCAAATGCTTGTAAAAATTTTCCAAATAATTCTTGTTCTATTGAGGCAGCATCACCGTCAGATAATGAAGAATCAAGTATATTAGTCAAAATACACATTTTCTGAGCATCACTAAGAATAGGAGCTGCTTCAGTTAAAAATTTTTCTACTGAATTTTTTTGTTGGTAGCGAGAAGCACGTTCTAAAAGCTTACGATTGTTAGCTCCAACCCCAATAGTTCCACCACTTTCTTCACCACCTAAAACTGCTAGCAATTGTCCAACTTCTTCATTTTCGATCTTACCATCAGCACCTATCATATAAATCAATGACGTTGCAAAAACAAAATGAGGAGTAATTTCCTCACTATCGCCGCTAAACATATCGAATAATCCCATCGATTACTTCTCCGTAAATAGTTATGTGAATGAAAAAAAATACATTTTTAATAATACACTATTTTCAAACAATATTCATTACTAGAATATCATAAAACATGCGGATATTTTCGACGAATTCTACTGATTCATGGCCTCTAGCATAGCCATATTTAGTTTTCTTATACCATTTTGGCTGGGTTAGTTTGGGTAAATGTTTTTTTACATCACGCCACAAATTTGGATTATCACCAAGTTGAGCTGTGATTTTACGAGCATCTTGAACATGGCCTATCCCAATATTGTAAGATGCTAATGTAAACCAAACGTGATCTTCTGGTTTGCTTATTTTTTTAGCTATACGTTGTTTTAAAGCAACAAAATATTTAGTCCCGCCCTGAATACTCTCAAATGGATCAGTTCTATCTTTAACTCCTACTTCTTTGGCAGTCATTTTAGTAAGCATCATTATTCCTTTAACTCCGGTTCCTGATACTGCTTTAGAATTCCATTTAGATTCTTGATAACCAATAGCAGCTAATAAACGCCAGTCTAAATTATATTGCTGAGCCATTGATTCAAAATATTCTTGATATAAAGGTAAGCGTTTTTTTACATGTTTCAAAAAATTTCTAATATGTAAATAACTAAAATTTTTTACGTTATCAGTATAACCATAATACTTTTCAATTAATTGGGTTAATATTCCATTTTTTTGGAATTTATTAATAAATTGAACAGCAGCTAAATACAAACTATTATCATCAGAATAAGGAAATGCCCAAGCTAAATATTGTTGATTGGGAAAAGTAAAACCGATTTTTAAGTCAGGATAAAATAACCGCAGCCGCGTAAATGTATTAGAATCAAAAATTGCATATTTTATTTCTTTATTCCAAACTTTTTTAGCCAACTCATTAGAATTAATATTAGAATATTCTTGCCAATTTAATTGTGGATGTTCTTGTTGCAAAGCTCTAAGTGCTTCTATTTGATGATGTTCAGAGATTATTTTTAATTTATGTCCATAATTAAAACTTTTTAAATTAGTTGGTGGTTTTTTTACACTATTGCGGTAAATAAGTTGTTGAGTAATATTTTGGTAATGAGGAGTAAAACGCACTTTAGATTGACGATCTTTAGTCACAACCATACCAGCAGCAAAATGTACTGTATTATCCATGACTTTATTTAAAGTATTGGTATAAGTATTAGTTTGGACAATATGTAATTTAACCCCCAATTCTGCTGCAAAATATTTAGCAAATTCATATTCAAATCCGGCTTTTTGACCATCTGGCCGTTCATAATAAGTAGTTATTCCTTTATTGATAGCAACCTTTAGTTCGCCATCATGCTTTATTTGGGTTAATATTGGATTATCTGGAGAATAAAATAAGGAAATAAAACCTAAAACAAGTGTTCCTAAAATTTTCATAGTTTTTATAATTATAATTGACTTGTTTATAGTTTATGCTTCTTTCATGCCAATACAGGCTATGGAACATATTAATTTATATACTTATAATAATAGTATATTTAATATAATTTCGGTGATTTATATTGAGAAAAATTATTTTGAATTTATGGTCAATTCTTATAATTTTGTAATTCTAGGATTCTACATCTAAATAAATTTAATTAAATAGTTATTTTCATAATCCCTATTTTTATCTTTTACTTTTGAATTTTTAATGATAAACCGCCTGGATCAATAATCTTTCCATCAATTCCAGTGCTATCGCCTAATTCTCCATCCTTAAGATGATAAGTAGCAGTAACAACTGATTTATCTCCAACTTCAACTGTAGCAAAAGTAACATTTGGAAATATATACCAATCTAAAGTATTCATATCACCTGGAATTACAGTACCAAATTTTTGAAAGATTGGAGTAGCACGAAGTTTTTGTAAACTATGATAATAGATAGTAATATCTGCTTCTGCACCAGCTAATTCAAAATAAACGATTCCCTGTGGAAAAATATACTTTTCTTCAAAATATCCTTGGTTTTCCGCTACATCAGTATAAATTTCTTTGACAGTGGCGTTTAGGCTAATATCTAAAGTTAAGTAATTACCGGAACTTTGGTCTGGCATAGAAATTATATTTGGTTGATCGGCATCATGGATACCATCCCCATTACCATCTCCATCATTAGGGATGTTCGGATCGACAATGAAAACTGCATCACAAGCTTTATCACCATCCATATAAACTTGTTCATTGCAAGACCAATTTTCTAAAACCCATTCAATTTCTGGTTTTATGATTAAAGACACTGTTTCTTGATCTAAAAAGCTTGCTTCACAACTATCTGGACAATCAATTTTTTTGCCATCAGTAATAGTTCCTAAACCAGTTACATTAATGGTTAATTGACGATCTCCAATTTCTTCTTCAATAAAGTTTGCAGTACAAGTTTTAGCACTGTTAATTTTTACCTCACCATTATTATCACAATCACCAGTCCAACTATTAAATAACCATCCACTATCTGGGATAGCGATTAAAACAACTTCAGTTTGGTCAGCAAAAGATTTCACACATTCAGTTCCACAGTTAATGCCAGCAGAACTAGCCACAGTACCAGAACCATTTTTAGTAATTGTTAAGTCATAACTTACCGTACTTGGGCAAGGTAAAGTAATTGCTTGAACTGTAATTGCTGATGAATCACTGGTAGCAGTCGCCATGATGGAATAGATATAAGTTCCATTACAGTTTAAATCTATATCATTATAACTGGTTGTATTTGCGGATGTTATCGCTAGTAAACTACTACCTCGCATAATTTTAAACCCAGTTTCAGTAGAACTATTATCAGTCCATTTTAGATTGATTTGAGTCTCAGAAGTAGCATTAGCTAATAAATTGGTTGGAGGGCAGATAGAAGTTGTGGCATTGGTGGTGATTGGTGTTGAATCAACTGATGAGTTAGTAGCCATTATCAAATAATTATAAGTAGTTTCACAGGCCAAATTATTATCATTATAACCAGTTGTAGTAGTAATTAAGCTACCATCTCGTTCTATTTTAAAACCAGTTTCGTCTAAGCTATTATCTGTCCATGATAAATCAATTTGAGTTTCCAAACTATTAGTGGTTAAATTACTAGGGGCTGGTAATTCGTATTCATAAGCTCCAATATCACAAGTATCATGTTTAGGACGAGTTTCACCACGTTGATCAATAGTTTCACAAGTTGCATCATCACCAGCATTTATCGCTGGACTTCCGGCTAATAAAGCTATAGTTTGGGTATTACCACCATTATATGCTAGGATTGATAGATTAGGATCAATTGTTAATGTTGTAGTGCATCCATTGCTACCAATTTTAATTAGATTGTTAACATTGGCAGTCAAAGAACCTATTTCGATATGGCAATCATCTTGAGCTGCCGAGGTATTGTCATTATTTGCAATTAAAGTGTTATAAAGACTGACACCATTAGCATTTTCAATGCGTAAGCCTGCACCTGCTTTGTTAGCTGTGTTTCC
>JQIA01002285.1_pt1 | contig 10287 bp, 10 predicted proteins | sample 811431 | NCBI WGS metagenome assembly JQIA01 (sample SAMN02998118, study PRJNA258478) | marine sediment metagenome | biome: marine; feature: seafloor; material: sediment; isolation source: oil-polluted sediment collected from 3 locations (0.5 km, 0.7 km and 0.9 km)... | place: USA: Gulf of Mexico ... | reverse complement strand
TGGCTCAAATCATACCATAATATACTGATATTTCAAGCATATTTTGATATTTTTCTTAAGTTTATGACATTGAAAATATGGTGTCCCCGAATTTATTCACATAGTAACAGTCTTACTCTTGACATACACTGATTTTCAGATATGTTACCCCAAAGTATCAGCAATGCTATTTGCTACATTTCTTATTCGTTAAAACTGCAAATTGCAACGCATGCATATATTATGTTTAAAATCTAACAGTTACCTAAGCCACAATATTTTTCTATTAAATTATGTGGGAATGTTCAATATATTGTTACACAATTTTGAAGGACAAACCCCCTTCAAATACGATCACTTGCGTTAAACCAGAGCAGATTAACCGTAGTTTTTATTGTAGCGCCCTTTGCTGTTTTTGGTTTTGGGCGTAAATTCTTTTTATTCATTAATTAGGAGGGAAAAATGAAAAACGTTATAAGATTATTAATGACGGGAATCTTGGTATTAAGTATGTCCACTGTTGTTTTTTCAATGGGCCCAAAACCCGAGCCACCGGTTGATATAACTGTTTATTTTACGGCTGAAGTATCTTATGTTGATGATCCTGGAGCTACTCTTGAAAATTCAATACATGTTGGTGATTTCATTACAGGAGAATATCGATATAATATAGAAACAGTTGATTCTAACAATATAGAAACAGTAGGAGATTATCAACACACTGAAAGTCCATACGGAATTACTGTTAATGCCGGAGGTTTTGTTTTTCAAACAAACCCGGATGATACAGAGTTTCTATTGGAGATTGTTAACGACCATGGGGCTACACCAAGGGATAACTTTTTGCTCAGGAGTTATAAGAATCTACCACTTAGCAACGAAGCTTTGGTTGAACATATCAGCTGGCAACTCGATGACCCGAGCTGTTCTGCCATATCAAGCATAGATATGTCCGCATCACCGCCTGTCCTTGCCGACTGGGAGTCAACCTTTGGCTTGAGTATCACTGGTGGTAAACCTGAAGTAGAATTTCCTTATGATCAGGAATATTTTATACGGGCTCATGTTGTTTCAATCGAAACTTTATAATTCATATAAGATTGAAAATAAATAACGGCCATAGGGTGATGAAAGTCACCCTATATTTTAAATTTACGATTTCCATCTCATGAACCATGTTTTATGGCCATGCAACATAGAAAACAGCAGAGTCTTGTTCTTTGCTAATTCAGATTAAGCATCGCCTACCATAAATTATATTTAAAAATACACCAGATAGCCCAGACACCATCTTTCCAGTTTATTTTTTTTCCCTCTGCATAGGTCCGCCCGTAATAGGAGATTGGAACTTCGTAAATGCGAAGATTTTTTTTGGCCATTTTTGCAGTTATCTCCGGTTCAAAACCGAAACGTTTTTCCTGAATTTGGATTCCATCAAAGGCATCTTTCGTAAAAACCTTGTAACAGGTTTCCATATCCGTCAAATTCATGTTGGTAAAAATGTTGGACAAAAATGTCAAAAATTTGTTTCCCATATAATGCCAGAAATAAAGAACCCGATGTGCACCATGACCAGCAAAACGAGAGCCGTAAACCATATCGGCTTTCCCCATAAGAATGGGCCCTAAAAGAATACTGTACTCTGAAGGGTCATACTCCAAATCCGCATCCTGAATCAGAATAATATCACCGGTAGCACAGGCAATTCCTGTTTGAAGGGCTCCACCCTTACCAGTATTTTTTTCGTGAAGTAAGATTTTCACATCCGGAAGTTTCAACCCTGATAAAATGTCACGGGTACCATCTTCAGAACCGTCATCAACTACAATAATCTCCTTGGAGTATGGTGTCGCTAATACGGCATCAAGTATATCGATTATGGTATCTTTCTCATTATAAACCGGAATGATAATACTAAGTAAAAAATCTTTTATGGGTTCTTTTTTCTGAATCATAAGTTGATGGCCTCACATAAAGTCTTATTGTGTTAGTTTCTTTGAAATACCTGACTTTTTTTTAATTTACGTTACAAAAAAAGTTAATTCGTCCTTCCCGCTTCATATTTGCCTTGACATTAACCGGGTATTCCAATGTCCGCCTGCTATTATTAAGCAGTTATCAAGACTTTACCAAACCGTCTACACCGTTATATGCTATTGTTCCTCTACATCTCTAATCGCTATGTTTAAATAATTCTTGGCATTTATATGATTTGGATTTATTTTTAATACACGATTAAACTTTTCAATACTTTTTATTATGGCGCCTTGCTGAAATAATACTACTCCCCAGTTACAAAGAGCATCAGTATAAACGGGTTTGATTTCAGCTGCTTTTGCAAATTCATTTTCAGCATCGTTTAACCGTCCTTCAGTTCAGAAAATCACACCACGATTATTGTACGCTTCTGCATCCATAGGGTTCAGTTCAATTTTTTTCGAATAACATTCTATAGCCTTATCAAACAATTTTTTCTTTTCAAAACCAATACCAAGGTTATACCATACGACTGAGTCTGCTGCGTTTAAACTAAGGGCATTATTCAAGTAACCAATGGCATTGTCATATTGTTCTGCATTTATTAATGATATTCCTATATTTAAATAAGCATCAGAATTCTTTAGATCAAAAGCAAGATATTTCTGATAATATTTTATTGAGTCATTATATGCTCCGACTTCTCTATAAATATAGCCAATATTTTTATAAACTTTCGGGATATTGGGCCTAAGTTCCAAGGCTTTTAAGTAGAAATTAAATGCTAATTTGTACTCCCTTTTTTGTTGATATGCACTTCCCAACGAAGCATATACTTCAGGAATATTCGTTTTAAACGCCAACGCTTTTTGGAAAAATTTAATCGCCAGCTCTGTATTTTTCTGCTGGAGATAATCGCTTCCAATATTAAAGTATTCTCACGTAGCAATCCGATCTTCGACCCAGTTACCTTTTGCCAACGCCTGTGCCCAGTTATCATAACACCCTGCATCGCCAATCTTCATTGAAAAGACAGGTGAATCATATATTTCGATGAGATAAATCATTCTTACAAGAAATGCGATAGTAAAAATGACCAACATTTGTAACCATACATTCTCTATCATTTTTTCTTTTTTAAGCACTGGAATCTATCCTTGGGGTCACAACACCCTTTTATCCAAAATAAAAACCGACAATAATGAACCTCTGGTTCCGATAATCTCCTTGTAAATCAATTGACCACAGCATAAACATACCCGAAAAGTTGATGAACATTGGGTATGATGCTATATTTCTTTTCAAGTTCATCACCCTTTAAATCTTCAACAAGCGTTAGGCCTTTTTCTGTAAGAAGACGATGTACTTCGTCTTCTTCCATGCCAAGTGTAAACCGTTCTTCCCCGTTGCCCATGAATGACGCAGAATTTCTTATTTGTTGGGATTCAGGCAGCATGCACCTGCCGTCAAGGACTGCTTTCCGCATATAGTCAAAATGAACAGCACTCCCGGGAGCTGAATTTTCTGATATAAATGTGAGTGTTTCATCGACTGCCCCCGGCGTCAGATACATAGTGACACCTTCCCATATAAAAAATGTTTTCTGAGTCGGATCATAACCGTTTTTAAGCAGACACTCCCCGGATGTTTCGGTTACAAAATCGACAGGAACATAGGTAACATGGTCAGGCACAGCACCAAATATCTTTTTAATTCTTGAAATTTTATAGTCAAGTGTTGCCGGAAACTCAACTTCAAAAACTCTGATTTTTTTCAGGGCATCAATCCGATATGCACGTGCATCACACCCCGCCCCTAAAATGACAAACTGGGTGATACCATCTGCAAGAGATCTGTTAAGCAGATCATCAATATAACAGGTTCTGGCAGCGATTCCGCCCCGAAAACCCGGGCCTTTTTTTTCAATATACCAGCAGACAATTTTTGTTATCAGCCTGCTCTTTAAAAGCAGATGAAAACCGGGCCTTATTATTTTTTCTGCATACGGATCGTATAGCACTCTTTCTTTTTCAGTACGCCGGGATTCTACAATACGCATAATTGCAACAACTTCTGCACTGAAACTCGACTTCTTATCTTTCATACAAAACTCCGGCCAACCTGAATTCAGCGGTTTTGAATATTTCCATACCTTGAAAGCTTTTTTAATTAACGAATAAATATATGACTGAGACTGTAGGGCCACCTTATATAAACCGGCCTTTTTTATCAATAAATAATCGTTGCATCTCACACTGTTTCTCATGTAGAATCTGAATTTTATGGATCCGTACCACACATGTAAACAAGGTAATTATGAAAAAACTCTCTGTAGCAATTGCAAAATTAATGATACGGGATAAAAGACCGGTAGATATTCCTGAGGTCAGAGCAAAATACGGAATTATGGAAGGGTGGCTAAGCATTCTTGTTAATCTGCTGCTTTTCGGGATTAAAATAACAGCAGGACTCAAAGTGCAAAGTGCAGCACTTATTGCCGATGCTGTTCATACCCTTGCCGATTCTGCGACATCCATTGTTGTGATTATCGGATTTAAAATATCACAAAAACCCTCTGATGCAGAACATCCGTTCGGTCATGGCAGGGTTGAACCAATTGCAACGCTTATAATATCCATCCTCCTTTTTGTTGCCGGTTTTGAGCTGCTGCATCATTCAATCAACAGCATACTGACACCCTCAAACAGCAAAGCAGGCTATCTGATCATTTTTATTATCCTGGGAACCGCTGTAATCAAAGAACTGCTGGCCCGGTTTTCTTTTGCAATCGGAGACTATATCAACTCCGACGCATTAAAGGCCGACGCCCTTCACCACAGAAGCGATGTCTTTGCAACCATTCTTGTTGTCGTCGCTCTTATTGCCTCCAGGTATGGGTACTACAATATTGACGGAATTATGGGCTGCTTTGTATCACTTATCATTTTTTATTCTGCTTATTTAATTGCAAAAGATGCCATATCGCCCCTTCTGGGTGAAGCACCATCCCCGGAATTTTTAAAACAGGTTGAAACGCTGTGTCTTTCTATTCCAGGCGTTCTCGGTGTACATGACATCATTTCACACCAATACGGCCAAAATAGAATAACCTCTCTGCATATTGAAGTCTGCCATAAAGAGAATGCCGTTGAGCTTCATACAATTGCAGAACAGATAGAGGATGCCATCGGAACAACCACACACGGTATTGCCGTTGTTCACATAGACCCGGTAAACAAAAACCATCCGGGTTATGAAGCCGTGTCTGCTATCATCAGGGCGACAATAGAAAAGGACGACAATATTGAGTCTTTTTATGATTTAAAAATTATTGGTGAAAATATCGAAACAGCAAGTATTCTATTCGATATTGAAACAGCAGAGACGACTCCGGAAACGGAAAATCATGCAATCATTGCGTCTCTTTCAAATCACCTGAAATCCACATTCCCTGGACTGAGAGTCAGAATTAAAGCAAACCCAAAATTCAGTTACAATGTAAAATACGGAGACAACTAATGACCGAAATAAAAGTACCTTTAAGAGAAGAGATTAACGAAACTGACAAATGGGACCTTGCGCCTCTTTTTCAATCAGAAGATGACTGGGAAGCACTTTATAAAAAAGTAGAAGACGCTCTTTCAACCTATGAAACGTTCAAAGTAAAACTTGGTGAATCTGTTGAAACATTTATAAAAGCGATTAATTTTGATACCGATATCTCCAGAGATCTGGAAAAGGTCTATACCTTTGCCCATCTTAAAAATGATGAAGATAAAACCAATCAGATTTATGAAGGACTCTACCAGCGGGCCATGAATCTTTATACCAGACTCTCTGAGGCAGCCAGCTATATGACACCAGAGATTCAGGCAATTCCCGATGATATCATGACTGATTTCATGCAAAACGAAGCACTTGCTGACCAAAAATTCCCGCTTGAAAAAATTATTCGAAATAAACCCCATACCAGAAATATGGAAGTTGAACAGATTCTTGCCATGGCAACAGAGGTAACTCAGGCGCCAAGGCAGATATTCAGTCAGCTCGATAATGCGGACTTAAAATTTGGTCAGGTGAAGCATGATGATGGCAGTATGGTGGAGCTGAGCCATGGCAACTTTGTCTCTTTTCTTACAAGTCAGAACCCTGAGGTACGAAAAGAGGCCTTTAAGCAGTATTATCAAACCTATGATGATCATAAATTTTCCATTGCCACGACATTAGCCTCTTCAATTAAAAAGGATTTTTTCTTTGCAAAGGTAAAGAATTTTGATTCCTGCATAGAGGCAGCACTTTTTTCCGACAATGTCAGTGAATCCGTCTATAACAATTTGCTTGAGACTGTTAAAAATAATGTTGATCCCCTGTTCAGATATTTAAACTTCAGAAAGAAAGTTCTCGGCCTTGACGAGCTTCACTTCTATGACACCTATGTGCCGGTGGTTAAAGAAGTCGACTTTAAAATGTCCTATGAGGAAGCAGTTGACATCTGCGTTCAGGCAGTTGCACCATTGGGTAAAGAATATCAGGCCATCCTTGAAAAAGGATTAAATGGCGGCTGGGTAGACAAGTACGAAAACAAGGGTAAAAGGAGCGGTGCATATTCGTCCGGTTGCTATGATTCCCCACCCTATATTCTGATGAACTATAATGAACATACAATTAACAGTCTGTTTACCCTGATTCATGAAGCGGGCCATTCAATGCATTCGTACTATTCATGCAAACATCAGCCCTATGCAACAAACAACTACACAATCTTTGTTGCAGAAGTAGCATCGACTCTGAATGAAACACTTCTGGGCAAATACCTTCTTGAAAAATACAATGATGATCCTAAAATGAAGGCATATATTATCAACAGAGAAATTGATAATATACGAGGTACCATGTTCAGGCAGACAATGTTTGCCGAGTTCGAAAAAGTGGCCCACAATCTTGCCGAAAGCAATCAGCCCTTAACACTGGAAACACTGACAGCCGAATACAGAAAACTGCTTGAGACTTACTTTGGTGATACCATGGTGATTGATGATGAACTCTGCCTTGAATGCCTCAGAATCCCGCATTTTTATTCACCTTATTATGTCTATAAATATGCAACAGGCATTGCTGCAGCCATTGCCATCTGTGACAGGATTCTCTCAAAAGGTGAGCCGGCTATAAACGATTATCTGAACTTTCTCAAAATGGGTGGCAGTGATTTTCCAATCAATGAACTGAAAACAGCGGGTGTTGATATGAATTCACCGGAACCGGTTGAAAATGCGATTAAGCATTTTGAACAGCTTGTGATTCAGCTGGAAGAGATTGTTTAAAAAAAATGAATCAGAAAACCACAATACAATTTGACCCCATCGGCATTATTCACTCATGCTATAAGGAAAAATTTGGAATCCCGAGACAACCGGGACTTGTGAAGGATGCTCCGGCAACGATTGAACTCTTCCCTGAATTTGCTAAAGAAGAAGCAGTCAGAGAGCTTGCCGGATTTTCACATATCTGGGTTCTCTTTCATTTTCATCAGAAAAAAGGTGAAAAATGGACGCCAATGGTACGCCCTCCCCGGCTTGGCGGGAATAAAAAAGTCGGTGTTTTTGCCTCACGTTCACCCGTCAGACCAAATCCAATCGGTCTTTCTGCGGTGGAACTGGACAGTATTGAAACGGGCGCAGGTAAAGTCCGGATCCATTTAAAAGGAATCGATATTCTCGATCAGACACCTGTCCTTGATATAAAACCCTATATCCCCTATTCGGACAGTATTGACACGGCAATTGGCGGTTTTGCTACCGCTGCACCAGAATCAAATATTGAGGTAGAATTCTCGGATAAGGCAATGGATATAATAAACAGTCATGAAAAAAAACTGCCGGATTTAAAAACTATAATCACACAGATGCTAAGAAATGATCCGAGGCCAGCTTATCATCCATCTAAAAAAGAGACTGACAGAATTTTCGGTGCAAAACTTTTTGATTTTGATATTAGATGGAAGGTTGATGGCAGTATTATCACTGTTGTGGAGATAGAAAGGTATTAGGTATAATACACATGAACGAAATAACAGATCTGGAAATACAGAAAAAAAATAAGAAACGGGTCAACATCTATTTAGATGAGGAATTTGCCTTTGGCCTTGATATTATGACGGCTGCACCACTCTATCGGGGGCAGCAAATCTCTAACGAAAAAATAGAAGAATTGATAGAAAAAGATGCCTACATTCAGGCTTTAAATAAATCCACACGGTATCTTGCAGCCAGAGCACGAAGCATCAAAGAGATGGAAGACTATCTAAAAGAGAAAGAATTTCCTGAAAAAACGATTTCAAAAGTCGTTGATAAACTCTTAAAAGAAAAATATCTGAACGATGCCGAGTTTGCCAGACTTTGGGTTGAAAGCAGAGCAACCTTCAACCCAAAAGGGACCTGGGCGCTTAAACAGGAGTTGCGGCAGAAAGGTGTCGGGGATTCTGAGATTGAAAAAGTACTAACGGGCTATGATGACAATCAGGCAGCATGGGCTGCCGTTAAGAGAAAAATCCCGTTATGGAAAAATCTTGAGAAAGATAAAATGAGAAAAAAGCTGTATACCTTCCTGAGTAGTCGGGGGTTTAATTACGAAACAACAAGTGATATTTATAATAAAGTCGTTCATGAAACGGACGAATAAAGGAAAGACAATAATGGAACATCAGTTTAAAAACCTTGCCCTTAATCTTGTTAGAGTATCAGAAGCTGCAGCGATTGCTGCATGTAAATTTTTAGGTAAAGGCCTGAAAGATGAGGGAGACGGAGCTGCTGTTGATGCCATGCGAAAAGCATTTGAAACCATCGATATAAACGGTTGTGTCATTATCGGAGAGGGTGAAAAAGACAACGCCCCGATGTTATATAACGGGGAGAAGGTCGGTAATGGGAAAGGCCTAAAGCTCGATCTTGCCATAGACCCGGTAGAAGGCACAAACCTCCTTGCCCTTGGGAGGCCTAATGCAATTTCCGTTGTCGGCGCCTGCCCGGCCGGGACAATGTATAATCCGGGGCCAAGCTATTATATGAAAAAAATTGTGGTGCCAGCCGCAGCGAGGGACGCAGTTGAAATCGATGCCCCTGTTGAGGACAATTTATTGCATATTGCCAAAGCCATAGGCAAAAACATTGATGAACTGGTCGTCTTTGTTCTTGATAAACCACGACATAAAATGCTGATTGAAGACATCCGAAAAACAGGCGCCTGTATCCAGCTTCATACGGATGGCGATGTGGCTGGGTCCTTAATGGCTGTTAATGCACATTCAGAAGTCGATGTAATGATGGGCACCGGAGGAACACCGGAAGGCGTGCTTTCCGCATGTGCTATCCGGGCACTTGGTGGCCAGATGTATGCCCGCCTTGATCCTCAGTCGGAAGAAGAAAAAAATGCAATTATTGCGTATGGGACGGATATCAATGAACTGCTGACAGTGGAAACCCTCATTAAAAGTGAGGATGTCTTTTTTGCAGCTACCGGCATCTCAGGCGGATCCTTCCTGTCAGGTGTAAATTATCATGCAAACGGCGCAACATCCCATTCCATGATTATGAACGGACGAACAGGTACGGTAAGATTTATTGAGTCACACCATAATTTTGATAAATACCGGATAGATTAATCTTTATTTTTTAAACACTCTGAGTAATATCTTAATACTTTTTCTGTTGTGTCCGTCCAGTTGTTGAATTGATAACTCTTTTTTAAGGCTTTTTGTCTATACGATTCGAGACTGGTTTTATTATGTATAAAAAACGCTAATTTTTCAGCAATACTTTCCGGGCTATTTGGATTGAAGTAGATGGCAACATCGCCACCGACCTCTCTAAAAGTCGGGATATCAGAGCATACGACAGGTAGCCCACAGACCATGGCCTCAATAATTGGAAAACCAAATCCTTCAAAACACGATGGATGAACGAAAAAATCAGCCGAGTTATAAAACTCTACCAGATCATTAGCGGGAACATAACCCAATAATTTAATATGATTTGATAAATTTTGATTAAGAATTTCATCGTATACGGGTTTTGAATTGAAAAAATCCTCACCAATACAGACGATATAAGGTAATTCTTTAAATTTCTTTTTTAAACGTGCATAGGCTTTAATTAAATTAATATGATTTTTTCTTGGATGATCAATGGATGAAACATATAAAATAAAATTTTTATTAAGTGAATATTTTTCAAAAACAGATTTTTTTTTATGGGGGCTGATTCGGTGAAATGTCTCTTTGTCATAACCAGATGTAATAACCTTAATATTATTTTGCGGAATTTGTAATCGGCTTCT
>JQIA01002284.1_pt1 | contig 10288 bp, 10 predicted proteins | sample 811431 | NCBI WGS metagenome assembly JQIA01 (sample SAMN02998118, study PRJNA258478) | marine sediment metagenome | biome: marine; feature: seafloor; material: sediment; isolation source: oil-polluted sediment collected from 3 locations (0.5 km, 0.7 km and 0.9 km)... | place: USA: Gulf of Mexico ... | reverse complement strand
TTTCAAACCACCGCTACTTCAGCATGTGGGCGACGAATCCTATTTAAGGAACAGGGAGGTTACATCAAACATGACAACTCAATTATCCTCGAATCTTCGCATCTGGGCTCTCGCGAGCTGCGCATTATTCGCCGTTAACGAAAGTACCTTGGCCGCACCTCAAATGCCTACTGACCCTGGCATTCACTGGTCAGTAACTGGTGATCTTGAGTATCAGTCAAACGTATTTCGCTCCACTAATAACGCTCAGTCTGACGTAGCACTTGGCATAAAACCTACTGCTGTCTGGATTGGCGAACTAGAGGCCAGCCGCTTCAACTTGGGGTATCGCGGGAACTACGCTCAATACAATGATTTCTCCGATGAGAACTATAACGACCATACCTTCTCAGGGAAATACGATTACGCGCTGTCAGAGCGACTTCTTATCGGCGTCGACGGAAGCTATGAGTTAGCTCATGAAGGACGAGGAGCTTCAGGCTCTGCCGCCAATATCGCCAAAGATTTGGTCGAAATGGACACCACCACTCTAGGGGCCCGCCTCAGCTTTGGCCGCCGCGTAGCGCGAGCTCAGATTAACCTCAACATCAAACAGTCTCAGCTACGATTTGATGACGGAGAAAGGCTGGATGGCACGCCTATTATTAGCTCGTTAAGAGATCGGGATGTGACCTCATTAGGCAGCAATATCTATTACCGGATTATGCCAAAAACTTGGATAATTGCCGACCTACAATACAGCGATACCGAATATCAACGCCTATCAATCCTCGATAGCAGTGAGACAAAACTGCTGATTGGTGCCGCCTGGGAAGGCACGGCTAAGACCTCAGGTGAGGTGCGGATTGGTTACTTGAAGAAGAATTTTTCAACCAATCTTATCGAGGACTTCGGTGGGTTTACGGTTGAAGGTGACCTGACTTGGGAACCAAAAGAGTTCAGCCGAGTCATCTTATCGCTGGGCAGATCAACTCAGGAATCTGGAGATCTCAATAGCGATTTTTTTGTAACTAACCGAATGAGCATCACCTGGCAACATGAGTTAACCAGCCGCATCAGTTTTAGCGTCGCAGCTCTAGCGCAAAATGATGAATTTCAACAAACTGCGCGTAGCGATGATTTTTTACAAGGCAACTTATCGGCCAGCTATCGGCTTAAGCGCTGGCTGGAATTGGGTGCCAACTATAGCTATCAAGAACGTGATTCCAACGTAGCTCTCAATTACGACAATCACACAGTGGGCATTTCTGTAACCGTCACTCCAGGGGCGACCTAAACCCACGCTAGACTCTGCTCGACAATACATTTGTGAACAAGGTGGTAGCTCTCGCTACCATCAACACCAAGGATGGTACACAATGAAAACAGTTATGACCTATACACCTATCAGCACGACTCTCAAGCCGTTGTGCAGCTGCACAAGCGCATCACCCTTCTCTTCCACCTTCATGTTCAGGTAGCCCACAGATGAAGAATTGGCCCAACGTAATATTGACACTGTTTCTGACTCTTTTTCTCCAACAAACTATCGCGGGAGAGGAGCAGGCCTACAAAGTTTCCCCGGACGATATCCTGACCATTAGTGTATTTGGCGAACCTGAGCTCAGCTTTCCCTCTATTCGAATCAGTGCAGATGGCACTATTCCTTTTCAACTTATCGGCGATATTAGCGTCATCGGGCTAACCACATCAGAAGTTGAACGCGCGATTGCCAGCAAGTTATCCGAAGGATTCCTGAAAAACCCCAAAGTAACGGTGTTTGTAAAAGAGTACCGACAAGTCTTCATCTATGGTCAAGTTCAGCGACCTGGAGCCTATAGCTACCAAAAAGGCATGACCGTTGAACGAATCATCGCTCTAGCGTCAGGCCTAACCGCGCGAGCAGCAAAAAGTAAAATCACTTTTTTACGCGAAGAGAGCCCTGGTGCCAAGAAAGCTCAACTATCCACCCGGCTACAACCTGGTGACGTAGTAACTGTCGGCGAAAGCTACTTTTAACCCAATCAATTGATAACGTGGCAACGGACTGAATCACATGGAAAAAAATAGCCCGCTAATGGAAAAGCAAAAGGCTGACTTCTTTGATATTGAAGAGGAAGAGATCAATTTGTCTGAGTACTGGCTGGTACTCAAGCGACACAAGTGGGGCATCCTCACCTTTGCACTAGTTGCTGGTCTAATCGGGTTTCTGTACGCACAATCCCAACCTCCGGTTTACTATTCTGAAGTCAAGCTGCTAGCAGAGCCTGTGGCACAAAAAAATGTCGGGCCCAGCGATATTCAGTTTGTTAATACTGCCTGGGTTTTTTACGAAACTCAGTACGAAATTATTGCCAGTCGCACCGTTGCAGAAGCGGTAATCAAAAAACTGGACCTCACCAACAACCCAACCTTTACCGGTGCAAACCAGAAAAAACTCTTTAAGCTACCCAGCCTGAACCCTCTAAACTGGATACCGGAACACTGGCTGAGCAATGCAGAAATGCGGGCCGGCACTGGAAGCACCGCTGAAGTGGACCTGCTCGCTCCTTATGTTGGCATCTTAACGGCAGGCCTCACCGTCACCGGTGGTGATGACAGCCAGGTCATCCGAGTTGGCTACGCAGCATTAGACCCTAATCTAGCCTCCAATATAGCCAACGCGGTAGTGGATTCCTACGTTGAGTTTGGTTTGACTGCACGACTAAACAAGGTGAAGAAAACCACTGACTGGCTTACCCAACGCATCGCTGAGCTACGAAAAAATCTTGAGTCCTCCGAGACCCGGCTACAAGCTTATCGCAAGAAAGAAGGGCTCTTGAACTCGACCCAAAAAGAGCGAGTTGTTTCTTCTAAACTTGCCGCACTCAATGACCAACTCGTTCGAGTACAGACAAGGCGTAGTGATTTCGAAGTTCGCTATCAACAGGTTCGCCAGATTCAGCAGCGCGGCGGTGGTTATGAGTCCGTAGGTTCAGTACTGGCCAGCGCTTCTATATCCAGGCTCAAAGATGCGCTTGTGGCTCAGAGATCACGTCTGTCTGAGCTTTCCGAGCGTTACGGCGCCAAACACCCGAAAATGATTGCTGCCAAGTCGGAAACAAGAGAAACACAGCGAGCTCTAAACAACGAAATTCAAAAGATTATTTACGGGATCAAACAAGAGCTTGATGTTGCTCGTGCTCAGGAAACCGAGCTCAAATCGGTATTGTCCGCACAAGAGGGAAGCATTCTTTCGTTGCAGAGCAAAGATTTCCAGCTCACCAAGCTTGAGCGCGAAGTAGAAACCAACCGCCAAATTTACGAAACCTTCCTGGCCTCAGGCCGAATGGCTGACAGCAATCTCGAAAATGAGAGCTCCAATATTACCGTCATGGATTTAGCTCACCCAGCCTCTGCACCCTTCAAACCAAGAAAGTCTCGAATCCTGTTGATCGCTCTGGTACTGGGTGGCTTTCTCGGCGTGCTGATAGCCTTTCTTAAAGAGCACCTGGATAACACCTTAAAAACCACCGAAGACGTTGAGAAAAAACTGGGTCTGCCAACCTTGGGTACGTTGCCGGTTATAAACAAATCGGAACTAAAGAATTGGGCACCCGAAAAAGTAGTGTTAGAAGGCGTAACGTCTTCTTTTTCTGAAGCCGTTAGCCACCTTAGGACCGGCATTCTGTTCTCTGACATGGATAATCCACCGAAAACAATTCTGGTCACTTCCGCGCTACCCAGCGAAGGAAAAACCACCACCGCCATCAACCTGGCGCTCTCCTTTGCACAGCTAGGGCCAACCCTGCTGATTGAAGCGGATCTGAGAAAACCACGCATCAAAAAAGTACTGGATCAAGCAGAAGAACCTCTAGGTCTTACCGATGTATTGGCCGGTCAAATTCCCATGATGGAAGCGCTAATTCAGGATCCAGACGAGGCCAATCTCAAATTTTTGTTGGCGGGAACACCACCACCCAACCCACTGGAAGTTCTTTCATCCAGAACCTTCGCTGGCTTATTGCTAGCGGTAAAAGAGCCGTTCAAACACGTGGTAATTGATGCACCACCGCTGATGGCGGTAAGTGATGCCATGGTCATGGCTCAGCTGGCGGATGCAACATTGATGGTTGTTAAAGGTGACGCCACCAGCAGTCGAGTGGTCAATGATGCGTTGAAGCGATTACAAAGCGCTAACATCAAGCCGGTTGGCGTTGCCCTTGCCCAGCTGGATATGAAGAAGATGGCTGGGTATTATGGCTACCACTACGGCCAATATTATGGCGATTACCACAGCGAATCAAAGAGTTAATACTGAACGATTATGATTGATATCCACAGCCACATTTTGCCAGGCATTGACGACGGTTCTGAGTCATTGCGTCAATCCCTGAAAATGCTGCAAAAAGCCGTAGCTGACGGTATAAAAACGCAGGTTTTTACGCCGCACGTTATGCGTGGTCGCTATGAAAATAGCCTGGCGGACATTCAGTCAGTGTTTGACTCATTTAAAGGCGTAGTCGAGTGCTCAGGGATTGATATCCAGCTGCGTGTAGCCGCAGAAGTACGAATCAGTGAAACCATCCCTGATATGCTCGACGCCGGTGAAATTCCATTTATTGGCCGTTGGGATGGCTACTCTGTATTCCTACTGGAACTACCCTTTAACGATCCGCCTCACGGCGCAATCAATCTTATACAGTGGCTCGATGAGCGAGGTGTTAAGGTCATTATTGCTCACCCTGAGCGATACCGAGTGTTCCAGCAAAACCCTAAAAAGCTAGAAGAGTACATTGAAGCTGGCTGTTTAACCCAGCTCACCGGCAGCAGCATTACCGGATTATTTGGCAAAAAGGTCTACGACACAGCCAAGTATTTTCTGAAAAAAGGCCAAATTGATTTCGTTGCTAGTGACTGCCACAACTTACGAACCCGACCGCCAGGGCTCACTGAGTACCTCTCCTACATTAAGCCATTGGTTGGCAAACAGCGGGCATTGGATATGGTTGAGACCAACCCTGCCAAACTACTAGAAAGCGACCCTCAGGAGGCGAAAGTTGCACCGTCCTGCAGCGCTGCTATCTCTTAGCCTGTCGCTGTCACTTGCGCTACTTTCCGCTTACGTGGCATTGACCAAGCAAGATGAAGCGTCATTCCAGCAAGTGGCATTGACTGATCAACTTGTGCTGTTGAGCCATCGCACCGAGGCCAACGCCCACCATCAAATTTCCAGCAATTACTACTTCCCAAAACTGAGCCCCGGATGGCAGCAAAAAAAAGCTGTTGCCGCGAGAAAAAAGATTCGCTCAGGCTTTGTGCGGCAATATCAGCAATCAATTTTTGACCGACCACTCGATAGCTTTTCCTGGACTGCTCTGGGAATTGAGCTGTTTTGTCTGGCCAACCCAGAAAAAAAAACCCACTTCCTGATCGACCGAGGCTTATTGCTGTCTCCTTGGGACCCAGCTATCCACTGGTTAACGCTGCAATTTGCCGGAAAAAACTGGTCTCACTTATCAGCCCAAGAACAACAGACGGCTATTGGTTTACTGACAAAATTATCCACAGAAACTCGTTTCGCCGAGCAAGCAAAAAGTTGGTCCGTAGCCCCACAATGGCAACAAACACTTAAGCAAAAATCCGAATTCAGGCAGTCAGCGCTATGAGACAGCAACTGCCACGATCACAAAGCCACCACGCAAAGCAGCCTGCAACTAACCGGCAAGCGGGTAAGATCAATTGAGCTCTTACCATACCCCGTGGAAAAGCCCTGGAAGCCCACTGCTCTTTGCCACTCAATTGCTGTGCACGTTTTATTTATTGGCACTCTTTTTTTCCCAAACTATCGCTGACTGGTTACCCCCTGCCGTATTCGTCATAGCCAGCCTATTTTTCTACCGTCAGTTATCTTCTTCACTCAACACTCAGCAGCACTTAACGGCTAATCAGAAACTACCAAAGCTACTGCTATTGGCAGGTCTGTGGCTACTTTTTTTAGGACTGCAAATTACCCCTCTGCCCAGCTTCTTGGTTGCCCACCTAAGTGAAGCCTCGTACAGCCTTCGAGACTACCTCTATGGCAGCAACTGGACCGCCCATTCAATCACGCTTGATCCAGCGGCAAGTGCCGGTTTTTTACTGCATGCCAGCGCACTAACCGCCCTTTTTTTCCTGCTCGCACTACAGATTGAGCGTACCGATCAGCTCAGTATGTTTTTACTGATGCTTTGGATTTGTTCCATTTTTTGCCTATTTTTTACGCTATGGCAATACCTCGCTGGTTTCCCGATCTCCAGCTATGCCATCACGTCCATTGATCCTAATTTGAGTAGCCACCAGCCAGTTTTAGAGCGATTACAACTGATCACCCTAACCAGCTTAACCTCATGTTCGATGCTGTTTCTTCACCCACCCAGCGGTCGTTACTACCCCAATATGAAAATTCGGGTGAAGGGTTATATTGATAGCCTTTACGGGTTACGGCCGTGGATTTTGTTATCGCTACTATCAACCCTGGCAACACTTCTTTATTACCAGTCTTTTGACAATCTCTGCCTTCTTGCCGCGACAATTATGGCTACCCTGTTGATACAACGTTTGGCACAAAAAAAACGAGGACTCTTTGTCTCTGGCTGGTTGGTTTTAGGTACCATTGCAGCCCTGGTAATCGCCAATATAGCGTCCGTCACGCCTTGGTCCAGAGGTTGGGAGATCGTTGCTGACTATTTAATGACCGGTGCAGGCAGCAACGTTGCGGACTCATTAACGCCGTTTTATAAAACCAGCTACTTCGAGCCACACGGTTACCAGCTCAGCGGCCTAAATTACTTACTTGTTGAGCAGGGAATCATCGGTTCTGGATTGCTACTGGCCACCGTTAGCGTATTGGCCTGGCAAACGTTACAGCGGATGAAACCAGCTCGCAACAAAACACATTCAGGCCTCTATTTTTTGGCGATTAGCGCCACCCTTTTCTACACCGGGCAGCTGTTGTTTTCCCCTCAAGCCTTTAGCCTAAGCAGCTCAGCAGCGCTCATGTTTTTTTTAGCGACTGGCCATGCGGCCGTCATCGTCTCGCAAAAAAAGAAAAAGAGAAAAACGGTCACGCACGAATTAGGTTTTGATCAAAACATCAACGAGCCAACTATCCGCTCCACAAGAAAACGCCGTGAAAAGCGCTCATAAATTTTTGCAGCTAGCCCCGGCTCAGCAATGGTTTTGGCTAAAAAGCTGGCTAACGTTGCTGACCATCACCGGCTGTTTTCGTGTATTGCCCTACGCATGGCTCAAAAATCGCGTCGTCAAACCGCTACTCGATAGTCAGCCAGTAGCCATAAAAAAATCGTCGAATATACCGGTAAAAACCATTGAGGCACTGTTTCTGTCAGCCTGCTACCGGCAACCCCTAACCTCAACGTGCCTACACAGAAGTCTGACACTAAAGCGACTGCTTACTCAGCAAGGGTTGGAAGCCAAAATAATCATTGGTGTAAAAAAAGAACAGGGGAAATTAATGGCCCACGCCTGGATCGACCATAAAGGGCAAGCACTTGCGGATACAGATGAAAACATCAACCAGTACAAGCCGCTGGCTAACCTGGAGCAAGGCGCTTTACTGTTTTTGCAATAAAACCGGAGCCCAACCAATTCACAGCTCAACAATCGACGGCCCTTGATGCTCAGATTCAATCATTACAAAACTTATACTAAGGAGAAGGTAGCGTGTTTAATTCAATGGAAAAACTGATTATTTCTGACCAGGTACTGTTGCAAGAAATGGATGGTGAAACGGTTTTATTGAACCTTGAAAATGGCCATTATTACAGCCTCAATCCCGTGGGTAGTGACTTCTGGAAGCAGATCACTGAAGACAACTCACTCAACCGTTGCGTTGAACAACTTCTAAATAAATACGATGTTGAGAAAAGCCAGCTTGAAGAGGATCTTCAAACGCTCATCAAGCAACTAAAAACAGCAGGCATTCTGCTGCCAGAAACCAGCTAGTTGCCAACGTCCATGAGCCCCTCTTCCGTTGCCATACCCGACCGCTACCTCGCCTTTGGGTTAACCCTTGAGAGTGACATCAAGCTGCCGCTACCGCTCTGTCGACGTGCATCCGCCGCCGACATCAATATCCGCCGCGTAGATCAACTTCAGCCAGGCTCGCTCACCGATGGGTTTAATTTTAATCTGCCCACCGCATCCGTCACTATCAACAGAGAGGGCTCAGAGGTTCTGCTCGCCCCAATAGCGGATGCCGAACCCGAAGCCATCGCCCTAGAAATACTTAACACCGTCATGATTGAAACCCTGTTTACGCGGGGACACCTCTGCCTGCATGGCGGCCTGATCACCAAAGATGGTATTACCGTCGCATTTATTGCCCCCTCTGGCTGCGGCAAATCAACCACCATCGCTGGGCTTTCTCAGCGTGGCTGGACCATCCTCAGCGATGACCTGGTCATCATTCAAGCCAAAGATAACGAACTGATCGTTGCTCCCGCATACCCCGGCTTACGACTTTGGGATAGCAGCATTGCAGCGTTACAACTGGAAGATCAGCCGTGGCATGATGCCTACCAACGAGAAGGAAAGTACTACCGCAAAAGCAACCAGATTGAGCACGCCCTTTTCGAGCAATCACTACCGCTCAATGCGCTGTTTCATCTGGTTCGAACCGAACGCCCTTACACCCTGTCTGAGCTCACTGGCATGGACAAATTCCTGCGGCTCACCGAGAACCAGTTCGCGCCGGTTATCGACGATAGCCAACTGCGAAAAACCAGCTTCCAATTAATGGCGAAGCTAGCCAAGACGATCCCCCTGTATCAGGTTAATCTTGAGAGCAACCTAAACAAAGTCAACGAAATGAGTCGTTGCATTGACCAATCAATACAGAGTTTATTCAATGCAAAATAGCCCCAACCCATCAGCCGTTTCCGCTGCCCCGCTTGAGCAACTAGGCCAAATATTAAGCCCATTTTGTGACAGCGATGATTGGTCGCAGCAACCCGAATGGCCAATGCTACTCGCCTATGCCCAAGAGCAAGGCAGTGAATCGATGCTGCACTACCGCTCACAGCACAGTGAACTTGCCCAGTCACTGCCGCCGGCTCAGCAGCTCAAACAAGCCTACCGGCAAGAAGCGGCGCGCGCGTTACGCCACCAGTTTGTATTAAAAAAAATACTTGAGCAGTTTCATCAAGTGGGCATCGTGCCACTGCTGCTCAAGGGCGCTGCTACCTATTGTGATCACCTCTACGAATCACCCGCACTAAGACCCATGGGCGATCTCGACATACTGATTGAGCAGGATCGATTAATGGAGGCTCGCCAAATTGTCTTGGCAATGGGTTTTATTGAAGAGCGTCCTTTTGATGAAATTCTAGACGGCAACATTGTTGACCAACGACATCACCAGCTACCGGCCTGTTTTCACCCCCAATGGCAGGTAGAAATTGAGCTGCACTTTGCCGTTTCTTACGGGCAAAGTGGTCGAATACTGCCGGTGGAGATGGCATGGCAGGAATCCATTGAAATCACCTTTGAAGGATTCCCGGCAAAAATTCTCAACCCAAAAGCAAGAGCGCTGCACAACATCGTTCATGCCTGCAAAAAAGAGTACTTAATCGGCTCGGTCTATTTGCTGCAGCTGCTTGAGCTAAGCTATCTAGTTCACCGATACGCTGATGATATCGACTGGGACTGGATCACGGAGCGGTGTCGAAGCCAGAATTTTGTCACCCCGTTGGTGGTGTATTGCGCCCTGGCACGACGACTCTTTGATACCCCGATTCCATCGTTTCACCAAGTCTGCTCCCCTTGCGTCAAGCTGCATCACCAGCGGTTATGGTACGGCCTTGAGCTATCGATTGAGCGGCCAACCACACTGACCAGCGTATTAAAGCAATTATTGATTGCTCTCTATTACCGCTACGCGCTGTTTGGCTGGTCCTGGCACAACGTCTGTTACGCACCTCCCGGAATCAAATACTGGCCCACTCGTATCGGCTGCGTACTCAAGCGTTTGGGAAAAGGTTTAAAAGCGCTAAAAGACCCTCACTACGACCCTCGTCACGACTGATCACATGGTGCTACGAAAGCTGTTCGACCCCATTATTCCCTGGCTCCATTACGCTCGGCCATTTCGCTGGTTACTGACATTGGCGGTGTTGGTGCAATTGATAACCAGCGCTGCCTCACTCATGGTTCCTTGGCTACTGGGTTTGTTCGCCAATCAGATACTGGCGGACAACAGCGCCACCGAGTTTCTGGACTGGATTTTGATCATTATTTTGCTGCTGGCGATTCGATCAGTGCTGCAATT
>JQIA01002282.1_pt1 | contig 10294 bp, 12 predicted proteins | sample 811431 | NCBI WGS metagenome assembly JQIA01 (sample SAMN02998118, study PRJNA258478) | marine sediment metagenome | biome: marine; feature: seafloor; material: sediment; isolation source: oil-polluted sediment collected from 3 locations (0.5 km, 0.7 km and 0.9 km)... | place: USA: Gulf of Mexico ... | reverse complement strand
ATGGATAATCACAAAATTATTATCGTAAACCTCAGCAAAGGAAGTTTAGGTGCAGACTCGTCTCATATTCTTGCTTCCCTTTTGTTACATTCCATTATGAATGCTTCATTTAGTAGGATTGATACCAGAGAAGATGAACGAAAACCTTTTCATCTTTTTTTAGATGAGTTTCAGAATTACACGCACTCTATATCTGAAATGTTATCAGAACTTCGGAAATTTAAAGTAACGCTCACTTTGGCTCATCAGTATCTTCATCAACTCGATGCTGAGGTACGACATGCAGTTCTTGGAAACGTTGGAACAATTATTAGTTTCAGACTTGGACAGAGTGATGCGAACTATATGGCGAAAGAATTCTTTCCTGTTTTTGAATCTGCTGACTTTACAAATTTAGAGAACTATGACATTTACTTGAAGTTGATGATTAACGGAAAACCCTCTATTCCCTTTTCTGCTACTACAATTTCTTTCAAGGACATAATTAAATTTAGATACTGACGTACGGCTGTGGTACAAGTGAGGACTTTATCTGTTTTTAAGATTGGTTAATACTGCAATGGAATTTAACCTTAATTACATATCACATGAAAAACATTTATTTACCATCATTGGAACTTTACCTTCCGTATGAGGTAAATATCCACTACAAACGACCTATCTATCATTCTATGGCTCATATATCGAGTTCAGATAAAGCAGTTGAATATTTACGACACTTTATTGATACAGATACTCTTGACCATAAAGAATACTTTTGGGTCTTACTCTTAAACCGAGCCAATAGACTTTTAGCAATATCAGAAATTGGAAAAGGTAGTGATGTTGGTGTTGTCATTAATTACAAAGAAATATTTCAATTAATATTACGGACGAATGCTAATTCATTTATTGTTGCTCATAATCACCCATCTGGTCAGTTAAAAACATCACAAGCAGATAAAAAAGAAACTCAAAAGTTACTTAAAATGTCTGAAATTTTAAACTTCAATTTTCTTGACCATATTATCATTACAAGCGAATCTCATTACTCGTTTGCTAATAATGACTTCATGTAGAATTCATTATTAGTACTGTTATCACATCACTTTTATGCCTAAAACACCCATCTCATATTACGGAGGTAAAATAAATATGCTTAAACATATTTTGCCTCTAATTCCAAAACACAATATATACACTGAAGCCTTTTTTGGAGGTGGTGCTGTCTTCTTTGCGAAAGAATCAGTCCAATCAGAAATTATTAATGACACCAATAATATGGTAGTTAACTTTTATGAAGTTATTAAAACTGATTTTGATTGGTTGAAAAAACGGATTGAGGCAACCAGCTTTTCACGAGCAACCTACAAAGTTGCAGATGTGATATATAGGATGCCAAATTTATTTGATAAAAAGCAACAGGCTTGGGCATTTTATGTAGCCACAAATATGGGTTTTTCTTGTCAGATTGGTTCTTGGGGTTATGACAAGTATGGAAAAAGAGTGAAAGCATTTACGAATAAGAAAATTGCTTTCGATAAAACTATTCACAAGCGATTAGAGAATGTACAAATTGAGAATAATGATGCATGTAAAGTTATTAAGAGTCGAGATACTGATGATGCTTTCCATTATGTTGACCCTCCATATATAGATGTTCATCAAGGACATTATGAAGGATATACCAAAGATGATTATATCAATTTACTCAATACCCTTGCTCAAGTGAAAGGAAAATTCATTTTGAGTTCCTATCCGACAGAAATTCTTGATGAATATATCAAGCGATTTGGTTGGTATACAAAAAACTTTACCAAAACACTTTCTGCATCAAAAGGAGAAGCAGGAAAAAAGCGAAAAACGAAAATAGAAGTACTCACTGCTAATTACCCTATTTAAACAAAAACTAAATACTAATCTGTGGCGATTCGCCACTAAAATTTAATACCAATGAAAAAAGTAATTGATAAAACCGTCAACCTAGATTTGGTTGGCGTAAACGGAAATGCCTTTATGATTATGGGCGTATTCAAGCGACAAGCAAAAAAAGAAGGTTGGAGCGAAGATGAAATTGACAAGGTACTTGATGAAGCAAAAAGTGGTGATTACAACTATCTATTAGCAACGATTATTAATCATTGTGAAGCTGAAGAGAAAGAACATGTCGATCCAAAAGAGGTATGGAATATTTTAGAACAATTAGGATTACAAACTCACTATTTAGCTTCTAAAATTATTGCAGATTGGGATTCTTATGATTACAGCAATTATCACTCACTACAACGTAAAGCTGGAAAATCAAAGAAAGTCTTTGCCATTTTCGATGCTGATGTAGATGAGAAAGATAAATACGTAGTGACCACAAAACCTCCATTCTTTTTTGAGACCAAAGAAGCAGCAGAGGAAGAACTACAGCGTATTTGTATTGAAACAAAACGAAGCCCATCAGATTTCGTCATACACACCCTTTGGAAATTACCGAAATAAATTTAAAACTACATATTAATTTAAAAATGAGAAATTATGAGCAATGCAAACATTGTCGATATCTTGATTGAAAATATCAAGACCGACCAGACTTTACTTAATCAAACGGAAACAAAGATTGAGAAAGCCAAAGAAGAAAAACGAACTGTTGTTAATCGATTAAAAGATTATCATAAGGATGTATCAGTTCTATTAAAATATGCTGATGACAGTAAGAAAAAAGAACTTGAAGATTTAGGTTTTGATTTCTCTGAAGCAGAACGTGGATTAAACGATGTTGCAGCAAAGGCGTATGACATCATCGTGAAAACAAAAGAAAATAAACTTACCAATGCTGAATTATATGATACCTATGCGAAGTCTTTTAAAAACAAAGATGATGCAGTGAATTATACCGAGTTCAACATTAAATGTCGTTCGTTGTTTAATACCCAACGTTTGTTACGTAAAAAAGGTAAAGACCCAAAATCCTCACGAGAGGATATTATTTCGTTAAACGGACGAGTTTTACCAAAACCAGTTACTGAAACAAAATCTAAATAATTGAATACAAACAAAAGACTGCTTTTATACATTAAATAAAGGTAGTCTTTTTATTCAAAACCTCAATTACCTATTTGTAAAAAATGACTGAATAATTTAATCTGTGTGTTTTTCTAAATTAGAAAAATCAAACAAACTTTTAAAATCAATATCCAAACCATCTGCAACTCTTAAAAGGGTTTTCATTGTAGGGTTTGTTCGTCCACTTTCTAAACGTCTTAATGCAGAATCTTCGATATTAATTTTGATTGATAAATCAATCTGCCTTATCTTTTTTTCTTCTCTTATTTCGACAATTCGTTTTCCAATATTCTTAATAAACGACTTTTCTTTTTTCGTTAAGCTCATATTTCATGCCTTTTTTAGGAGCATTCAAACTATGGTAATTGTAAAAATAAATAGAGAACATAAATGTTCTGTTTTATAAAAAATAGATTATATTTGTTCTGTGTCAAAAAGGATTGAACTGTGGATAACTAAAAATAAGCCTTTACAAAACCTCTAAAGGTGTGATAATAGTATTGACAAGCAATAGAAAGCACTTTAAATAAAAATATACCCATGCAAAAAACAAAGTCGTTCGCATGGAGGAACGCAATACAAATGAAAAATTTAATTCTAATTGTAACATTTATGTTGAGTTTAACCGCTTGTGGTCAAAACTCACAAGATTATGCATCAGCAGATACTAATGATATTGTTTTAGGAAAAAATGAAAATTCTACAAAACATAAAAATAATACTGGCATTACACCAGAAGTTAAAAAGTTAAAAGCCGATTTAATGAAAAGAACAAAGGATGCTTTTAAAGAAGCAAAGGTTAATGTTCCATCTCATTTAGAGATAGTTTTAATTATAAAGTATGCTAATATCACCGAATGGATTGTTGAATATCCAAAGAACGGTAAACAAAGATTAGTGAAAGGCACCTTACATAGTAACAATAATGCGTTAACAATTGGACGCATAAATTACATTGAAGAAACTGATAAAACATCAAGTTCCCTTGTTTATATGAAAAAATAATAGATTTTAAAATTTACCTAAAGGTGTTCATTTAGAACACCTTTTTTTATTACTTTTTTTTGAAAAGTAAGATATACTATTTGTATGTACATACTCAAAAAATATATCTTACAAATTGCTACAATATTTATCCTTTTTCTAAGCCCGTTCAGTCTAACATTTAATACTGATAAACAGATTACAGATAATATTGCATTGTCACCCATTGAATTCTCAGTCAATTCAGCTTATGCGCTATCTGTTCCTTGTAAAGGTGGATTTTTTAATTTTCTAGATAATACAGCGTGTGGGATTGGTAACGTTATACTGACCTATTTTGAGTTGATTTGGTTTTATACGACACAAATATTAGCGGTTCTTGCTGGTTTGATGTTGGATTTCTTTTTATTCTTTTCCATTGACTCACAGTTTTACCGCTCTGGAATGATAGAAGCTGGATGGGAAATTCTGCGAAATTTCACAAATGTTCTGTTCATTTTTGCTTTGCTATTATCAGCATTTAAAATGGTATTGGGAGACGGCTCAAATGCAAAGAAAAAACTGATTCAAACAATATTGATTGCTCTTGTTGTTAATTTTAGTCTATTCGTTTCCTATGCTGTTATTGATATGTCTAATGTTTTTGCTCATGTATTTTACAATAAAATAGAAGGAGGAAAAGCACAAGATTACAATGCTGGAAATCAAACAGATAATTCCACTTCTCAAAATTCATTGGGAGACGATGGACAAAACATAAGTCCAACAGGAGACATAAATGAGAATGTAGGAGGTAACCAAATTGTTAATTTAACAGAACAATTTCTTGGTGCTATAGGTGCTGATGTTCGTTCTGTTTCTTTAGGGGTAATGTCTAATATTAACCCTCAAAAAATAGTTTCTAACACTCAAGGTATTACATTCGGTCAGGCGTACATAACCGTTATTATGGCAGGATTAATGAATCTGTTGCTCATATATCTATTCCTATCTATATCGATATTGTTTGTTGGTAGAACATTAGGATTAATGATGCTTGCAATAATGTCGCCATTAGCCTTTGCCAGTATTTTAATACCAGGATTAGAAAACAACAAATACATAGGATTAAAAAATTGGTTTTCACAACTATTCAGTTTAGCATTTACAGCACCTATATTTATATTTTTTATGTATTTGGTTGTTACCTTCATTACAAACAAAGGAATTTTAGCTAGTTTAAATTCAGGTAATTCGACATTTTTTGGTAGAATTATGAGTGTATATATGTTGTTCTTTATGATTGGTGGAATGCTATTGTTTGCTAAAAAAATAACAACATCTATGGCAGGAGAAATTGGAGGCATGTTCGGAAAAGTTGTTGCAGGTGCTACAGGAGCAATAGTTGGTGTTACTGCCGTAGCGGTTACAGGTGGAGCCGCATTAGCTGGAGGTGCTGCAAGTGGTGTAGGTAGATTGGCTAGTGGTGTTGGGAAATTAGGAAAATCAAAAGTTGGTTCAAGATTAGGCTTAGGTGGGAAATGGACAAATAAAGCAATTACCCAAGGAGACAAGGCACGTGTAGTAGGACGAAGAATGATGTCATTAAAGGCTGATGTTACAAATATACCTATGTTTAAAACCCTTGTTGGAAAAGAAGCATCTGGAATGATTGGTAAAGTCACTGGGCGTTCTGCATTAGGTCATCTTGAAAAAAACAGGAAAGACAGAAAAAAGAATTCTGTATTTGGAGATGAATACGGTAAAATTGAATCTGATTTAGAAAAAGAGAAAGAACAAGACGCACTAAAAGATGCTAAAAATAAGGCTAAAAAAGATCGTGCGAAAGCAGAAAACGAACATGAAGCAGAATTGTATCAAGCAAAAATGAAAGCTCAACAGGAAAAAGAAAAATTAAATGAAGAGTCTCAAAAAGATGGATACAAAGACCATGAAGAAAACATTGATAAACAATCTAAAAAACAAACGCAACTTCTCGAAGATTCTAATAAAATAGCAACAGATGGACAGAAATCACAAGAAAAAGTACAGAAAGAAATTCAAGGATTGAAAGAAGAAATAAATAGTGTTCCAGCAAATCTTGCAGGCATGAATTCAACTACACAAAAAGAAAATTCAGAAAATGATGCAAAACGAAAAGAACTTAATATAAAACTTGAACAAGCAGAAAATCAGTTTACAAAAACAAAGGACGAAACAAAAACTAAAATTGAGAACATACAGAATGATATTAAGGCATCAAAAGATTCTCAAACAGAATCTATAAACTATATCTCTGAAATTGAAAAACCTCATAAAGAAGCAGAAGCTAACGCTACAGAAATAGCTAAAACAAAAAAAATAAAAGGAGATTTGGCTGAAGAGAAATCAAGAGCAAAATCAGCAGAAAAACATGCTAATAACCCAGCATTAGCAAACAAGATTAACAAAGGAATTAGTCCAAAATCAGGTGCGGAAAATAAAATGGAAAAACTCCTTAAAAAATTAGAGGAAGACGAATAATACAATCATCCGCTTGGGTGGTTTTATTATTTATGAGATAATGTATACATGAAAAATAATGAAACAATACATTTTAAATGGAAATCAGAAAAAAATGAACAACTAAAGAAAGTAAACAAACGAATGTTATGGTTATTAGGTAGTTTAGCTTTTCTACTACTATTTATAGCGGTAGTTTCACATAATCAAATTTTTGGTTTTGCTGTTATTCTAGCTTCCGCTATTATTTACAGCATTAAAAAAACTGAACCTGAATTATTAACCATTGAAATTGGAGATAAAGGCGTCAGAGTTTACACAAGCTTTATTTCTTATGAGAAAATATTAAATTTTTGGATTGAAGAAACAGTACATGATGGAGATTATTTATTAATCGTTTCTAAGCGCAGGAAAATTTATTATACAAATGTCATTTCTATAACATCTGATATTGAAAATAAAAAATTGCGAAATTACCTTTTGCAATTTATAAAGGAAAAAGAGATTGATAGTTCGTTTCTTAACAATTAAAAGTTGTGCCATACGGCGCAACTTTTAATTGTTAATTAGGATTCTTTTCTTTCTGCTAGGTTTTTAAGAATAGCTCCAAGAACAACAAAGCCAATTCCCCAATTGCGTGTTTTACGATTTGAAACTAAAGCACCACCAACAGCCATAACACTTCCTATTGCCAATGTACCTTTACCAACATTCTCAACTTGGTCACTAATTTCTCTTCCATAATGCACCCAATTTTTAAAATGCTCACAGTTATTAGAAATTAAACCATACGCTTTCTCTCCAATTTTTGACCATGCTCTTTCAATAGCACTTCTTCTTTCGTACATATTACCAACAAATCTATCAATCTTTTCAGGTTTATATGTTTTTAGTTGTTCATTAATCTCATTGTTTGGGATGACTTGAACCCCTTTAAGGAAATTGGCAACAAATTTTGGTTCTCCATTTTCATTCCCTAAATAGATAGCATAATGAGAAAACATTCCCATAAATTTTTTTCTTAACACAATCGCATCAGCTGGTTGTAACTGATTTTGAATAACGAAATTTTTTATATTCATAATTAAAGTATTTTTAACAAATTTAGAAACAATTAGAGTTAAATGCGTCTATTAGCTAGTTGACATTGACCAATGTCAACTCAATGTCAATATTTTATCTAATACTATTAATTCTTTTCTCGGCTTTACTTCTAAGTTTATTGAACTTCGTAGTGTTTTTCTTAATTGTGTAATTAATTTGGTTTGATTTTTTTTCAAATAAAATATTATTTTCAAAGTCAACTGCATTTGTTACTAATGGAGCAAAACGCCCATTTCTTACTTTTGGTTTAATAATATTTTGTTCATATAACATATCAAATAGGACAAATATATAGTCTTTATGAGATTTATTAAATTTCACCTTTGTAGGAGTAGCCGTAAATAAACTCTCGAATTCTTTACTTGTAGTAATTATTTTTTCAAATTTCAGATCACCTATTAAAATATCTAAATTGGATTTTTTTAAATGCCAATCATAATAAACAGGCTTTTGCTCTACCGTACCATTTCCTTGTGCTCTTAAAAAAGAAATAGTCTTACTTAAATTAATATGGCTTTCTAAATCTTTATAATCATACCCTTCAATTTCTGAAATAGACTTAAAAGCACTTTGTAGTTTTTCTAAATTTTCAAGAGTTACACCTTTAATATTAAAATACTTTAAAATTAAATGATTGCTAATATCACTAATAAGATATTTTAAGAAGTCTCTATCATTAGTATCAGATATTGATTTTATTTTTGTGTTTACTGTTTGCAAAAATGACGTGGCTATTACTTCTATATTAGACAACTCTTTAGATTCTAATTTTTTATAAATTAGATTTATTTTGGTTTCTAAGATATTGTAAAAATCATATTGCGATAATTTTTTTATAGCATCTTCTATATCATCAGAATATATTTCATTTAAGATGTTTTTAATTAGGATTTCTTTCATATTTAAAGCAAATAAACTGAATGTAAAACTAATAAAAGATTATAAAATCACGTTGAATTTAGACACAAAATAACCCAAGTAAAAGAATACTTGGGTAAATTGTGTATTGAGCATACACATAAGATGCTTATAGTTATAATTAATTTTTTATTATTTCAATAACTTCAGGTGCTAAAGGAGGAGGAGGAGGTGATAACGTTTTAAGAATATTATTCTTTACATAAATAATGTTTATAGGAAAATATTTTTTACTAATTCTATTTTTTGTTTCACAATCGAGATTTAAAAACTCTGAAATTTTCAACAATGTACTATTCTCTTTATTATATTCTCGAGTCCACAAAGAATTATAGGCTTCACTAATTTTTTTATATAAATTCTTTTGCACTAGATTCCAAGAATAATCAAATGTTTTTTTTATTGAAATATATGCTTTATTTGGATTGCTAGAAGAACTTGGATTAAGTTTACCTTGACAATAATCACATGTTTCATCTCCATTATTTTCTAAAAAAATCAATACTTTTCTTTTTATATCTTCATTTTGAATATTCTCATTATTCATGATAATTTGACCATCCTTTAAAATTTCAAATGAAAGTATGTTTTTAGATTTAAAAACTTTTTTTGTTATGGAATCGTTTATAAATACACCATTTTTTTTGAATTGAACTTCATTTATATCTGGTGAACATTTAAAAAATATTTTACTAACATTAATTGAATCAGCCGATTCATTTTTTGTTCCATGACCATTTATTTCTTTCGTTTTCCCTTTAATTACGTTTCCATTTTTTAAATAGGCAATACCTTCTGTAGTTGTTTGTGAAAATATATTAAGGCTGAATAAACAGATTATTATTAATATGAATTTTCTCATTGTTATAAGGGTTTTAATTAATTTACTGTTGTTCCCGCTCTGTAGTGGAAACAACACGTTCAGTCTTTTCAAAATCAGAAAATTGAATATTTTCTGATGTGTTGATTTCACATAAGGCACCACCATGAACCCAACCAATAGTACCGTCGAGTAATTCGACCTTGTAATAATAGTCTGGTTTAAACTGTTCTTTAAATGTTGCGTTCAATTTTTTTGTTCCAACTTCTCCTAAATATTTTACAGGCTCTCCAATTTTAATAGTTTTTATGATTTCTCCTTTTGTAGATGAATCTCTAACATTAAGTTCTTCTACCCAACAGTAGTAAACGTTATCATTTTTAAAATCTATTTTTTTAGGCTTGTTTATTTTTTTAACGATTAAATTAGATACAAATGTTTTTGAGCCTGCATTAATTCCAAAGCCAATTTTATTTCCATAGAATTTTTTTAGTGGGTATTCCTTTACTAATAGTCCATTAATAGAAAAATATAATTTATTATTTTCCTTCCGAATAGTTAAATTTGCAGAATAATTGGACTCATCAAAATACTCCCATGCTGAGTTCCAATTCTTCCAGTTATTATTGCTATCGTCCCAATTGTTATGACCAATCGCATATCGTCCATTGCTTGCTGCCCCTGTATAACCAAAATAAAGAAATGAACGATTTGTTCCACCGTACATAAAATAGGTACCATAATTACTATATTTTAAGGTTTGTATATGTGCAGACATTTCAAAATCAGTATTTCTAGATAAGCCTTTTACATTAATGAAAGAATAAACCAAACTTTTACTTCCACGTTCATTTTCAAGTTCCAATTTATTATTGATACTTATTCTTTTATTTACATTATTCCCAAACCTAGTATTTGTTACATCATTTGCTAAACTCCAACCATTACTATTAT
>JQIA01002281.1_pt1 | contig 10294 bp, 7 predicted proteins | sample 811431 | NCBI WGS metagenome assembly JQIA01 (sample SAMN02998118, study PRJNA258478) | marine sediment metagenome | biome: marine; feature: seafloor; material: sediment; isolation source: oil-polluted sediment collected from 3 locations (0.5 km, 0.7 km and 0.9 km)... | place: USA: Gulf of Mexico ... | reverse complement strand
TCAATTTATCTTGGATAAAATCAATAACAGTGTCTAATGATATAGTTTGAGATTTCTCATCTAATCTACCTTTATATTCCATTTCGCCATTATCTAAACCACGTTCTCCAATTACTAATCTATGTGGAATCCCAATCAATTCTGCATCGGTAAACATAATTCCTGGACGTTCTTTCCGATCATCAAATAATACTTCTATACCAACAGCTTGTAATTTAGCATAGATACCTTCCGCTACTTCTCGAAGGCGTTGTGATTTATGCATATTTATTGGTAATAAGCTTACAGTAAAAGGAGCAATCGCTTGAGGCCAAATAATCCCCATTTCATCATTATTTTGTTCAATAGCAGCAGCTACTAAGCGTGATACTCCAATCCCATAACAACCCATTGTCATAGTTGTGTTTTTACCATTTTTATCTAATACAGATGCTTTCATAGCATTACTATATTTAGTTCCTAACTGGAAAATATGACCTACTTCAATACCACGAGCTATTTCTAATTTGCCGTTACCATCTGGGCTTGGGTCACCAACTTCCACATTACGAATATCAACTAGTTCTGGCTCTGGTAAATCTCGTCCCCAATTTACTCCGGTTAAATGTTGACCATCCTTATTAGCTCCGCAGATAAAATCAGCTAGATTAGCAACCGCATTATCAACTAATACTGGAATTTTTAAATCAACTGGTCCAATCGAACCAATGTTACAATCAATACTAGCTTTAATCTGTTCTGGTTCAGCAAAAACCACTGGTGAACTAACCTGAGCTAATTTAGCGGCTTTTATTACATTAAGTGTATGATCGCCACGTAATACTAATGCAACTAAACCAGCTTCACCTTGTACCAATAAAGTTTTAATACATTTGGCTGGCTCAACTTGAATAAATTTACTAAGTTCTTCAATTGTATGTTGATTTGGAGTGTCTATCACTGCCATTTCTGCTGTAGCTGGCTGACGTTGCTCAGTTGATGGCAATGTTGGAACCATTTCTATATTAGCTGCATAATCACCAGTAACACTATAGGCTATCGCATCTTCACCTGAATCAGCCAATACATGAAACTCTTGAGAACGACTACCACCAATACTACCACCGTCTGCCATAACAGCTCGAAATTTAAGTCCTAAACGATTGAAAATATTATTATAAGTTTCATACATTAAATCATAAGTAGCTTGCAATGAATCCTGAGTTAAATGAAAAGAATAGGCATCTTTCATTAAAAATTCTCTAGCTCGCATGATACCAAATCGAGGTCGTATTTCATCCCTAAATTTAGTTTGAATTTGATAAAAATTGGCTGGTAATTGTTTATAACTACGGATTTCATGCCTAATTAGATTCGTGATTATTTCTTCATGAGTTGGTCCAAAACAAAACTCACGGTTATGTCTATCGGAAATTCGTAGTAGTTCTGGTCCATATTGTTCCCAACGACCAGATTCTTGCCATAACTCTGCTGGTTGTATTGCTGGCATTAATACTTCCAAAGCTCCAGCTTTATTCATTTCGTCTCGAACTATATTTTCAATTTTACGTAAGACTCGCAATCCTAATGGCATCCAAGTATATAAACCAGCAGCTAATTTGCGTATCATTCCAGCTCTTAACATAAGTTGATGGCTAACAATTTCGGCATCGGCTGGTACTTCTTTTAAAGTAGATAGTAAAAATTGACTAACTCGCATAATAAACCTGTTATATTTAATTGAAGGTTATAATAACATATTTCTCTATTTTTAAACTTTGGGAATTTATTAACTCGTAAGTCGCATTTATCTAATTTAATTAATATATCTTAACTAATAACAAGTTCAGTTAATCTTCATTTTTTAACTTTTTCGCATGTATTATCATAAGATCAGAAACTTTAAATAATGATGTTATAGCAATGAAAATAAAGATTACTTTAATCAAAAAAGATGGTATTTTATTTTTTTTAATTCTATAACGATTGTTTAAAGAAGCAAAAAAACCAGAAGGATTGTTATCATAAATAATTTTTTCAACCCGAAAGGAATTATTTTCTAACATAGTTTTTATGGTAGAAGGAGTATGGATACATAAATGTTTTGGTGCATCAATATGAAACCATTTTTCCTTAAAATACCTTGCATTAAAGCTATTGAAATTTGGAACTCCAATAATACAATCACCATCATCTTTTAAAGATTTTGCAAGGCTTTGTAATACTTCATTAGGATTATTTACATGTACTAAAAACCACCACGCAGTTATTAAATCAAAAGATTTTGGAGAAAATGGTAAGTCTTCAATAGTTCCATTGATAATATTTAATCCATAGCTTTTTTTAGCTGCTGTTACGGCTGTTTCAGAAAAATCGATACCATCAACATGACATTTAGTTTTATTTCTAATATCATTCATGAAAGTCCCATTACCACAACCTACATCTAACACCTTACTCTTTGAGTTTAGATTTTCCATGATGGAATTGGGAATTTTGTTAATATTATCATGTTGAAAAAAGAATGTTTTTATAGCAGAAATTATCTTACCATTTGGTTTTTCTTGTTTACTTGTTGGGGAATTTACAGTTTCATGAGGTAAATAATTTGTAGGATAGTATTTTGCCAATTCTTCATTAGCAATTTGAGGATTCATATAGACAAGTCCGCATTTTTTACATCTAACATATGCGAACGTTCCCTCAATACCATGCTCTTCATCTTGTGCATGGAAAAGAAACTTATAGTTATCATTTTCACACAATATGCAATTGGTTTTGTTTGTATCTATCATAAATTACATTCTATCAATTTTGTTTTGAACTATCAAATTATAGATAAATAGTTTGAATAATTTTTATTAGTCTTATTTTATAATGATTCGGACAGTTAATGATACAGGAATTAAGTTGTTTAAATTAGATTTATTTTGCTTGTTTTATATATTTCAAACTAAATACATTAGAAATGAATAATTTAATGAAACCAATATTTTCTTGGAGTTTGGTATTTTTACAATTTGGATTACTTATTGTTTTAATCGCTAATATGCGTTTAAATATAAGTTGTTGGTTATGTATTAGCCTGTATATTATTAGTGTAAGTTTGGGAATATGGGCAGTTGTTGCTATGAAAATTGGGAATTTTAATATTGTACCAGATGTTAAATATGATAGTATTTTAGTTACTGAGTTGCCGTATAAATATATTCGCCATCCAATGTATACTAGTGTAATTTTAGTTAGTTTGGGGATGATGTTGTCTTCTTATTCAAATTTTACATTATCAATTTGGTTGACATTAGTAGTTATTATGTTTATAAAAGCTAAATACGAGGAATCTTTGTTAATAAAAAGGTTTCCAGATTATAAAAAATATTGTATTAATACAAAATATTTCATTCCATTTATATTTTAGTAAATTAGAAGACCTGCGTATAGAACAGAAAAATTACACGATTTTATAGATGTAATAGTAATTTGTAGGACAGTAGAATATATTGGTATAAAGTATGATTTTTTAGAAGAATAAAGGACATGGACGTGTAGAACGTTAAATGCTATAAGTAAATCCTGAATTATTTATTAACCTACTTTAAAAATATTTAAATTATGTTTAGAATTCTATTATTTATAACTCTATTTTGTGGATGGAATTTGAGTCATGCTGATTTACAAGTTGCTAAAGAATACCAAATAAAATCAGTATTTTTATATAATTTTGCTAGTTTTATTAAATGGCCTAGTAGTGTTTTTATTAGTAATAATTTTTATATTTGTATTTTAGGTCAAGATCAATTCAAGCAAACTATTGATATTACAGTAGAAAATGAAAATATATTAGGCCATCCAATTATGATTAAAAGGCTTAATAAATTAGAAAGTGATGATATATGTCAGATATTATTTGTTAGTAAATCTGAAATTAAAAATATAACAAATATTTTATCTATAACTAAAAATACTCCAGTTTTGACTATTAGTGATATAGATTTATTTGTTGAACAGGGAGGTATGATTCAGTTTTTTAATCGTGATAAAAAAATCCGGTTTTTAATTAATCCAAATAAAGTAAAAGCAACTGGATTATATGTTAGCGGAAATTTATTAAGGATCGCTAAAATTTATCACGCTTACTAAAATTACGCAGAATAAATTTCACATGGTAAAGATAATTTTAATTTATTAAATGCAATATTTTACGGTTGCTGTGCCAGTATAATTGGAACTATTAATAGGTTTGTTTTAGTTAAATACCTTGCCAAACCTACTAACTTACTATCAGTAGTAGCTCAATAATAGTATTAAAATTAACCAGTTATTTTTCCATGACATTGTTTATATTTCTTACCAGAACCACAAGGACAAACTTCATTACGACCTATCTTACGCCCTTTGCGGACAAATGGTTTTTGAGTTGGAGCTGTTTCTTCTTCTGGTGATGGAGCATTATCAGCAATATCATTTGCCAAACCTGGAACTTTAGCATGTCTAAATTGCATTTTTGGTGCATTCTGTCGTTGCCGTCGTTGTTCTTCCACTGCTTCTACATCAGATTCAGTATTAACTTGAATCTTAGAAACAACACTTACAACTTCAACTTTAATTCTCTCTAATAATGAAGAGAATAGCTCAAAAGCCTTACGTTTATATTCATGTTTAGGATTTTTCTGAGCATAGCTTTCTAAATGAATTCCTTGGCGTAAATGATCCATTGCTGCCAAATGTTCTTTCCAAAAATTATCTAAAATTTGCAACATTATCGCTTTTTCAAAATGGCGTACTACATTAACACCAGCTAATCTTTCTTTTTCTTTATAAGCGGTAATAATAGTATCTTCTATTTTATTTCGCAAAGTTTCTTCATGTAAATCATGATCTTCTTCTAGCCATTTAGCAATTGGCATTTTCTGCCCAAATGATTGCTCAAGACTATTTTCTAAGCCTGATACATCCCATAATTCTTCCAAGCTTTGAGGAGAAATATGTCCATCTATCACATTCATCAATATATCATGACGAATATTATCAATAGTACCTTCTATTGAATCAACAGACATCAAGTCATTGCGTTGTTCATAAATAATCTTTCTTTGATCATTAGCGATATCATCGTATTCAAGTAATTCTTTCCGAATATCAAAGTTACGTCCTTCTACTTTACGTTGAGCATTTTCAATTGCTTTAGTTACCCAAGGATGTTCAATTGCCTCATCGTCTTCCATCCCAATTTTTTGCATTAATTTAGAAACTCGTTCTGACGCAAAAATTCGCATTAAATTATCTTTTAAAGATAGATAGAACCTACTAGAACCTGGATCACCTTGGCGACCTGATCGACCTCGCAATTGATTGTCAATCCGACGTGATTCATGCCGTTCTGTACCAATAATATGCAAACCACCACTATTTATTACTGAGGCATGTAATTGTTCCCACTCTTCAAGTAATTTAGCTACTTCTTGTTTATCTGGTTTATCACCTAAATTTTTAATTTTTTCTGTAACATTACCACCCAATACGATATCGGTACCACGACCAGCCATATTGGTTGCAATGGTTATCGCACCAGGCGTACCAGCTTGAATAATAATATTAGCTTCTTGTTCATGGAATCTAGCATTTAAAACTTTATGAATTATTTTATCTTTAGTAAGTAATTTAGATAGTAATTCGGAACCTTCAATCGAAGTAGTACCAACTAATACTGGTTGTTTACGAATTTGACAGTCTTTAACATCTTCAATAATAGCTCTATATTTGGCTTCCACAGTTAGGTAAACTAAATCACCTTTATCATCTCTAACCATTGTTTCATTGGTAGGAATTACTATTACTTCTAAAGAATAAATTTGTTGAAATTCATAAGCTTCTGTGTCAGCAGTACCAGTCATGCCAGATAACTTATTATACAAGCGGAATAGATTTTGAAAGGTAATCGAGGCTAGAGTTTGATTCTCATTTTGAATTGTAACTCCTTCTTTGGCTTCTACAGCTTGATGCAGACCTTCAGACCATCTACGACCTGGCATTTGCCGACCAGTAAATTCATCAACAATAACGATTTGATCATCTTTAACAATATAATCAACATCAATTTGGAATAGAGTATGAGCCCGTAAAGCTGCTAAAATATGATGCATCATGCTAATATTGGCAGCATCATACAGACTTTCGCCTTCTTTTAGAATGCCTTCTTTAACTAAAGATTCTTCAATATGTTGATGGCCTTCATCACTAAGTGATACTTGCTTACTTTTTTCATCAATAAAATAGTCACCAGGAACTTCTACTTCTTCCTCTTTTTTAGTTTCACGTTCTTGGGGTTTTAAAGCAGGAATTATGACATTAATCCGTTTATATAAATCTGAGTTATCATCAGTAGGACCGGAAATAATCAGTGGAGTACGAGCTTCATCAATTAAAATAGAGTCAACTTCATCAATAATGGCAAAATTTAGTTTCTTTTGAACCTTATCTTCGGTGCTAAAAGCCATGTTATCACGGAGATAATCAAAACCAAACTCATTATTAGTTCCATAGGTAATATCAGCTCCATAAGCTGCTCGCTTTTCTTCTGTTGACATACCAGATAGACTTACGCCTACTGTTAGACCTAAAAAATTATAAATATTCCCCATCCATTCAGCATCACGCTTGGCAAGATAATCATTTACCGTAATTACATGTACACCACTGTCAGATAAAGCATTTAAATAAGCGGCAAGAGTGGCAACTAGCGTTTTACCTTCGCCAGTCCGCATTTCAGCAATTTTGCCACTATGTAATACTATGCCTCCAATTAATTGCACATCAAAGTGCCGCATATTTAGAATTCTTTTACCAGCTTCACGGACTGTAGCAAAAGCTTCTGGTAATAATTCATCTAGGGTTGTCCCTGCCTTAACTCGCTGGCGAAATTCTATTGTTTTAGCTTTTAATTCATCATCATTTAAAGTTGATATAGTTGATTCTAAATCATTTATTTTTTTTACTGTTTTGAACATTTGTTTGACAGTTCTGTCATTACGACTGCCAAATATTTTAGCAAGAGGATTTTTGAACATTTTTTAGGTTTAATTTTAAGTTTGATATTTAGGGTATAAATTAAGGACTTTTTTATAAAAATCTATAAAAAGATATAAATAATTGCTTGTTTATAATGTTAATTGATAGCAATGATATACATAGACTAAATAAAATTGATTTATGAACTGTTTGAGTAAGAAAGAAATTAAAACTATTGAGGAGTTTTCTAAGTGCAGTTAAAATATTATAATGTTTAAATTAGCTAACCATCAACGGTCAGCTATGAACTTGTCTCTTCGATGTAATTAAATAAGCATGTTTAATAGCCAAACCAAAAAAAGCACTGTTAGATACTTCTGCCAATCCATGCTCAACTTGTATTGCACTATGAATTGCTTCTAATGCTGTATTGTCTTTATCCAAAATAATTAACCGAGAAAGCATTAACATTTCTTGATCAGAAAAGACTTTTTTAATTTTTTCTACAATGTGCTTAATTGCCGCTTTCTTATCTAATCTTGCCCAATCAGAAGAAATTATTAAGTCCCACTCAGTGGTATCTTCTCGAAGAAATAGTGCGAAAAGATCAAAAGAACCTTTTGACTCACATATTTCCTTTTCAATCTCTTTTAATTTTTCAACTTGTTCTTTCATAGCTGTTGTAATAGCTCCTTTGAAGCATCCAACATTTCAATGGCACCAACTTCATTAACGTTACCAATTGGATTATAACGAACTTCAGGAGTCCATTGTGTAACAATAGACCATTCTGTGAAGAAGTCAGATTTTATTTTAATTTCTAATCCTGTCAGACGCAACAACACACTAAGATCGTGTGTTTTAAAAGTCCCATATTTGCCAGTGGTTGGATATTTCTCCCATTTGAGTATTTGACAAATTCTTGCTTTAAGACCGAGTTCAATAGCATATCCACACAAATACACTGAACCATCATATCTTGAAGCTTGTAACAAAATTTCTGCATCTTCGAGTCTAGCTAGGACAATTTTATCTATCTCTGCTTTTTTCATCCTGTTTTTTGAATTATTAGTGGCTCATAACTTGGAAGATATAAACATTGGAATCCAAAATTTTGAATTCCAAAGTATTTCAATTTGCTTAATATTTATCTAATTATAAATTTTAAAACTTGGCTACTAAAACTGCACAATTAGCATAACCAATGACTCTATCTGAAACTGAACCAAGCATAACTCTATCTAAGCCAGTACGCCCATGACTTCCCATCACGATTAAATCAATATTTTTCGCTTCAGCAATCTCAATCAAAACTTCTGCTGGACGACCACTTAAAACTTCTCCTGCTACTTCAATTCCTTCTTTAGTTAAAAAGGCTTCTACCCGTTTAATTTCTTGTACAGCTTCTGTATAACGTTTTTCTTTTAAATCAGAATAAACTACTGAAACTACTAAAACTGAAGCATGAATATGTTTTGCAATGCTCATTGCTGTGCTTGCTGCTATATCGCTATAACGAGAACCATCAACTGCCAATAAAATTTTGTTGCTCTGTATTATAGCTGTTCTTGGTACTACTAAGATACTACATTGAGCATGACCAATAACTTTGGCAGTGTTACTTCCCATCATCAAACGCATAAGCCCAGTCATGCCTCTACGACCCATTATAATTACATCTGCATGATTTTGTTCAGCTTCATTGATAATTTCTTGATAAATTTCTATACCATGACGTACACTAATATCACAGCTAACGCCTGCTTTGGTAGCTTCTGTTCTAACTTGCTCTAAATGAGATAAAGTGTCATCATTTTCTTTTTCAATCAGTTGCCTAGCCAAAGACGCATGTTCTGGATTCATCATGACCACAGACATTGCAATTAATTTACCATCTGTTCTTTGAGCTAGTCTAATAGCTTCCCTAGTTGCACCAATAGTTGCTTTTGATCTATCTGTTACTAATAATATTTTTTCAAATCTGCCAGTTGGCGATAATTGACCAGATGATGTAACATTATTTTCCTCAATTTTAGGAGATAATGCTAATTCTTCTTCCATAAATCTTTGAGCTTTGTTGTATTTTATAGTGCCGTTGATTAATATGTATAGAATAATACCTGTTCCAGAAATCAGTGCTAAATTAAATAAGTTAAAACTAATATAATTTAGACTAGTTATTGTTTCTATTACAAACTTGGTATAGCCAATATCATTGATATATATTAGCATTTTGATACTAAGGCTAAATAATATTAATAACATTAAAATACCAGTGACTAGTTTAATCAAATAGTCTTTGGCATAAGTAGCTGCAATAGCACCTAAATGAACTCCAAGTAGTGAGCCGGCTAAAATAATCATTGCTAATCTTATATCAACAAAGCCACTGACTGCATACTGAATTGTTCCACCAACCCCAATTATGAATGCTATCAATAGTTGAGTTGCAGAGGCCATTAAACCACCAGCACCTAGTACATATATCATGGCTGGTACTGCGATAAAACCACCAACAGCAATATTAGATGCTAATAAACCTGTAAAAAAACCAATTGGAATAGTAAATAATACTGAGATTCTAGTGTCTAAACTAGGGAAATACATCATAGTACCAGGAATATAAATAGAACGTACTTTTTGAGCCAGTTTACTTTTCTTAAATAGTTCAGATTCTCCGGTTTCGCGCATTTTCTTAGCAACACGCAAATTATACAAACCAAGTATCGCTAATACTAATAAGAATATTGTAGTTACATAAATATTAGAACCAGTATTTCCAAAAATATTTCTGATATAAATTTGTAAAGAAACACCACATAAAATACCTATTTCGGCTGAAATACCAATTACAATCGCCAGTCTTATATCTACTAACCCATGTCTAATCCGTTTTAAAGCACTTACTAGAGATTTAGGAAATTTATGGCATATATTACTTGCAACAGCGACAATAGCTGGAATACCTATAATCATCATTGCCGGAGTAAAAATAAAAGCTCCACTAGAACCTATAAAACCACTAACTAAACCTCCAATTAATCCTACAGCTAGTAAAAATAATACATGTTGCCATTGTAAAGAAAAAATAGCCTCTGGTGGAATAGTTTCGGCAGCTATGACTAATGGACATCCTAACAAGAATATTAAAAATATAAATTGTTTTAGCATTCTGTTATCCTTCATTTTTTAACTGGTTTTGCTTTAACACCTAGCATATCCCAAAAATGATTTGCAAAGGTGCCATGAGCAAAAGAAAAAATAAAAGCGATTACAACTGGAATGATAAAATACCAACCACCTTGTT
>JQIA01002280.1_pt1 | contig 10295 bp, 11 predicted proteins | sample 811431 | NCBI WGS metagenome assembly JQIA01 (sample SAMN02998118, study PRJNA258478) | marine sediment metagenome | biome: marine; feature: seafloor; material: sediment; isolation source: oil-polluted sediment collected from 3 locations (0.5 km, 0.7 km and 0.9 km)... | place: USA: Gulf of Mexico ... | reverse complement strand
GTTATGGAAGGAAATCTATGAGTCAAACAAAATCTTATAATATACCAAAAGAATTAATATATGAAGCTTATTTGCGAGTAAAAACCAATAAAGGATGTGCAGGGATTGATGGTCAAAGTTTGTCTGATTTTGAACAAAACCTCAAAAATAATCTGTATAAACTATGGAATAGAATGTCATCAGGTAGCTATTTTCCACAAGCAGTTAAACGAGTAGATATTCCAAAAGCTGATGGTAAAATACGCCCATTGGGTATTCTAACTGTAGCCGATAGGATAGCTCAAACGGTAGTGAAGATACAGATAGAACCTGAGTTGGAGCAACCATCCCAATTCATACGGCTATCGTCCAGATAAGTCAGCACATCAAGCGGTAGATTTGGTTAAGAATCGTTGTTGGCAACGGGCATGGGTATTGGACATGGATATCAAGGTTTTTTTTGATGCCATTGACCATGAATTATTGCTTAAAGCAGTTGACAAACATGTTAGGGAAAATTGGCAACGCTTGTATATCAGAAGATGGTTACAAGCACCTGTTCAACATCCAAACGGGTCTATTGAACACAAAATACAAGGTATACCACAGGCGTAATAAGTCCTTTGTTAGCTAATCTATTTTTGCATTATGTGTTTGATGTTTGGGTAACATTGTCCAGAAATAAAGTTTGTTCGTTATGCCGATGACATTGTTTGTCATTGTAAAACTAAACAAGAAGTTGAACAACTGGAAAGTATTTTAATTGAAAGGTTAGGTCAATGTGGATTAATGCTACATCCAGAAAAGACCAAAATTGTCTACTGCAAAAGTTGGAAATACAAAGCAAAGTATGAACAAGTCTGCTTTGATTTTCTTGGGTTCACATTCAGACCTCGTTTGACCAAGATGCATACAGGTCAACTATTAGTTTGTTTTATACCTGCAATCAGTCAAAAAGCTAGTAAACTAATACGAGATACTATCAACACATGGTCGTGGTCAGCATGGGTTCACAGAGAAGATATTATCCGATTCAGCCACAGTAAACTTCGAGGTTGGATGGTATATTATGGAAAATTTGGACAAAGTCTGATAAAGCACGTCCTATTTCATTTTGATCAGAAACTTACTTGTTGGGCAAAACGGAAATACAAATCACTCAAAAGTAAAGCACAAGCAGTTAAAAAGGTTTTAGCTTTTCAGCAAAGAAACCCAAAATTATTAGCACATTGGTAATTTTTTTTTTTTTAAGATTGAATGATAAGAGCTGGATGAAGTGAGAGCTTCACGTCCAATTCTGTGAGAGCCTTTGGGGGAAGTTCCCAAGGGCTACTCGACCGGTATTATTTTTTCTGGTTCCTTGCAAAATAAATTTTGCACTCCTTTAACGTTCCTTAATCACAACCACCAACATTTGTGAACCATCAGGTTGATCAATTGTTTGCACATTAATAGAATCAGCTTGTTTGGATAAACCACGTTGTTCTAATAAATCTTGTACGGTCTTATTATTAATTATTGTCTGTTTCAACAAATCATATTAGTAGCAACACCAATCGCAATACCACTCAATAATACAAAAGCACTGCCAATATCATAACTAGCAGTAGAACTACTAACTTGTACTTCTGCTAATTATTTGCAATCTGCTGAATCATTCCAAGTTTGTGCAAAATCTGCTGTATTTATTTCTAATTCAGGAGAAAATCTAATTTGATAATCATTCATGAATATTATTCTTTCTAGTAATTTATTAATAGTTCGGACAGTTTTGAGTAAGTAGCCGAAAAACATGAGAACCAAATCTATGGATAATAGAATCAATAAAAATTATCAAAGAAAAGACTTTCATGGATATATTAAAACTGTTTTAGGTAAAATGTCAAAAATAAACAAGCCAGATAGGATGGGTAAATGGTTTAATTGCCCTCCAAAATAATGGGATATTTAAGGGGATGTTTGCTATATGTTGGGAGTTGGTGGTGCAATACCATTAAATTAAGATTTGGAGTCCAAACCTTTAGGTTTGGAAGTGTTGTGCTAGTGCCAAGGCTCAGCCTTGGCACTCATCAAAAATGGTTCTGCCATTTAATCACAAAATTAGTGGCAAAGCCACAAAAAATAAGTACCAAAGTAGAGCCTTGGAACTAGAGTTATAATTTTATCAATTGGAAAGTAGGTTGGATAAGCGGAGTGTCATCCCATAGGCATCAACTTAAGGAATAAATGAATTATTAAATAACTATTTTATTTAGGAACACGATGTTTAAGAAGCTCTGCTTCAATGCCATTAAGTTAAGATTTGGAGTCCAAACCTTTAGGTTTGTACATATTTAAATCCAATACAAAGCTGAAGCTTTGAATTTCAACAAATTTTTCTTAACTTAATGGTTTGGTAACCAATGCGTTAACAAATTTGGGAACGATATTTTTATATCGAACTCAAGTTATTCTAAATTATGGTATTTCATTTGGGCTAATACCCAGTTCATAGCGTTGTATAGGAATAATATTTACTGTTCTATCATTCCTTACTTCTAGTTCAAATACTATCCAAATATCCATTTCACCAAGTAATTCCAAACCTTCATAGTTAGGCAACTCAAATAAATATTCATTTGGGTCGTTCCCAATTTGCAATCTTACTTTAGCATTATAGTCTAGTAAATTGCCATTTCCGTAAAAATGTTGAACTGTGAATCGATAAAATCCAGGACGTAAGGTTGTATCTCTTTGTTGAGTTTCAAAATTAATAATTGGTGGTAATATTGTAACTATTTCAGGTCTAGTTTCAAATTCATCATAACCAATATTTAGAGTAGAAACACCACCATTATTATATATATCATGAAAATAGAGGTGAAAACGTTCATGTGAGTAAGGAGCAATAGGACCAGTTAAATGAGCGTCCAAATCTGGTAATTCTAAATACCAATCTAATATAATTCGTATATAAGTAGGTGCTAAAACTGGTAATATAATTATTCCATCATCTTGTTCTAATTGTAATTTATCAAAATTAAATTTAAAAGTTATATTATGAACAATTCCATTAATAATAATATTATTTATTTGTACTCTATCTGAATCTAAGCTAAAACCATAACTATTAGATAAATCCAATCCTTCTGCAATTTCACAATAAGGTTCTTCAGGAGTTAATTGAGGTAACAAATACAATCTGCCTGAATTATAACGACAAACCTTAAATGAAGTACTATAAGAGATTTCCTGATAAACCATTGCATATGTCATGGCTACAGATTTTTCAGATGCTGCTGATTCTTCACCAACTGGTGGGATATTTTCTTGTTGTACATAAACCGGTAGTTCAAGAATTATATTATCAAATTGAATTTTTTCTACATTAATACCAAACATATTGCTATAATTAAAATTCACTCTGATATCTTCAGCATTTACTGGATTATTAATAAGTAATATTAATAATATATATTTAAGGCATTTCATAATCTGGTCCTCTTAAGACATAATTTAACAAGCTTTCTCAATATTTCGTATTTCCATCTTTTTTCTATTATATCTTTTTATTATATAATATATATAGACTATTTACTTTAAAATATCAAGAACTAATCCTATTAGAAATATTCAAAATGAATGCCAAAAAACGTCAAAAATTATTTGCTAATTTACAAGCCCACAATCCGAATCCAAATATAGAATTGGATTATACCACTCCATTTGAGCTACTTATAGCAACTATACTTTCTGCTCAATCTACTGACAAAGGAGTTAATAAAGCTACTCCTAAATTATTTAAAGTTGCTAATACAGCTAAAACTATGTTTGATTTAGGAGAAGAACAATTAAAAAATTATATTAAAACTATAGGTTTATATAATGCTAAAGCTAGAAATATTATCAAGGCTTGTGAAATATTAATAGCAAAACATAATGGTATAGTGCCAAGTACTAGAAAAGAATTGGAAGAGTTGCCAGGAGTTGGGCGTAAAACAGCTAATGTAATTTTAAATACTATTTTTAAACAACCTACTATTGCCGTTGATACTCATATTTTTAGAGTTGGCAATCGTACTGGTTTAGCTCCTGGTAAAAATGTATTACAAGTTGAAACCAAGTTATTAGCAGATGTGCCTAAAAAATATTTACTCAATGCTCATCATTGGTTGGTTTTACATGGCAGATATACCTGTATTGCTCGTAAACCAAGATGTCAATCTTGTGTAATTGCAGATGAATGTGAATATGTAGATAAAAACTTGGATTAAATTATGGCCTGGCAATCTAATTTAGTAATGTTACATGAACGTAATAAATTATATCAAAGTATTCGTAATTTTTTTACTGATCGGCAAATTTTAGAAGTAGAAACTCCAATTTTATCTATTGGCAGTGTTCCAGAACCAACTATTGAACCTTTACATACTAGATATTCTGATAAGACTAAGCTATTTTTACAAACTTCACCAGAATTAGCTATGAAGCGTTTATTGGCGGCTGGTAGTGGAGCTATTTTTCAGATAGCTAAAGTTTTTCGGGATAATGAAGTTGGCCGTTGGCATAGTCCTGAGTTTAGCATGTTGGAATGGTATCGGCCTGGATTTAACCAAACCGATTTGATTAAGGAAGTTGATGAATTTTTACAGATATTATTGCACTGTGAACCAGCTGAATGTTTAGATTATTGTGAGGTTTTTGAACAGTATACTAATTTACATCCATTAAACACTTCTTTGCCAGAACTTCAAGCGTATTTAGAGAATGTTCAAGATAGTCATATTTGGGATAGAGATACTTGTTTACAATTAATAATTTCTCAACAAATTGAACCTAAGTTAGGCATAAATCGTCCCACAGTAATAACAAATTTTCCAGCTAGTCAAGCGGCTTTAGCTCGTAAAAGAGTGGATAATCCACAATTAGCAGAACGGTTTGAATTTTATGTGCAAGGCATTGAATTAGCGAATGGTTTCCATGAATTATCTGATCCAGTTGAACAACGTCAACGATTTGAGAAAGATTTGCTTACTAGACAAGAATTAAATTTACCAATTCATCCTTTAGATGAAAATTTTTTAGCTGCTTTAGAACATGGTTTACCTGATTGTTCTGGAGTGGCTTTGGGTTTAGATCGTTTGTTAATGTTGATTACTGGGGCTAAACATATTCATGAAGTATTAGCTTTCCCAACTTTTGATTAAATTTAGTAGTTAAATTAGGAAAATAATATGGATACACAAGTAAAGGTATTTGTATCTTCTGCATTTATGGGAATGCGGGATGAACGAAATATATTAGCCACTGAGGTATTTCCTGAAATTCGTAAACTTTGTAAGGAACGTAAACTTATTTTTACGGAAATTGATTTGCGCTTTGGAGTTGCCAAGGAAGATCAAGCTAGTTTTACAGTATCAACTTGTTTAAAGCGAGTTGCTGAAAGTGGCTATTTTTTAGGTCTGTTGGGAGAAAGGTATGGAACGGAATTGAGGCCGGAACAGATTGATGCTTGTAGTGAATTTCCTTGGGTAAAAAATTATCAAGACCGAAGTGCTACCGAATTAGAAATTTTGCGTGCCTTGCTTGATATGAATTCTGGGCAAGTTTTAGCAAATACAGTTGATAAATCTTTGTTTTATTTTCGGAATCCGGATTATAAGGATTTTGTACCCAAAAAAGATCAGGAACAGTATAGCGATAATTTAGAAAATCGTAATAAACAGGATGTTTTAAAACAACAAATTCGGGATTGGAATTGTAAAGTTACGGAATATAACAAGCCTGTTGATTTAAAAGAGTTGGTAATTGAGCAATTATGGGCATTGATTGAGCAGGATTTTCCTGAACAGGAGTTTAGTAGACATCAGTTAGAAGAGTTTGAGGATAATTTTGCGGAAGATTTACAAACGGTTTATATTCGGCGAGAGGCTGATTTTGCGAAGTTGACGGATTATGTTAAAACTGACAATTTACGGTTAGCAGTTGTTGGAGAGGGTGGGATTGGTAAATCGGCATTGTTGGCTAATTGGGGAGCGGAATATCGGCAAGCTGGGAATTATTTATTTTGGAATTTTTGTGGGTGTTCGGAAGCTAGTACTAATCCAATAGTTATTATTCAACGTTTGCATGAGAGTTTACAGCAGCATTATCAGTTTAATTTGGAAGACAAAATTCCTTATTCAACTGAGATTATGACTCAAAAGTTGGAGCAGTTGATTAAACAAGATGATAAGCCAGTGGTAGTAATTATTGATGGTTTGAATCAGTTGGATGAAAGGCAGGCTACGGTTGATTGGTTGTTGGATTTAATTCCTGCTTCGGTACGATTGCTTGTATCTAGTACAGAAAGTTTACCAGATTTTGAAGTTATTGAAATATTGCCGTTGCAAGATGCGGAGAAAAGAGAGTTAGTTACTGAATATTTTAAGTTATATGGTAAGAATTTGGATGATTATTTGGATATATTTTGTGGTACTAAACAATTAGATATATTCTGCGATGCTCATCAAACGGATAATCCATTATTTTTAAAGATTATATTGGAGGAATCACGGTTATATAATGAGAGTTATAAGAAATTTGGGGATAAATTGGAGTCTTATTATTTAGCAGCTCATACTTTGCCAGAGTTGTATACCAAGGTGTTAAATCGTCTGGAGCAGGATTTTCGAGTTCGAGGCAAATTTGATAAGCCAACATTGAGTTGGTGGCAGAAACTGGTTGGAACTAAGCAGGAGAAAGGTGCAAATTATGATTTTTTAGTAGAAGATGCGGTGGGTTTGTTGGCGGTGTCTAAGTTTGGAATCAATGAATCTGAGTTGTTAGATTTATTGCAGGTTCCGCAATCGGTATGGTCGCCATTGTATTTGTCTTTGCCATTGGTAAATCGGTCGGGATTGTTAAGTTTTGCGAATGATTATTTTCAGCAAGCGGTTGAGAAACGATATAATTTAGAGGAACTTAGGGCTAAGTTGGTTGATTATTTTGCAGAGCAGACGGAAGATGCTAGGGTTGTTGATGAGTTGGTATTTCATTTAATTGAGATTGGGGATACTGAACGGTTGTTACAGTATATAAGTAAAATCCCTGTGTTAATGCAGTTTATGAAGGATAAAAGGCAGTATGAGTTGTTGGATTATTGGCATAGGCTTGGGAAACAGAATAGTGAAGTAGCAGAGATTTATTTGCAGGAGTTGGTTGAATATGAAAAGACTGGTTTGTATGATAATTTGGGTTTTATATTAGATCGAGTGGCTTCTTTTTGTAGAGATATGGGAATTTATACAGAAGAAGTAACAGCTTTAGCTTATCGTTTTCTGGAAATTACAAAAAAAGTATTTGGTTTACAACATAATTCTACTGCTACAGCATTGAATAACTTAGCCACTTTACTTGACAATAAAGAAGATTATGAACAAGCAGAATCTTTACATCGGCAGGCTTTAGAAATTAGAGAAAATATTTTAGGTTCTGAACATCCTGATACTGCTACTTTATTAAATAATCTAGCTCATTTACTTAGAGAAAAAGAAGATTATGAGCAAGCAGAACCTTTGTTTCGACAGGCTTTAGAAATTAGAAAAAGTATTTTGGGATATGAACATCCTGATACTGCTGATTCATTAAATGGTCTTGGTAAGCTGTTAAACAAGAAAGGTGACTATGAACAAGCAGAGCCATTAATCAGACAAGCTTTAGAAATTAGAGAAGAAACACTGGGTTCACAGCATCCAGATACTGCTGATTCATTAAAGACTTTAGCTAACTTACTAGAAAACACAGGTGATTATAAACAGGCAGAAAAGTTATATCAACAAGCATTAGAAGTTGCAGAAACAGCTTTAAGTTCTGAACATCCTGATACTATTAAAATTCGTGAAGATTTAAATAATTTACCTGCCAAGATTTTTGATGGAGCTTAACTGAGATTACGCAGAGTTCCACCGATTTCATCGGTGGCTATTCACATTCAATCCCTTCAGGATTAAAACAACCCCAACGGGGTTAAACTTGAATAGCCATAGGTGAAACCTATGGAGTGCTGAGTCTGAAAAACAGTCACTGTGTAAATTGGAACGAGCCTGTTCCTTCCACACAGCATAACCTGCTTTTCCATAAATAGTATTTGATTGATAATAGTTTTTCCATATTGTGACAGGTATAACTTACTGGAAAACACTGGTGATTATAAACAGGCAGAAAAGTTATATCAACAAGCAGTAGAAATTGCAGAAACAGCTTTAGGTCCTGAACATCCTGATACTATTGAATTTCGTGAGGATTTGGATAGGTTTTTTGAGAGAGATGTCTGAATCAGGATTTTCAGGATTATAGAATTTTCAGGATAACAGTACAACGAATTTACGAAATAATTGTAAGCACTTTGAATTGCAAGCCCTGTAACCAGTAAGGATAGACTAACGTGAGAAAGTCCAGAAAATAACTATAAATTAATTTTAACTTAGTCTTGGAGCCGACCTATCGGCTGCTCAAGCACGTAAGATGGGTTGACGAAAGGAAACCCAACATTTCATAATGAAAAAATAAGGATAAAATGAACAAACACGAAAAAATTAATTATATCGAGTTCCCTTCAAAGGATATACAGACAACGAAAGCATTTTTCAAAGAAGCTTTTGGATGGTCTTTTGTTGATTATGGGCCTGAATACACTGCATTCTCAGATGAAGGTATTGATGGTGGATTTTTCAAATCTGAATTGAATTCCTCAACTAATAGTGGAAGCGTTCTCGTTATCTTTTATAGTAATTATCTAGAGCAAACCCTGTTAAAGATTGAGAACGCAGGTGGTTCAATTATTAAACCCATATTTCCCTTTCCAGGAGGTCGTCGATTTCATTTTAGTGATCCTACTGGCAATGAATATGCTGTTTGGTCAGATAAAATTTCATAACGTGTGCATTCACCAGACGCTAATCGTGCCGGTGATGCTGGTGTTATCAGCTTTAATTACTTTCAATATCAATCATTTAACTTGTACTATCTATTTACTGTAAATCATTTATCTACGTTTGATAGTTCAAAGTAAAGTTGATAGAATGTAATTTCTGGATTATTCAATATAATTCATAAGGTGTATAAGTGGAGCATCACATACCAAAACTTAATTAAAAAATGCAAAATGGATATATGTATTTTTGGTTATATAATCTCACAATATCTCTTAATTAAGGAAAATTTATGAAAAATATATCACACTATATTGCAGTTGGTATCTACATTATAGTTTTAGTAGGATGTGCTACCACAGCTCAAAAAGGAGCAATATCAGCTGCATATTCAGCTATGGATAATGGAAAATATGAACTTGCTTTAAAAAAGCTTTCTAATGCAGAAAGTTATGTTGAACCAACATCTGACTTAAAAAGTGAGATACTTTATCTAAGAGCTACTTGTTATGAGGGATTAAAAAAGTATAATGAAGCAATGGGTACTCTAAAATATCTCATAAATAAATTTCCTAATACAAGTTATGCATTCCAAGCCAAAGAGAAACTGCAAAAGCTAAAACAATTGAGAACAGAGCAAAATTAATCCTAACTTGGTCTTGGAGCCGACCTTCGGCTGGTAGTTAGCTGAAAAAAACAACTTGGAAGCAATAGATGGAGAAAATAATTAGAGATCAAGCAGTAGCATTGTTGAGAAATAGCCTTGGCGATTCAGAAGCTAACTTTCATGAGGATCAATGGGAGTCAATCTCAACATTAGTTGAAGATAGAGGTAGGTTGCTCGTTATTCAACGGACTGGCTGGGGAAAGAGTGCAGTATATTTTATTGCTACCCAAATTTTACGTAAACAAGGTTATGGACCCACTATTATAATTTCCCCATTACTCGCACTTATGCGTAATCAAATCTATTCAGCTACAAAATATGGTGTAAAACTCGGAACAATAAACTCATCAAATACTAATGTTGAAAATGACCAGACTATAGTTAATATTCAAAATGAACAGCTAGATGCTATTATTATTTCTCCAGAACAGTTGTCTAAACTAAGTTTTAGTGATGATGTGCTTCTACCAATGGCAAATCGTGTTGGATTATTTGTAATTGATGAGGCACATTGTATTTCAGATTGGGGGCATGATTTCAGACTAGATTATAAACGGATAGTAAATATACTTCCTTTATGGAACTATGTCTCCTCAAATTAATCCTTAGTTGTTGTCGCTCAGGATAATCATGCATTCTCGCTACCAATTTACGTCCATGTCTAGTACCGCTTAACTTTAGGCGTTTATGAATGCTTAATTCTTAATTAAATTCAAAATAAATATCAATTACTTATATTGCTGTAGTTTATCCAATCG
>JQIA01002279.1_pt1 | contig 10303 bp, 8 predicted proteins | sample 811431 | NCBI WGS metagenome assembly JQIA01 (sample SAMN02998118, study PRJNA258478) | marine sediment metagenome | biome: marine; feature: seafloor; material: sediment; isolation source: oil-polluted sediment collected from 3 locations (0.5 km, 0.7 km and 0.9 km)... | place: USA: Gulf of Mexico ... | reverse complement strand
GTTGATGAGCTTTTTGCTTGTAAAATTCGCGGTATTGAAATCACAGAGATTTTAGATTTTATTGAACGAGAAACTGGGCAAATAGCCGTTAATCTTATTTACCCTAGTTGGATTATATATTCTAACGGCTTTGCTTCAGTCAATTACCTTCGTAACGCTTTAGATTGGATTTTTAACGCAAGCATGGCGCTAGTGCTGTTTGTGTTTACTTGGCCTATCATGCTGATTACAATTATATTAATGAAATTAGATGAAGGTATCAGGGCGCCTATTTTTTACTTTCAAGAACGGGTTGGTTTAGATGGCGAACCTTTTAATATTATAAAATTTAGAAGTATGCGCCTAGATGCTGAAAAATTTGGTGCACAAATGGCGTCTGAAAATGACCCTAGAATAACCAAAATTGGCAATTATTTACGTAAGTATCGCATTGATGAACTACCACAAATGTATAATGTTATATGTGGTGAAATGGGCTTTGTAGGTCCTAGGCCAGAGCGTCCTGAATTCGTGCAAGGTTTAATTAAAAACATCCCTTATTATAATGAACGCCATAATGTTAAACCAGGCTTAACAGGCTGGGCGCAGTTGAAATATCCCTATGGCGCAACAGAGGCTGATTCATTAGAAAAGCTTAAATATGATTTATACTATATAAAGCACCGTAGTTTCTTACTTGATTTGTTGATATTAGTACGAACGGTAGAAATAGTATTGTTTGGTAAAGGACGTTAACACTATGGTTTTATTATTTTGGTTTAGTTTTATTCTCTTAGTCTATATTTATATAGGTTACCCTATTTTATTACGCTTTTTACCAACAAAGAGATATGAACCTATCGTAGAGGAAGCGTCTCTAGAGTACTTTCCATCAATCACTATTGTGATTCCTGCCTTTAATGAAGAGGAAGTGATAGCTGACACTATTCAAAATAAGCTTGATCAAAAGTACCCAAAAGACAAAGTAACAATTATTGTTGTATCTGATGAATCAGAAGATAAGACAGATGAAATTATTGAAAACTTTGTAAACTCACACAATAACGTAAAATTAATACGCCAGATCCCTAGAAAAGGGAAAACATCAGGGTTAAATCTTGCCTTTCATGAAATTACCAGTGATTTAATCGTGTTTTCTGACGCTAATAGTATCTATGAGTTAGATGCTATAAAGCAATTAGCCGATACTTTTATTGATCCAGATGTAGGCTATGTTACAGGTAAAATGATTTATGTAAATGAAGATGGCTCTATGGTTGGTGATGGTTGTAGTGCCTACATGAAGTATGAAAATTACATGCGTTCTTTAGAGAGTAATATTGGCTCTGTAGTTGGAGTAGATGGTGGTATAGATGCAATAAGGGCTCACTTATATACAGAGCTTAATGCGGATCAGCTACCTGATTTTGTCCAACCATTAAAAATCGTGGAGAAAAATAAGCGAGTTGTTTATCAACCAAAGGCAATTTTAAAAGAAGAAGCTTTATCAGACAACCACTCTGAATTTAAAATGCGTGTAAGAGTATCGCTTAGAGCACTTTGGGCGCTTTATGATATGAAAGCCCTATTTAATCCTGCGCAATACGGAATTTTTTCACTACAGTTATTTAGTCATAAACTTTTAAGGTATTTAGCTTTTGTACCAATGTTGTTAGTATTTATTTTGAATGTAGCATTAATCGGGTACTCACCACTTTACAATTTACTGTTTTTAGGGCAGATTGCTTTTTATGCCTTAGCCTATATAGGGCATTCAACACCTGAAAATAGCAACAAATACGTTGGCTTAGCGCATTATTTTTGCCTTGTTAATTATGCTGCGGCTATTGCGAGTATTAAATTTTGCAAAGGTGAAAAAATAGTTATTTGGAAACCAAGGCAAGGTTAGTGTTTTGTAGGGTGCAATTCATTGCCTCTCAAAAACAAGTAGTCATTGTAACGAGCTTTATTTTTTTAGGGGGTAATTCATTGCCCCATCATAGTCATAACGCGGAATAAAATTCCGCCCTATATAGAAAGATTTATAACGATGAAAATTCTTCATTTAATTGACAGTGGAGGTTTATACGGCGCAGAGCAAATGCTTCTCGCGTTAACTGAAGAGCAACTTAAACAGGGTTTAGATCCCATTATCCTCTCTTGTGGCTTACCAAACGAAGCGGATAAACCATTAGAGATTGAAGCAGAAAAGCGTAATATTCCCGTAGTAAAATGGCGAATGAAGGCAGGACTTAATTTCCAAGGCGCTTGGAAAATTCTCAAGCTTGCCAAGAAAGAGAAAGTAGATATTCTTCATTCACATGGCTATAAGTTTAATATCTTATTTGCGATATTCCCTAAGTTTGCTAGAAAAATTCCTTTTATAACTACAGTGCATGGCTATGTAAAAGCTAAAGTATTTTCTAAAATGTGGCTTTATGAAGTGCTAGACAGAGTGGCTTTAAAAAACATTGATTTTGTTATTGTTGTAAGTAAAAGAATGACACAACACAAGGTGTTTCAATCTTTAAATAAAAGTAAATTCCAAGTTATTCAAAATGGAATTGCTTCGCTACCCAAAGAACCCTCATATAATGGTTTAGCTAATCCAGAAAAATTAAAACTCATGGCTGTAGGGCGCTTATCACCTGAAAAAGGTTTTAATTATTTAATTGAAGCCATAAAATCGTTAACAGATGATAATATTGAAATTGAATTGACATTATTTGGTGACGGCGGTTTAAAAAATGAGTTAATTGAATTAGTAAAAAGCAATCATGTATCTGAGCAAGTTATATTTGCTGGTTTTACAAAAAATGTAGCAGCACAAATGCACAAGTATGACTTGTTAGTTATGCCATCGCTTACCGAAGGAATTCCAATTACGCTACTAGAAGCTTTAAGAGCTAAAATTCCTGTCTGTGCTAGTGATGTTGGTGGTATTCCAGAGGTTTTAGGAACTGAATACCCCTTACTTTTTTCTTCTGGAGAATCAGAGGCTATTACTCAAGCCATTAAGCTTTTTTTAACGAGTAGAGTAGAATGCCATAAACAAAGCGTAGAGAATAATTACCAAAGGTTTGAAGAAATGTTTTCTGTAGTTAAAATGCAAAAAAAATACCGCCGTGTATATAACACTTTAGTTATTTTAGCGTAATTATTATGAATCAGTTTATTGAAAAAATTTATTATAATTGCCCTGTAGCACTACAAAATTTTGCCATTGGTTTATTGGGTTATAAATTAGCTAAAGAGCGTTTTCAACCAGAAGGGCGAGAATTTTTAAATATATTAAATGCAACTCAAAAATATTCAAAAGAAGAAATAAAAGGCTACCAAGAAAAAGAGTTTATCAAATTAGCTCAGCATGCAATTAATAATACGCTTTATTATAAAGCATGGGCCAAAAAGGAGAAAATATCTTCTGCGGACATATCAACGATTGAAGATTTAAATCTATTTCCTGTCATCGAAAAACAGATAATAAGAGAAAACCCTGAATTATTTCGAGCAACAAATATAAAGAGTCAATTTATATTAAATACCAGTGGCACAACAGGAACGCCACTTAATATTTATACTGATAAAGCCTCTAGAAGCAAACATTATGCATTTTTTACTCGATTAAGAGCTAAATACGGTATCCACAAAACAAGCAAGAGGTGTACCTTATTTGGTCGAATCATAATGCAAGCCGATCAAAAAAAGCCCCCGTTTTGGCGATACGATTGGTATCAGCATAATTTGTTAATGTCTTCATATCATCTAAAAGAAAGCCACTTAAAAGACTATTATAATAAATTAGTAAGCTATGTACCTGAAGAAATATTTACTTATCCATCAAGCATTACACCAATAGCTGAATATATAGTTAAAAACTCACTTGCTCCGATAAAACTAAAGTTGATAATAACGACAGCAGAAAACTTATCGAATTATCAAAGAAACATTATTAGTAAAGCGTTTAATTCACCTATTGTTAATCAATATGGCTGTACTGAAATGGCCTTTTTTATGAAAGATAATGGTAATGGAATGTTGGTTGAGCCAGAGCATGGTATTATTGAGGTTAGAGATCATAATGGTAATGTTAACAAAAATGGTGAAGGCGAATTAATTTCGACAGGATTAATCAACTGGTCTATGCCTGTTATTCGTTATGCTGTTGGTGATGATATTGAGCTTACTGAATGTCATGATAGTGGTTGTCAACAATTATCATCATTAAAAGGTAGAGTTGATGATGTGTTATATCGACATGATGGAACACCTGTGGGGCGGTTAGACCCAATTTTTAAAAGTGGAAAAGCAATTAATATGGCTCAAATCGTGCAGCAGCAAGATAGCTCTATAATATTAAAGCTGGTGCCATCAAACGACTATCAAGAACAATATGGTAACGACTTGAAAATAGAGTTACATAAAAGGTTTGGTGAGAATGTCGAGGTGACAGTAGAGCTGTTAGATACTATACCCAAACAAAAAAATGGTAAATTTAGGCCTGTAATTTCTGAATTTTCACCAAAAAAATAGGTTGTAAATATTTATGAATGATGATGTTTTACCTACAGTTTCTATTGTAGTGCCTGCGTTTAATGAGGGTAAATATATCGAACAATGTATAGAGTCATTGTTAGCTTTAGATTATCCAAAAGATTTAATCACCATTACTATTGTTGATAATGGCTCTACTGATGATACGGTACAAAAAGCTGAGAAGCATCCCGTAACAGTTCTTATCAAAAAAGGAGGTAAAGTTGGAGGAGTAAGGAATTATGGTGTTTATAATAGTGATGGAGAAGTTTTAGCTTTTATTGATGGCGATTGTATCGCGGGCCCTCTTTGGCTAAAAGCAGCTGTTTTAAAGTTGCAAAAAGGTTCAGGTGCCATTGGAGGCAATTACTTACTTAGAGAAAACCCGTCATGGGTTGAGTCTGCATGGGTGATTGAGAATAGTCCGCTTGAAGGCAAAACGAAATCATTAGTTGGCGGAAGCTTTATTTTGACCAGGAAGTTATTTAATAAACTTGGCGGATTCGATGAAATAATTAACGCTGGAGAAGATACTAAATTAACAAAGGCAGTTTTAAGTGACGGAAAAGACGTTGAGTTTCTAAAGCAATGTGCTGTGATTCATTTGGGCTATCCAAATGTTTTATCTTCATTTATAAAAAGGCAGTTTTGGCATGCCTCTAGTTTTGTTAAATCAAATAATGGCTTTTTAAATGATAAAACTTTTGTATTTACATTATTATTTGTTCTATCTTTTATTTCTTTGCTAGTAGGCTGGGTTACTAATACTAGTATTGCATTTTATGGAGGGGGGTTCTTAATTTTATCTCCTATCGCTTTTAGTGTGAATCGTTTAAGGAAGTGTGGGAACCCAAAAGTAAGCTTGATTTTGTTACTTCAGATGATTTGTCTTGATTTTTTTTATTGCGTTGGTAGAGGAGGAGGGTTATTAACCAGCTTGATATATGACCCTTATAAAAAATGAGGATAGTGTATTTCATTTATCGTCTCATTAACTTGATAATTTACAGGTTTTTTACAAGAATAAAATTTCATTCAACAGTTAAATGTAAAGGAATTCCCTTAATCGAGTCTAGAAAAGGTGGCAAAGTTGTAATTTGCGAAAACGTTATATTAAATTCATGGAATTTAGGTTACCACCTCAACATGCACTCACGAGTAAAGCTGTTTTCTGAGGGAGCTAACGCAGAAATACGTATCGGCATGAATACACGTATCAATGGCGCATGCATTCATGCGAGAGATTTTATTAGAATTGGAAGTAATTGCCTTATTGGTGCGAACACTCAAATTATTGACTCAGATGGACATGAGCTTATGGGGCACCAACCAGAGAACAGAGTTAACTCAACAGATACTCCTAAAGGTATTTTAATAGAAGATAATGTATGGTTGGGAGCGAATGTTATTGTGTTAAAGGGTACTACAATTGGTAAAGGTGCCGTCGTTGCTATAGGTTCAGTTGTAACATCAAATGTAGAATCTAACACGTTGGTAGGGGGCGTTCCTGCTAAATTTATTAAAAAACTTTCACTATAAAAGGATGACAAACAATATGGGTTGGGAAAATAATTTGGTCAGTGTCATTATTCCTTTGTATAATCGCCTTGATTATATAGACGAAACTATTCAATCAGTATTAACTCAAAATTATAATTCAATAGAATTAATAATAGTTGATGATGGCTCAACCGATGGTAGCTATGAACACGTTAAGACCTATGCGGATGATAACAAATTAATTTTATTGACCCATGAGAATAGAGCTAACAAAGGACAGGCGGCAGCTATTAATGTTGGTCTAAAAGCGGCAAAGGGTGAATATATTGCTATTTTAGACAGCGATGACATGTTTTCTCAAGGAAAAATAAAGCACCAAGTTGAGCATTTAGAAGCCAATCCTGAAGTAGGCTTAGTTTACGGTATGGGACACGGGGTTGATGCTAAAGGGCAATATATTTATGATATTCATAATGAAAAACACCAAGAACCTAATGATCCTAATAAAGTGTTGCTTGATTGCTATTTTTTACTTCCGCAAAATTCGTTAGTAAGACGTTCTGTTTATAATGAGGCAGGGAACTTTAACGAATCATATCGATCTGCTCAAGATCACGATATGCTTATTAGAATTGCTGAAGTAACTAAAATGGCATTTATCCCTAAACTTTGTTTCTACTATAGACGACATGGTGATTCGATTAGCGTAAAAGGCCTAGAAACTCGCTGGCGAGCAGGATTGAAAATTTTAGAAGCAGCTAAAGCTCGTTATCCATACAAGTCACAAACTATCAGAAAAAGAAGAGCAGTGTTAAATTTTCATTTAGCTAAAGCGCTGTTTAAAAGTAACACTCATTTGTTAGAAGCATGTTGTAGGCTAATACTTGCAGGTTTGCTTGACCCTATTCGATCCTTTAAAGTTATCACAGGCTTAGAAAAGAACTATTAACATGCCTCTTATGCAATGTTAAGTGGTCATAAAGCACTTGATTTTGTCCAGATAACGCACCAAGTTGACCGGATAACTTGGTTTTGACCGGATAAAGACCAAATTGACCGGAAAATTGAAAATATGAACATTATAATTAATAAGCCCATTAAAATATTATACGTAATAGACAGCTACTCAAACCCTAATGCAGGCACTGAGGGGCAGCTTTTTCAATTAATAAAACACCTTGACCGCAAATTATTCGAGCCTATGCTATTGGTATTAATGCCATCATCATGGCTTAGCACTAATGACTTCCCTTGTCCTGTAGAAGTGCTGGGGCATAACTCAATAAAATCACCTGCAACATGGTTCGCCTTAATAAAAAAAGCTAAACAGTATAAAAATGAGGATATACAACTCGCTCATGTGTTTTTTAACGATGCTTCAGTAATTTGCCCTCCAGTGTTCAAGTTGATAGGCATAAAAACCTTTATATCACGACGTGATATGGGGTATTGGTACACCGCATTATATAAATTATTATTACCAATAACAGGAAGGCTTATTTGTGGCGTTATTGTAAATAGCAATGCGGTAGGGGAAGTAACGCAGCAAGTTGAGCGTATTCCACATTCTAAGATACATACTATTTATAATGGCTTTGATCAAACCACTGAATTATTACTACCAATATCTGAGTTAGAATATTTCAAACAACAAAGTATATTGTTTGTGATAGTAGCAAATATTCGCCCGATAAAGCGCATGCAAGATGCCATTATTGCGTTAAGTCGTTTAAAGCAATACGATGCGAAACTAGTTATTATTGGCGGAGGAGATAATCCTTCTCAATTAAAATCATTAGCAGCTCAGTTAAATATTAGTGAAAAAATATTATTTTTAGGTGCCAGAAGTGATATAAAATATTGCTTACAATATGCTGATATTGGCTTGCTGTGTTCAGAATCTGAAGGTTTTTCAAATGCTATAGTTGAGTATCAATTTGCTAAATTGCCCGTTATTTGCTCAAGTGTTGGCGGTAATCCAGAAGCAATAACTGATAACGAAAATGGCTATTTATATACTGCAGGTAATGTAGATGAATTAACAATAAAAATGCAATACCTACTAGAAGCGCCAGAATTAATAAAAAAACTAGGAAATACAGGCTACAGCAAAGCAAAAAATCAGTATACTATTCCAACAATGATTTCAGCACACCATAAGCTTTATACCGATACCATTGTAGGGGGTAATTCATTGCCCGATTGTAGGGGGTAATTCATTGCCCATTTGTCGGAATAAATTCCAACCTACATGGATATTATCAATTTAACATTGAAACCTGAGCTATCTGAACAGACACTAAAACATGAAACAAAAAATAATAAAATTAGCAATGAAACTAGGCGGCCTACAGCTAGCTAAATTTATTACTAGAAAAAAGCCAAGAATTTTTATGTATCATTCTTTTAGTCAGAATGAAATAGATGGCGCTGTTTCAACAGAAACATTTGAATGGCAAATAACCGAAATTAAAAAAAATTTCAACCCTGTCACATTACTTGAATTATCAACCTTAATATCATCCAATAAGCCAGTACCTAATAATACTATTGTTATTACTATTGATGATGGCTACAAAAATTTTTATGATATTGCTTACCCTATACTTAAAAAACATAATGTACCTGCCACCTTTTTTGTTACCACAGGATTTATCAATGGGGATTTATGGTTATGGCCTGATCAACTTAAATGGCTATTAAAACAAAACACCTCTGCTTTAAAGAAAGTAACGCTAAACAATCAAGTGCTTTCATTAACGGGAACATTTCATCAAAACTGGCAAGCCATTAATGACTTTTGTTTATCAGTAACAGACGAGCTAAAGCATACATATATACAAAGCCTAGCTGACCAATTATCAATAGTGTTACCAACTAAAGCACCAAAGCAGTACGAACCTTGTACATGGCAGCAGTTAAAAGAAATGCAAGAATGGGGTATAGAAATAGGTGGGCATACAGTAACTCACCCATCGTTAGGGCAAGTTAATAATCAACAAGCTGAAAGTGAAATAATGGGTTGTTTACAAGAAATAAACAAGCAATTAGGCAAGCGGAAAAGAACATTTTGTTATCCTAATGGCGCACCAAATGACTATAATGAAAAAATAAAAAACACAGTGAAAATTTCAGGTTTTGTAAGTGCAGTAACCGCTTTTAATGACTCGTATAATATTAATCTACCTTTTGCATGGCGACGATTTGATGGTGGCAATAATACCTTAGGTTTTAAAAAGTCACTTTATGGCATTGAATATATAGGTAATGAAGTTAGAAAAACTAAGCGTTGTGATTATTAAAAAAGTATTTAGTCAGAATCTACCTATAATTAATAGTCTGAATTCAAGTGGCCTTGAACTTTATCAGTATTGGAATAAATAATATAATGCAAGCAAGATATAATAAAATATCAGAAGACAAAACTGTTGTAAGTAGCTTTACTTTTGCTATTTATATTTTGTTTGTTTTTGAATTTTTTATGCATTTGTCGTCACGATATTCTTTTATTGGCGTGTTACGCCCTACCGTTATATTTGTTTTATTATTAACCATATTATTGATTTCTCAAAAAGATATTTTTAAGCAAAGAGAAAAAAGTACTATTTTTTCAGCGTTAAATATTTTAATTATATATTTAGTTGTTTCACTACCTTTAGTTGAATTTCCTGGCAGCGTTATACGGATGAATTTAGCTGTGTTTGTTAAAGCGATTGCTTTTTTTTATTTTACAGCCCTAGTGATTGATACACATAAGCGTTTAGTGTTCTTTTTAAAAGTATTTGTCGGGACGCAAGTTTTTAGAGTGCTTGAACCGTTATTTCTACATATAACTACAGGGTACTGGGGAGATAGAACTTATAGCGGTGGAGGTTCATTCGCTGGGCGCTTAGGCGGGGCGCCTGCAGATGTTATTAATGCCAATGAATTAGGCTTTGTTATTGTGACAGCGATACCTTTTTTACATTACTTACTTCTACCTAAAGGCTTTTTAGGTAAAGTGTTATATTTTACTCTTGTTATACCAATGCTGTTTACGCTTATGCTAACTATGTCGAGAGGGGCCTTTTTAGCTTTAATCATTATAGGCTGGATGATATTTAAAGAATCTAAAAATAAAATAACTATTATTATATTAGCTTTAGGCTTAGCTGTTGGTATGTGGACTCAAATGGATGATTTTCAAAAAGATCGTTATTTATCCTTAGTGGGCGCATCAGAAAAAAATAGTAAAACAACAGAAGGACGGCTTAATGGTATAATACATGAGTTTGAACTAGGTTTAGTTCGG
>JQIA01002278.1_pt1 | contig 10303 bp, 20 predicted proteins | sample 811431 | NCBI WGS metagenome assembly JQIA01 (sample SAMN02998118, study PRJNA258478) | marine sediment metagenome | biome: marine; feature: seafloor; material: sediment; isolation source: oil-polluted sediment collected from 3 locations (0.5 km, 0.7 km and 0.9 km)... | place: USA: Gulf of Mexico ... | reverse complement strand
ACCGTAAACCGGGGCTGTAAATTGCACAAAGCCTTTATCGTCTACGCCGAAAGCGCCAAGCCATTTATCATTATGGCCGCGAATATTACCGGGATTATTATTTCTGATTCCGCGTGGTGCTCCCATAAAATTAGCTCCAAAAAATAAAACACTTGACGCGATCAAAGCGATAAAAAGCGCGGCTTTAAACTCCACCGAGTTCACCGGCCTGTTTTGCTGTAATTATATTCTGTGACTCAAGCCGGGCAATAAATGCCTTAAAACCAGCGCCATTAATTTCGACCTGAGCCGATGGCGTAAGCCTGGCGCGTTGCAAAAAAATATCTACAGCGTTGCTTTTTACTGCTTCGCCGATCACTTTTTTCAATTCAGTGTCGTTAAATGCCGAAAAAATAGCCGGGTACGACGTGAAAAGCTGGGGGATTATTACCGGGGCTGGCTTTATCCAGTTGCCGGAGCCGTCGAGCACATCGCCAACGCTAACACCGGGCAACGTGGCCGCATCAACATAGCCGCCGATATTGGGGATTTTTTTTAATCGGCCCGATGCCACCGCGACGCCATCAACAATTTTTATATAATTATGCATACTCTGTTAGCTCCCAGTAAATCAGGGCCACAGTTCCCGTCGCCGCTAAAATCGATGGCGTTGCCTCGAATGATAATACCGTGGGCTTCCTAGTTGTATATGCCGGCCATTGTATTTCAGTTGCTGTGATTACCACCGGGTATACCGCCTCGACTACCGACCCTGTGCCGCTTGATGCCCCCAGCGCGGCCCAGCATTTTAGTGTCGCCTTGCTTTCATCAACTGTATTAATCGCCGTGTTAATCGCTGAATTACTGGCATTTAGAGTGCCTCGCTGCACTGACTTAATACTGCCGCCACCGCCTGCGCTTGAATAGCTCATTATTTCGCTTCCTCGATTATGTCCACTGTTCCGCCCGCCGTGGATAAAATCCAAAGCTCGCTGGTGTTGTTATCGTTCCAAACTCCTCCGAGCGCGACAGGAAAACCCACCGCCGCCGTGACCGTATTATCTGCACCGAGCCTGCCTGTCATCTGAAAAGCAAGCGCGGCTTTAAGCCTGGCTGTGTCGTTGGCCAGCAATTGCTTTGCCACGCCTGGCAGTACTGCTACCTGTGAAATCGTGCGCGATGATCCGCCACTGGTAACGACTTGCAATAAGCCTTCCGCCGTTAAATGCGCGACTAGCCTATTATCGTCCACCGGGTAATCGGATACCGCGACTTCAATAACCAGCGTTTCCGCCGTGGGATTAATTAGCCGGAAACTTTGGAAATAATCTGCCACTTCCATCGCGATTCCGGTTTCAAAATCCGTTACCGATTTCCCTTCAAGCTGGAGCTGATAGCGTTCGTTTCCCGCCATACCGCGAATAAAACGGCCTCGGGCGTTAACCGTTCGGGATTCCCCCGCTGGAATACTGTATTTATAAAGTTTCATTTATTTGCCTTTCATGAAATAAATAATGCCACCAACAACCGCCGCCGCGACTGAGACCTTCACCACCAGATCAAGTGCTTTTGAGGTGTCAGAGCGCACCGATTCGGAAACCGTTGAAATAGCCTCATAGGCAAAGCCTCCAATCTGTTCAATGCTTGAATCGTAAGCCGAAGCTGAATTATCAATAGCCAGAAGCGCCGCGCTATCGACTGAATTCAAAGCCGCTGAAAAAGCCCCGGCCCCAAATTCGAGCGCGTCACGCCTTGCTGCTGTACTTTCTCGCATTGATGCCGCCGCACTGGCTTGTGCTGAAGCAATGGCTCTTGCCGAAATTGCCGCCGCCCGCTCTGCTGATTCTTCCGCTGCCTCGAGTGATGCGACCATTGCGCCCGCGCTGAATTCAAGGGCGTCCGTTCGCGAATCGTTTAGCGTGTCGAGCGTTGCTGCTATCGCACCCGCGCCAAATTCAAGGGCGTTTTCTGCGGATTGAAAAGCGTCAATACTGACACCATCGGCAAACTGTAACGCGCCCTGAATCGAGCCATAATCGGATGTTGATACGTTGATATGGGCCTGATTTTTCTTCCCTGTAATAACCCCAGCAAAGTTAAACGCGCTCGCCTGATCTTCTACTTGTTGGCCTGATTCAATCGCTATTGATGATGTCCTGCTACTGCTTCGGCTTCGTGAACTGCCAATGCTCATAGTACCGCCTTATTTTTTTACCAAGAAAATCACAGCAATTACAACGGCTGCGATAATCAAAGGTTCGTTGTTATTCCTGATTAAATTCACGCCGCCGAGCGTTGTTGTGCTGTAGATTCCATCCGGCGCGCCTGTATCAAACCCCGTTTTTGCTGCTGGAGCCGCTGCACTGAACAGAGCGCCCCACATTATTTTTTAGCCAGTAAGAAAATAAGCGCGATTACACCGACTACGCCCATTGATGCCTGCAAGCCAAACTGGCTTAAGCCTTGAGAGCCTATTGATTGCTGCGGATTATTTTCAATTGCTGGTACTGGGGGGATTGTTTCGGGGTTTTTAATATCGTCATATTTGCCATAAATATTCACGATGCCGTCAGCCGTTGACAGCACCCGATCCCACCACGGAATGTCCTGATTCATTTTTTTACCCTTTTTTAAGCCATAAAGCGGGCAAGCCTTTTAGACCGGCCCGCTTTCGTTGGTTTTTACTTACGCTCGAAAAGGTGCGAGAGATTCGACAACTACGGGGACTGATCCCGCCGCAGCCATATCAAGCACAAAGCGTAGGTCATGAACGCTGCCAGTCTCCAGGGTTTCCGCACCGTGGCCCGCTTCTGTGGGATCGTAAGAGAAAACACCGGCAACCGGGACACGTTCGCCATCACTCTGCACCAGGCTATTTTCAGCTTTGGTGCGCTTGAACACGGCGAAGCGGTCGCGCTGGATTTCAACGCTGTTAATGTCCGAGCTGGCAAACTGCACCGAGTTGAATAAATGGCCTTTGGGAATGTCGCTGATTTCAAATTCACCAATCGCCGGGGCTGTATAAGTGAATTCTCGAACCCAACGAAGCAGGCCCATCGGACGTGGTGCGGATTGAATCGCTTTTAAGCTGAGCGAAGGCGCGACCGCCGCTGCATTAATGTCGATCTCGACAGACAGTGTGGTTAGTTCGCCGCCTTCGTTGCGAGCGCCAGTTCCCAAGGCTGTTATTTCACGCGATGCGACAGTCAGCAAGCCATAGCGGATAAAGTCGATAGCGATAATGCCAGACGCAGCCGCACGGCCGTTAAATTTATTCATGCTGTCCAGGCGTGTACCGCTGGTGTACCGCTGGATCGTTTTACCGTTGCCGATAATACGAATTTCATCCATCTGAGCCAGGGTAATGCCGGAGTAAGTCAGTAAAAGCGTTTCGTAAGTCAGTCCGATTGGAAGGCGGCATGTTGCGGTTGCACCGGCTGCCACACCCTCAAAGCTGGGCATTGTTGATGTGATTTTCATTTCTTTTTTCCTTTCGTGTTCATAGCCACGTTATTAATTAGCGATTAACCGAAAAACCGATTGCCGCCATAGAGAAGATTTTTTGTAGCGTCGAAACGATTCAAAAGCGCCACCGCTGCCACTGCAAGCAAAATCATTTTTATTTCTGATTTGTTCATCGTTTTCTATCCCAAGCGTTTGAGAGTTGATGCGCTATCAGAGAGGCAGCAACCATGGCGGCCACTTGGAGAGCGAATTTTTCCCAGTTCACAGCGATTAAACGTGTTGAGAAACAACGGGCAATTTTTTCGCTACTGCAACGGCGGCAACCGCGATTACTGCAACCTTCAAAATATTTTTCATGCTTAAAGCCATTTTTATCACCTGTTAAAAGTTAATGTTGTTAATGGCCTCAATTGGCCGGAATCTGGATATAGCCACAAATAACAGGCGAAAAAATGCGATCCCTTATAAGGGTTTTTCGTGTGTTTTTGGGTGAATTTCAGGCAAAAAAAAGCCCGCTATTAACGGGCAAGGGAGCCACACTCGAAAAAGCGGCCCGGCTATCTGCTTTATTTTTCTACTTATTCAAAGGATTCAACCTTCCCAAAATTCTTAAATACCGGCTTTCCGGCCTGAGTAAAAGACAAGCGACCCAGCCGATAATGACCGGCCCCCGTGTCAGCGTGAACAAAGTCGAATTGCCCCGTATCCTGGTTTGCCTTTAGCGCGGTAATAACACTGTATGGAATACCAGTATCACCCGAAGCCGACTTTTTATCTCTCGCCAATTGAAGGCGGCAAACGCGAACGATTGAAGCATTACCAACCGCCGTTTTGTCGCTTTCAGCCGGCCTTTGAGTAATGGCGAAAATATCTACCCCATAGGACAGGAAGCGACGAAGCAAAATACCGTAGCTTTGCGGGGCTTTACCGGGGCTTGTTACATCTGCTGTCTCTTCAAAGACAAGCGCGCAGTTTCGAGACCGGGAATAGTTTAATTCCACCCACAACTGGGCGCACTCGCAAAAATAATCGAAATCAGACAACTCCGGAGGAATAAAGGCAATCTTTGCATTTACTCCACTTCGCTTCGCGGCTCTCGCCAACTCTACTTTACTCCGGCATTGGAGAAATCCATCATATTCACCTTTTACATCCCAGACCAAAACCCGCTTATGGCTTTTGATTTCGTTCATGACAAAGGCGGACTTTCCCGAACGACTCGCACCGATAGCCGCTGTTAACTTTCCGGCCTTCATTATGCGCCACTCTGAACGGCATCAATAGAAACCGAGACACCATCATTAGCGGCATCCCCCCGCACTTCCTTTGATTTCTCCGGCTCTTCCTCCAGCTTTCGAGGCATATAAAGCCGTGGCCCAAATATAAAAACCGTCCCCACAACTGCCGACAATTCCGGCCCAAAACCAGCCATCCCACCGGGGAAATATTTAGCTAATAGCGGAGAATACAAACCGGCGAGATCTTTTATTTCCTCCGGCTGCAACATCCAGCCCGGCGCGAAAGTCGCAGCCGTAACAGTTCCGAAGGCTACCAGCGCGCCATTAAACTCTTCTTCACAAGCCAGCATCTCAGGCGTTTTTTCTATTTTTTCCGGCTCTTCCTTGAGGGCCTTCCCCGCCAATTCGTCAAATTTTGCCGATAAGTCACTTCCCATGGCTGACAGCCCTTCCACATCGCCGCCACCATCATTCCCGCCAATATCTTCGGAAGGAACACCACTATTGTTATCCATCGCCCAAAGCCCCCAACCATTCTACAAAACTCCTTTTTTTCTGCTCTATATCACCCATTTCTTCATCGTTGGCCGCCGCTGGCATTGCCTCCTGCTGAAACTCTGGATCATTTGCGGCAGATTCCGAAATGAGAGCCCCCTCTTTCGGCGCACCGTCAAAATCGGCAAAATTCAGTAAAAACTCCTGAGCTGTTGGCGTGTTGAACGGCACCGGCCCGGTTTTTGTCGAGAGATAGAGCGGGTAGCGTTTGCCCTCGACCTGCGAGCGCCGGACTTCCACTTCTGCCCCCCACAATTCGACCAGGCTGCCCACCGCCAGCACCGCGCACCGCTTACCGGCGGCCATTAGTGGCGCACCTCCTGCAATTCATCCAGGGCATTTACAATGTCCAGCATGACTTCCAGCAAACCTTCAACAAGGTCACCGACAGGCCCAACGGCATTGGCAAACATTCCCGGCACTTTATCGCCCATTACTTTGGCCGACTCCTGCAACAATTCGATCTTATAAAGTAAATCGTTCTCCATTTTCAGTAATCCTCAGTACAGTTATTGATACGAGTCCAAGCTCACCCTACGGGTTCGGTAAAAGACTCAAAACACGGCGCTTGCGCACCAATAGTTGCGCGAACCCGAGAAACGAGGCGCACATCCCACACTTTCCAGCGTGTAACAATCAGAGAATCGAGAACTTTAGAAATAACACCGACGACCCGAGTCACGGCATCCCCAAAGCAACCGCGACGAATGGCCCCGGTTTTTATATCCTCATCTGAATAAACAATTCCCACCGGGCGATCCCTGCGAGGACAGACCGCCCCGCCCATCAATTTCACAAACAGCGACCAATCGCCCGCGCCCGTTGCTTCGATAATTTCAGTCATTGCGCTAGTGACATGCACCCGACTGCGATCCTTAAAAACCCGGCGCAACTCTCGCCATATCGTCACCGATGGCCCGCCGACCTGCTGAAACTGACGAATACCCCAGACCGATGCCCAGGCACGAACACGCAGGGCAGACAAATCAGCGGGCTTGCCGCTTTCCCAATCTTCGCCCACTCCAAAACCGTCGATATTCTTCGAGATATATTTGGCGATATAGCCCGTGGCACCGGAACTGCCCGAGCTATCAGATTCAATTTGAACCGCCGTGAATCGGTGCTTATGCGCGCCCTCTTCGTCGCCATCCTCTTCTAAGGCATGACCCGCGATGATTTCCGTTAAGGCCCACTTGTGCGCCGGATTTACAAATAAAAGGACATGCCAATGGGGACAGCCATCGTGGTGAGGTTCAGCCACCCGAAACCCGAAGAACTCAATACCCTGCTTTGCCAGCATTGATCGACACCGCGCCCAAAGCGCTGTTAAGTACTTTGACGCTTCCCGAGGGTTTGCCCCGTTGTAGTTTTTATTGCGCGAGCGACCCGAGAAAACATGATATTTAGAGGGACAGGTGATGGTGTAAAACATCGGCACATAGCCGAGGGCCTCAGAGCATTCTTCAAAGCCCCGCGCCCGTGTCATCAACTCGCCCCGGCGGTGCTCAGGATTCGATACGCTGGCATCAACCGCCGTTACCATTGGCAGAACTTCCCCGCTTTCAGTATCGACAATCTCCATTGATTCGAGCAAAGCCCGCCCGCGCTTTTGCGACTCTACCCAGCGCCTAAAGCCAAAGTTTGAAATATAAGCACCGGAATACCGGGAGACATAACCCGTATCTTGCAACACGGATTCAGACCCGCGAGCACAAATCACACGAACACGCCGCCGCCACCAATTGATAGAACTCACCCTGGCCCGCCAGTCTCTTTCGATAATTTCGCCGGTTTTCTTATCGCGTTTTGATAGCAAATCTTTTGAATCTATGCCCACGGCATCCAACAGCACCAAGACCCGCAAGCCGGGAAAATCACTATCAGGCAGCGCACCAATGCGGACACACTCAAGAGACTTTTCCTCGCAATAATCGCTAATCTCTTCCGCCGAGGCATCGTAAGACAAGCCGATATTGATAAGGCCAGCCAACGAGAACACACCGCGAAGGCGCAGACGCTCGACCGCTTTTCTTAAATCTTGATTGGCACCGGCAATATCCCACCCGGTTTTTTTCTGCCATTTTCGACGACTAACAAATAAACCACGCAAACCCGACAGGCTTGCCAGCTTGGCATTCAGCCAACGGCCCTGCGCCCCATCAAATACCGGATTATTGCCCGCGTAGGGGTCAACCACCGTACCAATCAACGCGGCCCACCGATAAACGCCCGACCTGACTGAGGGCCGACCCGTACAACCTGCTCATATCCTGTTTTGTATCGCTTATTAAATTCAGCGACAGCACCCGAAAAAGTGCGCGCCGCTATCTCGCAGCTATCCATAAATTCCCAGCCGCTTTTATCCCGATTTAAAAAGCTAAACCGATAGGTACTCACAAACCAACACCCGGCTCTTCCACCTCATCCCATGGCCCGAGCGCGACACCCTCTACATGGCCGGCAGGATGGCGAAGCATAGAAACCACATCACCCACACGAAAAGAATCCTCCATTTTTTTAAGTCTTCCCTCCATGCTTACCCACATCTCAAAAAAGGTTTCCCCACTTCCGGCTACTTTCCGGCGCACCTTATCGCCAGTCTTTTTGCACTCGCCTACGAAAATAACCTCGTAATTGTGAATCATGCCGCTCATTTTTTAGCACCCATTTTAATAACTGATAGCACTTCAAAATCTGGAAAAATATCAACGAACACCGACACCGCATCGGAGAAGCTGCCCGAATTCACAAAGCACCGCCCTGGCTCAATAGCTGGAACTGCTTTTACGTCATATAAAAAGCGATATCGTTTCTCGCCCGTTCCAAGGTTTATTTTTGAGCAGCTCATGACGCCACCCCTTTAATGCGAACCGCCAAACCGGCAAAGGTCGAAATCACTTTATTGAGACTGGCTTTTTCTTGATCGGTAAAAAATCGCCACTTCAGCCAGTAGCCGCCCTTCGCGCCTGTGTTTTCAATATCTCGAAGCCCTGCAACAATCCAGAGGCCGCGCTTTTGCGTTGGGGTTAACTTCTCATTCCACACCGCCGCCATCGGGTCGCCATCCAGATCATTACGGATAGCAGCAAAGGCCGCCGCCGCTGTTTCGGGGCTGGCTCTTTCGGTTGTTTGGTGTTTGGTGCGGAAGGGTGTTACAGAATTTTGTAAATTATTTATTGGCATTTCTTTAAATCCTCGTCTAAATATAGTCTTGACTGGGGAGTCATTGCCGGTAGCTAACCGGCGACCCAGTCGAGGCGGGAAAATATTTCCCATTTAATCGAGTTAAAAAAGAGGGTAAGCGACTGATATTAAACAAGAAAGCGCCAAAATGAATGGCAGGAGTCTGTATATTATGTTAAATCGCAATCTGGTCTCTTCTAACCGATTGGCCCGAGATTACATAGATTCTTTTTTTATAGCAAGCCCCTATCTTTATTATGGCCTTTTGGCACTGGGTCACACCATGACCCTATCACCTTGTTTAGTATCTGCCCCGCTTTACCCGTACGCGAGGCAATAGAATGGAATACTTCGAGATTCGGAGCCATTGCTACCAGTACGGCCACAACCAGATTGGTGCAAAGGAAGCGGCCCCCATCATGGGTGTTACCGAGAAAACCGCGAAAAATTACTTAAGCGGCAAAACTAGAATCGACCCCGTGCGCCTGAAATACCTTAAGGCCGTGGCAGGTCAAAAACTGATACCGGAGGATGTCGCGCTATGGTGGAACCCCAGGACAAAAACGCTTTGCTGTGATTCGGGCTGGTCAAAAGGTGAAGGCGAATTGCTTAATCTTTTCTGGCTGGATGAATTGCGAGAACGGCACATCACGCTACACATGGAAACTATCAAGGCATTGAAAATTGAGATTGAACAGCTAAAACGCGAAGCCAAAACACTGACACCCGCGCTACCCTCAAACATTATACCCTTCAAACGAAAGGACTCGATACGATGAAAAAATTAATTATTATCTCAACCGTCATTGCCCTGGCTGGCTGCGCGATACCGAAGCGGGAATTTCCGTGGCAACGCTACACACTACCCATCGACAACGGCGAATATATTACGAATGTAAATTTACCCGACCCGGAAGACTCAAAAATCATTGCACTGCGCGCTGTTTATGCCGCCTGCAAAGGAATGCGCCCCGTGATCTTAGAACAGAATTTTAGCCGTGAAGGACTTATGAATGAAAAAGCCGCCGATGCCTATAACACTGCAAGAGAAGCGGCCAGCATGCTAGGCGCATGGACTCCCAACTTAAACGATGAAAAGCACCTTGTGCAATATCGCTTCCGTTGCGATCCGGTGTAATCACTTAGCGCGGCTATCCGGCACGGATTGAAAGCCAAAGACTTTAAATTCAAGCCGGGTTAGCCGCCTTTCCATTTTTAGCAGGATGGCTCCAATAATAATGACCGTAACATCTGCACCGCTAGATATTAACGATAGAATTTCACTCTCCACACTGCACCACCTGACAAGCAATTTCCGCCACCACCGCGACCGATTCCGGGGCGATACTCAAGCCCAGCGCGGGCAATAGCAAGGATAAAGCCAGCACGATAAAACGGCGGCTTTTTATGCCGTCTTTTGTCGAACCCTTACGACTCATCACGGGGCGCTTCTTTGTTGGCTTTTAAATTGGCATTAATCAATGCGATTTTTCGGCGCTGTACTTTGCGGGCTTTTTTGCCGACTGGCTGGCGATAGGGCTTTACTTTGCTGGCTGCTACTTCTGGCATTTTCTTAAACCTCATCGCTGTGGATTAAATCATAAATCCATGATCCAAGTGAAAAACTGCCGTTGCCGTCGCCATCGTCGAAAGTATCGCCGACGGCATTTACGCCACGGTAAAAAATGTTGTCCGGGTTGGCGGGCGCTATTGCATCGACTGCCGAGCCGACACCGGCCAGGGCTTTATGCCCTATAAAATAAAATACGCCGAGCGTTACGCCACCTACTATTAAAAGTTGCTTATCTGTCATGCGAGACTAATTCCTTCATTGATTAATTCCATGCTGTACGGTTGCTGGCCGTTTTCGTGGTAGATCATGG
>JQIA01002277.1_pt1 | contig 10308 bp, 9 predicted proteins | sample 811431 | NCBI WGS metagenome assembly JQIA01 (sample SAMN02998118, study PRJNA258478) | marine sediment metagenome | biome: marine; feature: seafloor; material: sediment; isolation source: oil-polluted sediment collected from 3 locations (0.5 km, 0.7 km and 0.9 km)... | place: USA: Gulf of Mexico ... | reverse complement strand
TTTTTTGCTCTGGTTTTTAGAAAGGCTGGAAAACATGTTTTGTAATTGCCCAGTCATCTCTTCCATGCCCGGCGGAGCCATAATTTCAACCCCGACCGCTGGGCTGGCGACATCAATTTCAATCTCTTTATCGTCGAGTTTTCCTTCACGTAATTTTTTGCGGAATACTTGCCGAGTATCGCTATCGGGCTCTGGCTCGTCATCAGTGGTGCGGGCAGGGGGAAGCAATACGTCGAGGATTCGGTCTTCTGCAGCATTTTCCGCCTGAAAAGAAACCGCCTGCATTTTCTGCTCTCGCAGATTTTTGATCGATGTTTCGATCAAGTCACGCACAATCGATTCAACATCGCGGCCGACATAACCCACTTCGGTAAACTTGGTGGCTTCAATTTTGATAAACGGCGCTTTGGCTAATTTGGCCAAACGACGCGCAATCTCAGTTTTACCCACACCGGTTGGGCCAATCATCAAAATGTTTTTGGGCGAGATTTCGTTGCGTAAATCTTCATCCAGTTGCATGCGACGCCAGCGGTTACGTAACGCAATGGCGACAGCACGTTTGGCGGCGTCTTGGCCAACAATATGTTTGTTGAGTTCGTTTACGATTTCGCGAGGTGTGATTGACTGCATGTTAATCTCATTGTAATTCTGTGTGTTCAAACTTGATCTGTGCTGCGCTTAACGATGCTGAGTTGGCGATGGCCTTTCAGTACAATGCGCTATTGGTCGATTTGTTATTTGTCGATCAAAGGCAGCGCGGGTTCTGCATCAAGTTCTTCAATGGTGCGATTGTGGTTGGTGTAAATGCAGATATCGGCTGCAATACCAAGGGATTTTTCAACAATATCGCGAGCGTCTAATTCGGTTGAGTCGAGTAGGGCGCGGGCTGCGGATTGTGCAAATGCACCGCCGGAGCCAATAGCAATCAAGCTATCTTCCGGTTCAATCACATCACCGTTTCCGGTAATGATCAGAGAATTCTTACTGTCTGCTACGGCGAGTAAGGCTTCCAGTTTGCGTAGCGCGCGGTCGGAGCGCCAATCTTTGGCAAGTTCTACTGCCGCCCGTACCAGTTGGCCCTGGTATTTTTCCAGCTGTGCTTCGAAGCGTTCAAACAGGGTGAATGCATCAGCGGTTCCGCCTGCGAAGCCTGCGATTACCTGGCCGTTATAAAGCCGGCGTACCTTGCGCGCATTGCCTTTCATTATGGTATTGCCAAGGGAAACCTGGCCGTCACCGCCGATAACAACTTTGCCGTTGCGACGTACCGAGAGGATAGTGGTGCCTCTGTATTGTTCCAAAATGGTTCTCCGGGAAAATATAGAGATATGGGGAGTTGCCGGCAGATATCAAGTGGTGTCGGCGTATAAACGCCGTTGATATGGCCGAGCAGTTATTTTTTGGTGGTTAAAACCAACGAATCAATATCGTATTTATAGAGTACATTTCGTGCCTGATTCATCACTCGTTTGGAGTCAAATGGGCCAATTAACACTCGATGCCAGGTACTGCCGGAACGTGTCACGGAGTTAACCTTGGTATTGGTTAAACCTTTCATGATGAGTTGAACACGTAGTTGATCCGCATCACTTTCTTTACGGAAGGAGCCTGCCTGAAGCATATAACGCCGATCAGATTTTTTTGAATCGCGAATAGGTTCGGGTTCTACCGCAACCCCCATTTTTTGTTTGGGTAATAAATCGTAGAACTCGAATTCAATTTGATCTTTGAGTTTCTTCAGGGAGGCGCCGGATTTTTCAGTCTCGGTTTTGGGAGAGTGCGAAGCTGATGATTCGCTGGAGTCAGCCACTTGCTGCTCATTACCGCTGTCGGCGATCATGGCAAGGTATAACAGGGGCCCAAGAACAAGCCCAACCGCTAGGCCAGCAAAAAAACTACGTGCATTTTTGGCTGGCGGCTGGACTTTCTTTTTACGCTTTCTTGGTTTGCTTGCTTTGCTTTTTTTGGCAAAATCATGGGCCATAATCGAGCTGCTTATTTTATCTTTATTGTATTAGGGTGGACAAAAGGGGCGGATCAAAAACCTTAGCCAATTAAACCCGTTGTACCGGGTTGCTGCAAAGGTTTTACATCGATTCCGGTGCAGATACGCCCAGCAAGGTAAGTCCGTTACGAATCACCTGTCCGGTACAGTTATACAATGTTAGCCGCGCATTTCGCAGCTCTGGATCATCTATCAATACCTTGTGCTCGGTATAGTAGCCGTGGAAAGTACCCGCCAGTTCGCGCAAGTAATGTATTAACAGATGAGGTTCACCCGCTTCCGCTGCTTTTAAAACCGTATCGGAATAGAGCGCTAGTTTATTAATTAACGATTTTTCCTGGGGTTGTGTCAGTTTATCCAAATGATAACTGGCAGGGCTTTGATCCCAGTCCAATCCTTCATCCTTTAGTTTCTTCTGTACGCTAGCGATTCGCGCGTGTGCATACTGAATGTAATAAACCGGATTATCTTTGCTTTGGGATTTAGCCAGCTCAAGATCAAAGTCCATATGCTGTTCGACTTTGCGCGTCACATAGAAGAAACGTGCCGCGTCATTGCCTACTTCTTCGCGTAACTCTCGAAGCGTGATAAATGATCCGCTACGGGTCGACATGGAGAGACGTTCTTTGCCACGATACAAAATCGCAAATTGAACCAGGCGGATTTTTAATCGTTCCGGATCTTCACCCAATGCTTTTAGTGCGGCTTTCACTCGGGCCATATAACCGTGATGGTCAGCGCCCCAAATGTTGATCACCTCTTTATAACCACGCTGGAATTTCTCCAGGTGATAGGCGATATCGGAAGCGAAATAGGTGGGTTGTCCGTTATCGCGTCGCACTACACGGTCTTTATCATCGCCAAAATCGGTGGAGCGAAACCACAATGCGCCGTCCTTTTCGTCGATGAAACCAAGCGCTTGTAACTTGTCGATGGCGGCATCTACTTGGCCGGTTTCCATCATTGCGCGTTCAGAGAACCAACACTGGTAGTCGATACCAAACTCGTGAAGATCCTGTTCGATGTCGCCTTTAATATGATCAAGTCCGTAATCAAACACAGTACGGTAGTGGGTTTCGCCCAGCAGTTGTTTGGCTCGTGCGATCAGCTGATCGATATGTTGTTCCTTGTCACCACCGGCGGGTTCATCGTCACAGATGCCTTTCATTACCTCTATTGAGGGATGAAGAAAAGTTGACGAGTGTTCTTTAACTAATTGATCTGCAAAGGTAATTACATAGTCGCCTTTATAGCCATTGCTCGGGAAAGTGATCTCTTCGCCGGACTGCTGCAGGTATCGAAGCCACACGCTGGTAGCCAGAATATCCATCTGGCGGCCCGCATCGTTGACGTAGTATTCCCGGTCAACCTGATAGCCGATAGCCTCAAGTAGGTTCGATAGGGTTTCGCCGTAAGCAGCGCCACGGCCATGACCAACGTGTAATGGGCCGGTGGGATTTGCGGATACAAATTCGACCTGAAGCTTTTCCCCTGCGCCTTTTGTTGAGCGACCAAATTGATTTTTCTTTTCAAGTATCTCGTGAATGACTTGAAAGCCACCCTGGTCGGTCAAATAGAAATTGATAAAACCAGGCCCAGCAATTTCAACCTTTTCTACCCAGGGTGAAGCGGGTAGGGAGTCAACCACAAGTGCAGCCAATTCGCGGGGTGATTTACGCGCGGGTTTCGCCAGCATCATCGCAATGTTGGATGCGAACTCACCGTGGGTTTTATCTTTGGTATTGTCTATCTGAATTCTTGGTTGTAGATCTTCAGGTAGTGCGCCCTTGGAGATGAGATCAGCAACCGCTTGCTCGATTAGTTCCGCAATTTTCTGCTTCATGAGGGGTTTACTTACTCGCTTAACAAGGTGGGAATAGGGAGAGGTATATTAAAAAAGGAGCATTACATCACAGCCGTAGCTGAGTTGTAATGCTCCTTAAGTCTTTCTAGCTAGTAAAGAAAGAAGGGCTTATGGAAGCAGGTCCGAAATTGCATCCCGCTCTTCGCAAAGCTCTGTTTGGGTAGCGGTCATTCTTTCACGGCTGAAATCACTGATTTCAAGACCCTGAACGATTTCGAAGTCGCCATCTTTACAGGTAACCGGGAATGAGTAGATCAGGCCTTTTTCAATGCCGTAGCTGCCATCACTGTGGATGCCCATGCTGACCCAATCGCCATCTGGAGTGCCAAGCGCCCAGTCGCGAATGTGGCTGATCGCCGCGTTCGCTGCAGATGCCGCACTAGATGCGCCACGCGCTTCAATAATAGCTGCGCCACGTTGCTGAACTTCAGGGATGAACGTCTCTTTGTACCAGCTTTCGTCAACCTGATCCGCCGCAGCTTTTGCTTTGATGGTGGTTTGAGAAATGTCTGGATACTGAGTCGCTGAGTGGTTACCCCAGATTGTCATTTTTGTAATGTCAGTTACGTGGGTGCCAGTCTTTTGAGCCAACTGAGTCATCGCACGGTTGTGATCAAGACGTGTCATTGCTGTGAACTGACGCGGGTTGATTGAAGGTGCATTACGTTGGGCAATCAGTGAGTTAGTGTTAGCTGGGTTGCCAACGACCAATACTTTGATGTTTTTGTTCGCTACAGCGTCAATCGCTTTGCCCTGAACCGAGAAGATAGCGGCGTTAGCTTCGAGCAGATCTTTACGCTCCATGCCAGGGCCACGTGGGCGTGCGCCAACTAGCATTGCGTAGTCAGTATCTTTGAACGCAACTTCTGGCTCGTCAGTAGTGATGATCTCTTGCAGCAGTGGGAATGCACAATCGTCCAGTTCCATTGCTACGCCTTTAAGCGCGTTCATCGCAGGGGTGATTTCTAATAGCTGAAGAATGATCGGCTGATCAGCGCCCAGCATGTCGCCGGATGCGATGCGGAAAAGTAAGGCATAACTGATTTGTCCTGCAGCACCAGTAACGGTAACGCGTACAGCTTTTTTCATTACAGAAATCTCCTGAAGATTGGTGGTATTAAGTTGTAAATTTAGACATCTAAAAAACGATGTTGAAGTTGAGATTCAAAATCTCTCAACCCAGAAAACGGCGCATTCTAGCACTTTCAAACCTCAAACTGAATCTTGATGGTTTTCGCAAGTTTGTGTATGCCAATCAGTATAGCTAGTGATCGGAATATGCTGGTTTTTAGACGCGTTTATTCATCGTTTGATGGCGGTAACCCACGCAAACAGTCAGCAGTGGTGCCAGTTCGTCAATATGCGTGGCTACGGTGATGGGTCAATGGGTTTTAGGCATCGGTGTAGGCCCTAAAAAACGACTTTCCTCTATCGTGTGAATACTGGGATCATCGATCGATTCAATTTGAAAATGAATTGTAATGTTTGATCGATTTAATGCCGCTGGATCAATCTCTAATTGAATTGGTAGAGTCAGGTATTCGCCGGAAGCCAGTGAAACTTGTTGCTTGCCGATATAGTTAAGTGCTTCATGGCCAATTATCTCAATTGAGTATTGGTGCGGTTGCTGATCCATGTTCATTATTTTTAGGCTGTATGTATTGGTGATCGCGCCAGCGCTGGAATAGCCGAACAGCTGGTTTCGATCACGAATAATATCCAACTCCAGTGGTATTCGATTAACAATTTCGTAACTAAACGCGAGGATCATAAGTACTAGAGCGATGCCGTATCCGACTAATCGAGGCCTTAGAAAGTGTGACTTCCCACCTTCCAGTTCATGTTGAGTGGTGTAGCGGATTAAGCCGCGAGGGTAGTTCATTTTGTCCATCACTTCATCGCATGCATCGATGCAATGAGCGCAGGTTATACATTCATATTGCAGGCCATCGCGTATGTCGATGCCTGTCGGGCAAACCTGAACACATACTGAGCAATCGACACAATCGCCTAAGCCAAGGCTGGCAGGATCAGCTTTCTTTTTTCTGGAACCGCGAGATTCGCCGCGTTTGGTATCGTAGGAAACAATTAACGTATCCTGATCAAACATTGCAGATTGGAATCGCGCATAGGGGCACATATATTTGCAGACTTGCTCGCGCATCCATCCCGCATTGATGTATGTGCCGGCTGTAAAAAATAGCACCCAGAAAACAGCAGCAGGGTGTGCTTTAAGTGTGAAGAAATCGGGTATTAGTTGGGTGAGGGGCGAGAAGTAACCGATGAAAGTGAAGCCTGTGGCTAATGCAAAGCCCATCCAAAGGCTGTGTTTGAAACCCTTTTTTAGAAACTTGTCGAGATCCCATGGGCGCTTATCTAGCTTCATTCGTTGGTTGCGTGAGCCTTCTGCAAACTGCTCCATCCACATGAAAATCGAGGTCCAGACGGTTTGCGGGCAGGTGTATCCGCACCACACTCGGCCGAGCCAATTGGTAAAGAAGAATAGAGCAAATGCTGCAATGATTAACATCCAGCCTAATAGGAAAAAATCTTGCGGCCAAAAAGTGTAATTGAAAATGTGGAATTTTCGGGCGGGCAGATCGAACAGCACTAATTGTTGCCCTTGCCAGGAAAACCAGGGCAACAAAAAATAGCCCAAGAGCAGAGGCCAACCGGTAAAAACTCGGATTTTCTGAAAAAACCCCTGAATCTCTCGGGTGTATATTTTTTCCTGTTTTTCGTAAAGATTTAGCTCAGTCGAGCTTTCAATCTTGGCGTTTTTAGGGGCTTTGGGATCTATCGTTTTGAGAGGTATTTTTTGAGTCATATGTCCGATCCAACATCTATTGGATATAGATTAGCAGGCTGGTATGAGTTGGTGATTCAAATTTGTATTTGCCTGGGAAGCTAAATAAGTAGGAGAGGTAAATGGACGTTGTTCTTACATGAGGTAGAAAAATAGGGAATGGCACATAGCATCCACTCCCTATTTGATTTTAAGAAGATTCCCAGTATCTATTTCTTCTCGGAAAGTGAAGAAACATAGGCGGCTAAAACGTGGACTTTTTCTTTGCCTAGTAATTCTTCATGTGCAGGCATTTGACCGTTTCTTCCGTTACGAACAGTCTCTTCTATTTTGGCTTGAGATCCGCCATACAACGAGATGCCGTCAGTCAGATTGGGCGCACCTAACATCTGGTTGCCTTTTCCATCTGCACCGTGACAAGCGAAGCAATTGCTATTGAATGTCTGTTTTCCTTTTTCCGCAGATGCTGAATCGGCTTTGCCACCACTTAATGTAACGACATACGCAGCAACGTCCGTGACTGCTTGTTCACCGATTATCGGCCCCCAAGCCATCATTGCACTGCCTTGACGGCCTTTTAGTATGCTGGTTTCAATTGCTTCTGGCGTTCCGCCGTACAACCAATCATCGTCAGTTAGGTTAGGGAAGCCAACGCTACCGGTAGCAGCGGAGCCATGACAGAGTGAGCAGTTATTAGCGAAGAGTCGCTGGCCAGTCTTAAGCGCTTCGGAATCTGCTTTGAGTTCGTCAAAACTCATTTTTCCATAACGTTCAAAAATAGGCGCATATTTAATCTTTGCCTGGTCTTGCTCATCTTGCCATTGGCCAGCGGATGTCCAATTTAAATAGCCTTTGAAATTACCCAAGCCTGGATACAGGGCTAGATAGGCGATTGCAAAAACGATAGTGATAATAAACATCCAGTACCACCAGCTGGGGAGTGGATTGTTGTATTCCTGAATACCGTCGTATTCGTGACCGGTTGTCGGGTCATCGTCATTGTCGCCCGGTTTAACGCTTACCTGATTTAACTTGAGTATAAGCCAGCAGCCGCCAATACAGGCGCTAGTCAGAATGATGATCCACCAGTGCCAAAATTCACTTAAGTTGTTCATTTCCCGGTGTCTCCATTTTTTTTGTTCTGCAAGTGCTCAAGTTCATCATCGTCAAAGGGTAGAAATGCATCTTCATCGAAGCGCGATTTTCGCTTTGAGTTATATGCCCAAAAACATATACCAAGAAAACTGATGAGTGCTAAAACAGTGGATAGACTGTGAAGTTCAACGTTAGTCATAAAACATTTATCTCCATTTACCGTTTGTTTTTAAGTACTGTGCCGAGGTTTTGCAGATAGGCGAGCAATGCGTCGATCTCTGTTTTCCCTCTGACTTCATCGTTAGCTTTGCTGATTTGTTCGTCGGTATAAGGTACTCCTACCGCACGTAATGCTTTCATTTTTCTATCGGTGATTGGCTCATCGATGGTGTTCTCAAATAACCATGGGAATGCCGGCATATTGGATTCCGGTACAACGTCCCTCGGATTAAACATATGCGCGCGATGCCAATCATCACTATAACGACCGCCAACCCGAGCGATGTCTGGCCCGGTTCGTTTTGAACCCCATAAAAACGGGTGTTCGTAAACGCTTTCACCCGCAACAGAATAGTGGCCGTAGCGCTCAGTTTCTGCCCGAAAAGGTCGAATCATCTGCGTATGACAAACGTGGCAGCCTTCACGAATATAGATATCACGCCCTTCAAGTTGAAGCGCTGTGTGTGGCTTTAAACCTTTGACGGGTACGGTGGTTGATTTATCAAAAAACAGCGGTGGGATTTCAACCAGTGTGCCGAAGCTAATGGCGACAACCACCAGCACGATCATCAGGCCTATATTTTTTTCTACGATTTCATGGTTCATGTTGTGTGGCCCCTATGCTGCATCTGCTTGAGTGGAGGGTTCGGTTTCTGGCCCCATTTGAGTCGTCTTCCAAACGTTGTACGCCATGATCAACATACCACTGAAGAATATGGCTCCACCAATGAATCGCACAAAGTAGGAGGGGTAGCTCGCCTCGAGTGAATCGACGAATGTATAGGTGAGGGTGCCGTCCTGGTTAACCGCGCGCCACATCAACCCCTGCATGATTCCGCTTACCCACATAGATGCGATATATAAAACCGTACCGATGGTAGCCATCCAGAAATGAAGATTGATCAGCGGGATGCTGTACATTTCGCCCTGCTTTCTGCCGAACAGAATAGGAATCATGTGGTACATCGAGCCAATAGAGATCATCGCAACCCAGCCCAATGCGCCGGAGTGAACATGACCGATAGTCCAGTCAGTGTTGTGAGATAACGCATTAACGGTTTTGATTGCCATCATAGGCCCTTCAAAAGTCGACATACCGTAAAACGATAGGGATACGATCAGGAACTTGATGATCGGATCTGTACGTAATTTATCCCAAGCTCCGGAAAGCGTCATGATACCGTTGATCATTCCGCCCCAGGAAGGAGCCAGCAGGATTAGTGACATCACCATGCCAAGTCCCTGGGCCCAATCGGGCAGGGCGCTGTAATGAAGGTGGTGCGGGCCAGCCCAAATATAAATGGCGATCAAGGCCCAAAAGTGGACAACAGACAAACGGTATGAATATACAGGTCGTTCCGCTTGTTTGGGCACGAAGTAATACATCATGCCAAGGAAGCCAGCTGTCAGGAAAAATCCAACCGCGTTATGCCCGTACCACCACTGAACCATCGCATCGATAGCGCCCGGGTAGAATGAGTAAGACTTCATAAGGCTGACAGGAATGGCAGCACTATTAATAATATGGAGAATTGCAACGGTTACGATAAACCCGCAAAAGAACCAGTTGGCTACATAAATATGAGAAGTGGTTCGTTTGGCGATGGTGCCGAAAAATACAATCGCATAAGAAACCCAGACTACGGCCAGTAATATGTCGATTGGCCACTCAAGCTCCGCGTATTCTTTTGCACTAGTAAAACCAAGCGGCAGGGAAATAGCTGCAGAGAGGATGACAGCCTGCCAACCCCAAAACACAAAGCTCGCTAGTCGTGGAGCGAACAATGCAGTTTTACAGGTTCGTTGAACGATATAGAAGGAGGTTGCAAAGAGCGCACAACCCCCAAATGCAAAGATCACCGCATTGGTATGTAAGGGTCGGAGTCGACCAAAATGAGTCCAGGGTAATCCAAGGTTTAATGCTGGCCACATTAGCTGAGCAGCGAGGATTACCCCCACTAGCATGCCGACGATTCCCCAGACAATGGTCATAATGGAAAATTGGCGAACAACTTTGTAGTTGTATACCGGATGGTCTATCGCATTACTCATAGTGGATTCCTGTTGTAGGATTTAGCTTACGGTTGTTCATAAATAGGCGCATCAACGGCGCTCAAAAATATTGGCTGTAGTCTGCAATATTTGCCACGAATTCGCATTGATATTTATCAATAAAAGCGGCAATAAAGCATCGGTTTCAAGCGCTGTCGGCGATAATAGCGGCAAACATGGAATATACATATATCTTTTTTGTGTATTGCTCAACAGCCCTTTTCTTTTTTTACTCAGGCTGACCGTTGGTGAGTTCAATGAACTAGC
>JQIA01002275.1_pt1 | contig 10309 bp, 9 predicted proteins | sample 811431 | NCBI WGS metagenome assembly JQIA01 (sample SAMN02998118, study PRJNA258478) | marine sediment metagenome | biome: marine; feature: seafloor; material: sediment; isolation source: oil-polluted sediment collected from 3 locations (0.5 km, 0.7 km and 0.9 km)... | place: USA: Gulf of Mexico ... | reverse complement strand
GTTTGATAGGGTATTAGTTACTAACGTGCCGGAAAACTACCCGGGTTATAGAAGAAGAGTTTATCCGGGCTTTTTCCAACTTGCCAGCTTTATTAGCATGAATCTTGAAAGGCACATAAATTCCCACATAGAGCTGTTTAATGATCTAGTAAACCAGGATACTGAAAAGGTAGAAAAACATAAAAAATTCTATAATGAATATTTATCAGTTATGGATCTACCGGCTGAGTTTTACCTACAAACCATTAAGGAAGTATTTCATGATTTTTCTCTAGCAAAAGGGAAACTTATTTCCCGCGGAAGAAGAGTAAACTTAGATTTTATAACTAATTCCGCTCTTATGGGTATAGAAGGAGAAAACGACGACATAGCAGCAGTAGGTCAAACAAAAGCAGCTCTTAGCCTCTGTAAAAATATCCCAGACAGTAAAAAAAGCTATCATTTGCAAAAAGGTGTCGGACATTACGGGTCATTTAGTGGCAGCAAGTTTAAAGCTAGTATAGTTCCAAAAATAAAAGAATTTGTTTACGCCAAGGACTAAAAAGTATATGCTGTGCATTAGTTTTAAGAAGATTTAAGAAGTTAGGTATTATTACATAAAATGAATGCATCATCTACAGCTAAAAACATTGAGCATGTTGTCACAACTGCAAACAATGCAGATTTATCCTTAATCAACTTGATTCTTTCCGCAGACCTAGTCGGTAAGTTAGTAATAATTATATTAGTTCTTGCTTCAATTTGGTCGTGGGGAATTATCGTGAATAAACTTAAAAGTTTTTCCGGTATTAGATCGAGAATGTCTGATTTTGAAAATTTATTTTGGTCAGGGCAAGTACTAGATGATCTGTACGAACAAGTCAAAAAATCTATGGATAATCCATTATCCTGCGTATTTGTAAACGCTTTAAATGAATGTAAAAAGCATAAATCTATAAGCTCAGTTAAATCGGATTCTTTAAAAATCGGTTATAAAGAAAGAGTTATACAAGCAATGTATTTAGCCAAAAACAGAGAAATGGAACGCTTAGAAAACAGGCTAAATTTTCTTGCGACGGTCGGCTCTGCAGCTCCTTTTATTGGACTGTTTGGTACGGTATGGGGTATAATGCATAGTTTCCAGTCGATTGCTGCCTCAAAAAATACTACCTTAGCAGTAGTAGCCCCAGGTATAGCAGAAGCACTCCTAGCTACTGCTATAGGCCTTTTTGCTGCTATTCCTGCTGTTATATTTTATAATTTTCTTGCCTCGTCAGTAGATAATATCCATAACAGGGTAGATGATTTCATAGGCGAATTAACAGCACTACTTACCAGAGCAATTGATGAAGAAAAAATGTAATTATGGCAATAAATATTTCTAAAAACAATAGCAGACGGGGAAGAGGCAGGTTAATGAGTGAAATAAACGTTACTCCAATGGTGGACGTTATGCTTGTTCTGCTAATTATTTTTATGGTTACTTCCCCTATGCTTGTAGCAGGAGTAGAAGTAGATTTACCCAAGACTAACGCAAGCCCGATATCAGGTCAGAACACACCTGTAAATGTATCTATTACCAAGGAAGGAGAGATACTTATTGCCGAAACAAAAATCCCATTGTCTGAGCTTGCAACTAAGCTTAAAAATATTACTAAAGAAAAAAAAGACACAAGTATCCTTGTTTGCGGAGATAAAAACGTTCCCTACGGTAAGATACTTGAAACCATGGCTGAAATACGTAATGGAGGCTTTACCAAAGTTGCATTAAGGTCAGATATAAAGCACAAGTAAATGAAGAATCAGGAGCAAAAAGCTTTTCAAAAAGATTTAGTCATTTCTCTGGTATTACACTTAATTTTTATTGGAGTATTTATTTACGGCTTACCTTCAATATTTAAGAAAGCACCGGAAGAACCTGATGTTATAACTTTTGAAATATTGCCAGTATCGGATATCACTAACGTAAAAGACCAAGGCGTTAAAACACCTGAACCAAAAGAAATTAAAAAATCTCAGAAAATTGAGAAATCTGCTGCCTCGCCAAAAGAAAATTTAGAGCAAAAAGAAGAAACTCCAAAACAGGAAGAGCCAAAACCGGTAGAAAAAAAGCCAGAAACTCCAAAAGAAGAGGATAAAAAGAAGCCAGCCCCAATAAAAAAAGAGGTTAAGCAACCGCAAGCAAAAAAAGAAGAAACTGCTAAAAAAACACCTAAAAAACAAGAAGATATAATGGATTCATTACTAACAAATCTTGAAAAAGAATCAGAGGGTACTGAACGAAGGTCTCCAAATAGAACCCCACCAAGCCCACCAAATGAAGGTAAGTTTGCAAAAGGTAATAACGCTGATGAAGATGAGCCTCTAGCAGTCTCCGAAATAGCTACTATAAAAGGACAAATTAAGAAATATTGGGATAAACCTGTAGGAGTTGAAAACATACAAGTAGTTCTTCATCTAAAGCTAGATATAGAAGGCAACGCAACCATAATCCAGGTAAGCGGATTAAAAGGAGATAAACAACTTCAAATTCTTGTTGAAGAAACTGCTAGAAGAGCAGTAAAAAAAGCTAATCCAATAAAGAATTTGCGTCCCGAGCGTTATAATGTTTGGAAACGATTTAACCTGGATTTTAACCTCTTGGACTTTTAGTACCATGATGTGATAAAGATGTTATGGCTGCTTATATTTACCTATCTGGCTATATTATCAGGTCTTTGCATAAAGGTTTACTTAAGCAAAATCTTACAGTAAGTTATACAGCAAAATTTTATTATCTTTAGGAGATAAAATATGATCAAAACCTTTCAGAATTTAATTTGTTTGGCTATATTTTTTGCCATCCCTAATATTTTTGCTATAACAACCATAGAAATAACAGAAGGCAATATTGACCCTATACCGATTGCCATAAATGAATTTTCTGGTCATAACCACGCTGATGTAAAAAGTGCAGAAAATATAGTAAAAGTTATTAAAAACGATCTGTATAATTGTGGGGTGTTTCGCCCTATTTCTAATGCTGCCTTTATAGAAAACAAAACAGGAGTGAGTCATAAACCTTTGTTTGCCGCCTGGCAGCAGATAAATGCGAACTTACTAGTTAACGGTGAGGTTCAAAGGCTTGACTCCGGTAAGCTAAAGGTAAAATTCATTCTCTGGGATACCATACTTGAAACTCAATTAGTGTCTGAAACCTTAGAACTTTCTGAAGCGATTTGGCGTAGGGGAGCACATAAAATTGCTGATAAAATATACAAAAAAATAACTGGGTATGATGGATATTTTGATACCAGAATTGTTTATGTATCGGAAAAAGGCCCTTATACAAAAAGGATAAAGAGAATAGCAATAATGGATCAGGACGGCGAGAATCATCGATATCTTACTGATGGTTCAACCCTCGTTTTAACGCCTCGGTTCTCTCCGGATGGTAAAAAAATATTATATTTATCATACAAAAATAGAATCCCTCAAGTTTTTATGCTTGATTTAGCAAGCGGTAAAAGTTCCTTGCTCGGTAATTTTCCGGGAATGTCATTCGCTCCCCATTTTGGACCTGACGGGAGAACTGCTCTGATTTCAATTGCTCAAAATGGCAGAACCCATATATATGAAATTGATTTGGTTACTAAAAAGAAAACTCAGCTAACGCATGGTGCGAGTATTTTTACTTCTCCTAGCTATTCTCCTGACGGAAAAGAAATATTATTCCAGTCTGATAAAGACGGATTACGGCAACTATATATCATGGATAGGAACGGTTCAAATATCAGAAGAATTAGCAGCAGTGGATCCTATGCAGAACCAAGCTGGTCAGTTAATAATTATATAGCTTTTACCAAAGTAAGTAGAGATTTTGGCTTTACTATAGGAGTCATGAAGCATAACCCAACATCTACCTATAGTAATGAGCGATTGATTGCTAGCGGTTATCTTGTAGAGAGCCCATGCTGGGCACCAAACGGACGGGTAATATTATTTACTAAAGGAAGTAAGCCTACTGGCCATAAAACAAGTGGTTTAAGTAGGTTACATACTATTGATTTTACCGGTTATAATGAGAGAGTACTGCCTACACCTTATGACGCTTCTGATCCTGATTGGTCAAAACCAAGATTATAGAAACTGTTTTTAACTTGCAATTACCGGCTATGTTCTGGAAAAGGGAATAAAGTATGGTGGTTTTAGCGCAGTTCCTATGATCTATTTGATAAATTGGCTAAACGGGCAATAATTTACTGAAAATAGATGATAAACTAATTATAATAAATTAATTTATTACCCATTTCCACCCGTATGAAAAAATTTCTGCTTTTAACTCTACTGTTATTAGTATTTCAGCAAACCACGTTAGCTAGTACACATCCCCAGCAGAAGGTTAGTATTATACCGGAAAAATTAACTACAGCCGAATTCTACGAAAAATACACGGCAATCGGACAAGCTAAACTTGCAAACAGCAAAGATTACTTTGCGAAAGTAAAAGGAAAAGTTGATTTCATATCTAACATGCAAGCTGCTAAAATAGCAAAAGGCGATATAGTAATAATTATAGATAAAGAAATTGCAGAAAAATTAAAATCACAAGCTGAAGCAAATTTATACCTTGCAGAATCAACCCACAACCGCAACTTATTACTTTTGAAAAAAAACATCATCAATATAGAAGAAATCAATAAATCAAAAGCATCGTTGGAGCAAGCTAGAAGTGAATACGCAAAAGCTCTAAAAACCTATGATGATATGGTAATTAAAGCCATGGAAGATGGTTATGTAGGGGTAATTAGAGCCAATATAGCCGATGAAGTAAAAGAAGGTGATTATTTATTTAGTCTTATAACAAAAAGTGACTTTTATATATTTGTTGAACTTCCAGAAATATCGCGTGGCAGAATATTAACTTCGGATGCAGTTAGTGCTCATGGAACAAGTGATGAAATTATACCTGGCAAAATTCTAGCTATATCAGATTATTTATCTAATAACGGCACTATTACTGCTAAATTTGAATTTCCTTATAGCGATAATTTGCTACACGGCGCATTTGTAGAAACTGATATAATTTTCAATAAGCATCAAGCCCTTGCTTTACCTGAAAAAGCTGTTTTAAAAAATAATCAGGGAGATTTTGTTTATGTAATTACTCCAGAAAACAAAGTTAAACAAGTATTTGTAACTTTAGGAGTAAGGACAAACAACATGATAGAGCTATTATCAAATGAACTAAAGGAAGGAGATATGATAGTTCTCGATGGTTTAACCAAAGTATATGATGGTGCAGAAGTAGTAGTTAATAGCAAGACTGAAGCTTCTGGAACTTGAATGCCTAATTTATTGTATAAAAAATAATGACACTCCCTGCTCTTTGTATAAAAAGACCTGTTTTTACAATTGTACTTAGTCTTATAGTTATGACTTTGGGAGGAGTATTCTATACCAAATTGCAAATAAGAGGTACACCGAATATTGCCCCTCCCATAATTTCAATAAGTGCTAAGTACGCTGGAGCTGATGCGCTTTATATGGAAAAACAAATTACTACAAGAATGGAAAAAGAGCTAAAAACTCTAAAAAATCTAGATTTTATGTCTTCCGAGAGTAAAGTTGGAGAAAGCAATATAACACTTTCGTTTAAATTAGATACGGATATTGAAATTGCTTTAAATGACGTAAGATCTAAAATTTCTGATTTAAATTATATTTTTCCCGACGATATGAAACAGCCATCTGTAGCTAAGCTTGACTCAGATAGCTGGCCGAGCATTTGGATAAGTATTAATAGCGATAGGCACGATAATCTTGAACTCACAAAAATTGCTGATGATCAGATCAAATCAGAACTTGAAAAACTACCTACTGTGGGTAATTCAATTATCTTTGGCGGCAGATATTACACCATGCGGATAGAACCATATAACAGCAAGTTGTTTGCCCATAAAATATCCCCTTTTGAAATAGAGCAGGCTATTACAAACCAGAACAAAGATTATCCGGCCGGCACTATTAAATCGGATATAAGAAATTTTACGCTACGATTAAACGCATCATTAAATAATCCAAAGGAATTTGAAAATATAATTATAAAAAAATATGAGGATGGAACTATAATCAAACTGGGGGATATAGCAAGAATTGCTTTAGAACCCCTAGAGGATGATGTAATTTTAAGATATAACGGCAAAAGATCCATGGCCGTGGGGTTAATTAAACAATCAACAGCCAATATCATAGAATTATCAGATAGTGTAAGGAAAGAGCTTATTAAAATACAAGCTAACTTACCCGCGGGAGTACAAGTAGAAATAGCCCATGATGCAGCAATTCCTGTTAAAGAATCAATCAGAGAAGTATTTTTTACAATATTTGAAGCTATTGCCTTAGTTGGTTTTGTAACCTATATTTTTCTAGCTTCCGCCAAAATAACTCTTATTCCACTTGTTACTATTCCTATTTCTTTAGTTGGAACTTTTACGGCAATGTATTTTTTAGGGTTTTCCATTAATACCTTTACATTACTTGCTATGATTTTAGCAATAGGCCTTGTAGTTGATGATGCAATCGTAATGTTAGAAAACATTTTCCGACATAGTCATGAACTTGGCAAATCCCCAATACAAGCAGCATATGATGCTTCCAGTGAGATTGGTTTTGCCGTAATTGCTATGACTATTACTCTTGCTTCTGTTTTTTTACCAATAGGTTTTATTGAAGGTTTTCTTGGTAAGTTATTTGTAGAATTTGCGTGGACACTAGCATTTTGTGTATTATTTTCCGGTTTTGTAGCCCTTACCCTAACACCGATGATGACTAGCAGAATGATTGCAAAATCCGAAGCCCCAAAACCAAAAATATTACAAACTTTTGACCTGTATTTAAATAAGATTCAAAATTTTTATATAGATAATCTAATATTAGCACTACAAAATAAAAAGAAATTTTTTGCTATCTGCTTTACCTCAGCAGTAATTTTAATAGTCAGCTTCAAGTACGTTGGTAAAACTTTTGTACCTGAAGAAGATCAAGCTTTCTTACAAGTTATATTTTCAGGACCGGAAGGGTCCAGTGTTGCTGAATCAGAAAAAACTGTTCTCCAAGCCGAAGAAATAATGAAAAAAGATAAAGATATATTTGGTTTTTTTGCTGTTATTGGTTGGGGAGGAGGTGAAAATGCCATGGCTTTTGTACCTTTACAGGAATGGAATAAAAGAAAAAGGTCACATCTTGATATTAAGGAAGATTTAAACAAAAAATTTTCTAAAATAGCCGGAATGTCAATATTTGCTATTAGTCCTAGATCACTCGGTACTGGGGGTTCGGACAAGATGGTTGAATTTAATTTACAAAGTTCTCTTGAGTATGAAGAACTTGACGTTTTATCGAATAAATTCATTGAGAAAATGAAACAAAATCCTTTATTCCAAAACGTAGAGAGAGATTTCAAATCTTCTACCCCTACACTGGACGTTATAGTTAATCGTGAAAAAGCCTATAGATACGGAACAAGTCTTGAAACGATTGGTAAAACCATCCAATACTTAATAGCCGGCAGAACCGTCGGGGATTTTAGAATGGGTAATGATATATATGATGTAATTCTTAAATATTCTGATTCTGAAAGAAGTAGTCCAGAAGATTTAAATAGAATCCTCATCAAAACCAATAATAATACTACCCTACCCCTCCAGTCCGTAGCAGATATAATGGAAAAAATTACCGTTAAGGAGTATAAACATTATAATACGGCAAAATCTATTACTATTACCTCCGACTTATCCCCTAATAAAACTTTAGCCGATGCGGTCAAGGCTATAGAATCGATCGCAGCAGAATTGTTAAATAAAAATAATACTAAACTAGAATATCTTGGTGAAATAAAGCAAATGAATGAATCTTCTGGCGGCATTCTTGTAACGTTCCTTTTTGCTTTAGTCTTCATATTTTTAGTCCTATCTGTACAATTTGAAAGCTTTGCTGATTCACTATTAATTTTAATGGCTGTCCCATTTTCAATGACTGGCGGTGTTCTTGCCTTACTATTATTTAACAACACTATTAACATGTATAGTAATATTGGTTTAGTTACCCTTATTGGTTTAGTTACTAAAAACGCTATTATGCTTGTTGAATTTACCAATCAATTGCGCCATCAAGGGATGAAAATTACTGAGGCCGTAGTACACTCAGCAAAGCTTCGTCTTCGCCCGATATTAATGACAAGCATAGCGACTATTTTTGGCGCTTTACCTTTAGTTTTAGCAAATGGTGCCGGAGCGGAATCACGCAACTCTATCGGACTTGTAATTGTCGGGGGAATGTTAATTGGAACCTTATTTACAATATTTGTAATACCTGTATTATATCAAACCTTAAAAAAAGAAAAATCTTTAGTAGATTAAATTTAAGTTATGAAAATATTAGGTATCGATCCGGCTCTTTCTTCTCTTGGATGGGGCATAATAAAGCTAAACCATCCCAAAATTAACTATATAGCAAGTGGCTTAGTAAAAACTCATCCTACCGAATTAATGTATAAAAGGCTTTCTTATATTGCAAAGGCAGTTCAGAGCATTATTGAACTTCATGATCCGGATTTAATAGCTATGGAAGAAACATTTATTAATATGAACGCAAGCTCCTCACTAAAGCTTGGTTACGTCAGAGGTGCTCTTATGTCTTTAATAGGAAGGCTCGACAAGCCTTATTTTGAGTACAAACCTAATTTAATAAAGAAAACAGTAGTCGGAGTCGGTCACGCCGAAAAGGATCAGATAACGCATATGATCAAGCTTATAATATCAGGCACTCCCGATCTTAAAAATTCTGACGAAACAGATGCCCTGGCAGTAGCTTATACTTGCTCCGTTTTTACTAGATAATTTTAAAGTGCCTCCCTATTTAATCCCCTTGAATCTAACTTGTAAGTTTTATTAAACTTACAAAATACAAAGAAAAAGGTATGCAAAATCCTATAAATAACCATTTTAACTGCGATAAACATAATGAATCTGTTTTTAAAAGAAGAAAGATTTGATTAACTAACAGAAATATACAAGCACAAAAAATTGTTGCTATTACTTTAATATTATTGCTAATTGAAGCTTTTTTATTTCTAAAGCAATATTCGGAAGATATAAAACCTATTAAGGAATAATAGACCAGCCAGGAATATTCTTTAATCTCATATAATAAACCGATATAAACCATTAATAATGTATTAAAAAGTAGTACGATCATGGATAAAATTCTTTCTTTAAAACTTTTTAAAAACCAATTATAAGTAAAAATCAACAATATCCCAACAAATACTGCTCCAAAAACATCAAAATAATTATGATAACCTAAATGTACTAAACTTACCCCAATACCAATTAACAAAAGGATTATTAATACCTTAATTAAAAGTTTATTTATTGATTTTAATAACCATCCATATAAAACTATAGAAGATTGCATGTGTCCACTTGGGAAGGCAAATCCCTCTTTACCTAAGCTTGGAGCTAACGGCACCTGAAAAGTAATTTTTAAAGCCAAATTAAGTAACATACTGGTTAATAATAAACAGATTCCATGAAAAAACACTTTTTTATCAATCCATATATAACCTATGATAATTAAAGGAATAATTATGGTATCATGACTAAAAGCTAGAAAGAAGCGACAGACATTATCCAACATTATAATTTACTTATAAATTTCATACATTCAGAAAAAATTGCTTAAATTAAAAATATTGCAGTAAAATAACTTAATCAAGTAAAGGTTTTTTCCTTATAAGATATCTTAAATTTATTAGATTATTCAAACGGTATTTTTAAAACTTAAACACGGTAAATTTATTGCTGAGGGGTTTTAATACGCATTAATTTTTATAAATATTTATTGATTATAAAAAAGAAAAATACTATAGGTTAAAAAAATTAAGTTATTACTACCAAATATGAAAACAAACCGTTATACTCAAATTCACTTAGAATTAATTAAAACCTATGAAAAATCACTTGAGGAACATATTGCATATTTAAGGCAAGGAGCCTCTGGCGATATAGAGATAGCAAAAAAATCCGCAGCAGAAAATATTGATAGCTATATAAGTATTTGGGAAGGGTATTATAAGGAATTTCACCCAGAGGAATGGCAAGCTAAACTTGAAGAAGAAAGGCAAAAGGTCCAAGGCGAGTTACAAGACAAAATTTGTAAAATCGACCAAAAATTAGAAGAGCAAATACACAGAGCGTATGAAGCACACAAAAAACCTATACAAACCCCGACTGTGGTTAAGAAAGTATCTGAATAGCTGAAGGTATTAGGGTATTTTAGAGTTTTTCAA
>JQIA01002240.1_pt1 | contig 10313 bp, 12 predicted proteins | sample 811431 | NCBI WGS metagenome assembly JQIA01 (sample SAMN02998118, study PRJNA258478) | marine sediment metagenome | biome: marine; feature: seafloor; material: sediment; isolation source: oil-polluted sediment collected from 3 locations (0.5 km, 0.7 km and 0.9 km)... | place: USA: Gulf of Mexico ... | reverse complement strand
TTTGTGCATGTTTGTGCATGAAGGTTACGATATGTAAATCAGCTTAGACTGAGGTACAATATACGCCCATTTTCTAGCCAGGCCAGAGCATGACAGAAAAAGATACCACCCATTTTGGTTATCATCAGGTTCCCGTTCAGGACAAGGCAAAGCGCGTTGCAGATGTGTTTCACTCAGTTGCGAACAAGTATGATCTGATGAATGATTTGATGTCCATGGGCATACATCGTATCTGGAAACGCTTGACCATTGAGTTGGCCGGTGTCAGGGAGGGCCAGCAGGTGCTGGACGTTGCGGGTGGTACAGGCGATCTGTCCAGCTATTTTTCCCGCCTGGTAGGTCCCCGGGGCCGAGTCATTCTATCTGATATTAACTCATCCATGCTCAATGTGGGTAGAGATCGTCTGCTTGACAGGGGCGTTAATCAAAATGTGGATTATGTACAGGCCAATGCTGAATGTCTGCCTTTTGCAGATAACAGCTTTGACTGTGTCACCATCGCTTTTGGGCTCCGAAATGTAACCCACAAGGATCGGGCTCTTGAATCTTTGGCCCGGGTTTTAAAGCCCGGCGGTCGACTGTTAGTTCTGGAGTTTTCCAAGCCGGTCAACCCTGTGTTCAGCAAGATCTATGATACTTATTCATTCTCGCTTCTGCCGAAGTTGGGTAAGCTGATAACGGGGGATGCGGAAAGTTACCGCTATCTGGCGCAATCAATCCGTATGCACCCCGACCAGCAGACCCTGCTGGAGATGATGAAATCGGCGGGGCTTGCCCAGTGCCGATATCACAATATGACGGGGGGAGTCGTGGCGGTGCATAGGGGCATAAAGCCCTGATGGCTCTGGCGGTACGAGGCATTTATGGCAGACAATAATCTACTGCAGGGTACGCTACTGGCATTTTGCGAATCCACGCTAAACCGCCTGCTTGAACTGGACCCTGCGAGTATGCAGCGGGTAGAAGCTCTAGCCGGGCGCGTCCTGTGTGTCAGCATCACCCAGCCACAAATAGAGTTTTACCTGTTACCTGATCAGCAGGGTCTGATGCTTCAAGGTCGCAGTGAGAGAACGAGTGACTGTCATATCAGCGGCAGTGCCATCTCACTATTGGCATTTCTGAATTCTCGGGATGGATCTCCCGATATAGATAGTCTAAACATCAGTATATCCGGCGACATGGATTTGGCGTCTCAAGTGCAGACGCTGATTGCAGATTTAGAGGTCGACTGGGAAGCCCTGTTATCACCCTGGACTGGTGATCTGGCAGCCCATGAAGTAGGGCGGGCAACTCGTACTTTGCTGGGCTGGGGGCAAGCAGTGACTAAGAGTCTGCGGCTTAATCTGGAGGAGTATCTACAGGAGGAATCTTCCTCTTTACCTCCTCGCGGGGAGGTGGATCACTTTTACCAGCAGGTGGATCGATTGGTCTTGGATACAGACCGACTGGCAGCACGTCTTTCCGGGCTTGGTGGCGAATCGCCCCTTCAAAATAACCAAAAAAAGGAAGCTGGTTCGTGATACGACGCATAACCCGCCTGATCAAAATAGTCTATATCGTAACCAGGTACAGGTTGGATGAGTTTTTTCAGATGGCACCGCTTCCTGGGCCACTACGGTGGCTTTTCATTCTCTCGCCATGGCGTCTTTTGCCTGATCCGAAGTTGTTAAGAGCAGTACGTTTAAGACTAGCCCTGGAGGCTCTGGGGCCTGTTTTTGTAAAGTTCGGTCAGATGCTTTCTACCCGGCGTGATCTGCTACCTGATGATATCGCCTGGGAGTTGCAGAAATTGCAGGACCAGGTGCCGCCCTTTCCGAGTGAGCAATCCATGGCGCTGATTGAAAAGGGCCTGGGTCAGCCAATTAACCTATTATTTAAAGAGTTTGAGCCGGTTCCGCTGGCGTCAGCTTCAGTGGCGCAAGTCCATACGGCCACTCTGTTGAGTGGCGAGCAGGTCGTTATCAAGGTGATTCGCCCCGGTATTGAGAAAACCATCCATCAAGATCTTGAGCTTTTATTTACCTTGGCGCAGCTGGTTACAACCTGCTGGGTTGACGGGCGTAGGCTTCGGCCGGTAGAGGTGGTTTCCGATTACCGAAAAACCATATTCAATGAGCTTGATCAACTGATCGAGGCGGGCAACACCTCTCAGCTCAAGCGTAATTTTCAAAATTCAGAACTGCTCAATGTGCCTCAGGTGTACTGGGACTATACGCGCAAGAATATTCTGGTCATGGAGCGCATTCACGGTATTCCAGTGGCCGATATACCTGCGTTAAATGCACAGGGAACAGATATGAAAAAGTTGGCAGAGCGCGGGGTGGAAATTTTCTTCACCCAGGTGTTCAGGGACAGCTTTTTCCATGCCGATATGCATCCTGGCAATATCTTTGTCGATGTGACTATACCTAAAGAGCCCAGTTATATTGCGGTGGATTGCGGCATTGTCGGCACCTTGACCGCAGAAGATAAAAACTATCTGGCACGTATTCTGCTGGCCTTTTTCAAGCGCAACTATCGCCAGGTGGCATTGCTGCATATTGAATCTGGCTGGGTTCCTCCTGATACCCCGGTTGGCGAATTTGAAACAGCCATACGCAGTGTCTGTGAGCCCATTTTTGAAAAACCCCTTAAGGATATCTCCTTCGGTAATGTGTTGCTGCGTCTATTTCAGACCGCTCGGCAGTTTGATATGCAGGTTCAGCCGCAGTTGGTTTTATTGCAAAAAACCCTGCTTAATATAGAGGGGCTGGGTCGCCAGCTTTATCCGGAGTTGGACCTATGGCATACGGCCAAACCCTTCCTTGAAAACTGGATGAAACGCCATACCGGGCCGATGGGTTTACTTGGGGCGCTCCATGAGCAGGGGCCTGGCTGGCTTGAACGAAGTTCTGAGTTGCCGCAGTTATTAACGGCGGCATTTCAGCAAATCAGTCAGTTTCGTAATATCAATGAAAAGCAGCAGCAAAACTTTCAATTATTGAGCCGTGAGCAGCAAAACAGCAGGCAACCCAAACGCTCATCCTGGTTCGGACTTGGCGCATTAGTGGTGGCGCTACTTGTGGCCAATGAACAGTCTGGCTTTATTCAGCAGATACCCATGGCCAGCTGGGCGTTCGTTGCGCTGGGGTTTTACTGGATTGCTCGTGATCGCTAGCCAGTTGACAGCAATCAGAGATCTGGCTATAAATTGCAACCAATTTCTACAGTATTACGGTGGTGCCGACAATGAGTAAGGAGTGGCTTGATGAAATTAACTGGCCTGACAACGGCTTGATTCCGGTGGTTGCTCAAGACTACAAATCTGCCCATATTTTAATGTTGGCCTGGATGAACAGGGACGCATTAATGGCAACGGCTAGTGAGAAACGAGCTGTTTACTGGTCAAGATCCCGGCAGAAACTTTGGCGCAAAGGAGAGGAGTCTGGCAATGTGCAGAAACTTCACGAAATACGACTCGACTGTGACAGTGATGCCATAGTGTTATTGGTTGAACAAATTGGCGGTATTGCCTGTCATACTGGGCGGGAAAACTGCTTTTATAAGCGTCTGGAGGATGATACATGGGAGCCTATCAGCCCGGTTCTCAAAGATCCGAAGGAGATGTACCGCAGGTGATTCACGAGGCTTTGAATGAGTGATATATTAGATCAACTGGCAGGAGTTTTAACGCAGCGCAAAAATGCGAGTGCTGACAGCTCCTATGTATCGAGCCTGCATCACAAGGGGCTGAATAAAATTTTGGAAAAGGTCGGCGAGGAAGCGACAGAAACCATTATTGCTGCTAAAGATGCACACCATAGCAAGGACAATCAAAAGCTTATTTGCGAAACGGCTGATCTTTGGTTTCACACCCTGGTTATGTTGTCACACTTAGGAGAATCGCATCAACCGGTGCTTGATGAACTTGAACGGCGCTTCGATAGATCCGGGTTGGTTGAGAAAGCGGCTCGTGGCCGTGGGAGTTAGATGAGGGCATCAGCACAGCAGAGATGCTTCGTTAGAAAATGATACGTTGTTTGGGTAGTACTACCTGAGGTAGTATTCACCCCCTTGTGGTACCCTTGAACAATAAAGTGAGACCTTTTCACAAGAGATGATTTTAGTTCCAGGCAAGGCAAATGGCCCTTGTGCAAAGGCCTCAAAATATAAACCCTTAGTGAGGATAGTAGAATGGGATTAGGTGGTATTAGCATTTGGCAGTTATTGATCATTCTGGCGATCGTTCTGCTGCTTTTTGGTACAAAACGTTTGCGCAATCTTGGCGGCGACCTTGGCGGTGCTATCAAAGGCTTTCGTAAGGCAATGGACACGCAGGAAAAGGAACAAGATGAGAATAAGCCTCAATTGACCGAGAAAACCGACGAAACCGACGAAACCGACGAAACCGACGAAACCCTTGAGGGTGAATCCGGCGCTAAACAGAAAGAAAAACAGGGCTAGTATTCTACCCCGTTTCCCAATACAGGCCAGGCTAGTTTATGTTTGATATAGGCTTTACGGAATTACTGGTCATCTCTGTGGTGGCCCTTCTGGTAATTGGCCCGGAGCGCTTGCCCGAAACTATTCGCGCAGTTGCTATGTGGCTCGGCCGTGCGAAGCGTACCTTTACAAATTTTCGCCAGGAGTTAGAAAGCGAAATAGGTGTGGACGATATAAAGCGTGACCTGCGTAACGAAGCGATTATGGAACGGCTCGAGCAGGTTCGCAATGAGTTTGAAGAGGTCGTCAACGCATCGCCGATGGGTAATGCCGATAATGAAACCATCAAGACTGAGAAGAGTTCATTAACCACCGAAAACCCCGATGAATAATACTACTGAAAATGAATCGGGTGATAGCCATCAACCCTTGATTGCTCATCTTATTGAGTTGAGAAACCGTATTCTGCACGCTGTGCTTGCTGTTTTGTTGATCTTTCTGGGGTTGTTTTATTTTGCCAATGATCTCTACGAATTTGTTTCCCTGCCCCTGCGCGCGTTGATGCCAGAAGGCACTACCATGATAGCCACAGAGGTGGCTTCGCCGTTTTTTACCCCCTTCAAATTGACGATGGTGGTTTCCGTTTTCCTGGCGATGCCCTTTATCTTGCATCAGGCATGGAGTTTTATTGCGCCGGGCATGTATTCACATGAAAAGCGGGTTGCTATACCGCTGCTGTCCTCCAGTATTATTCTTTTTTACACCGGCATCGCCTTTGCCTATTATGTGGTTTTTCCGCTGGTTTTTGGTTTTTTTACCAGCGTGGGCCCGGAGGGGGTCAGTGTTATGACGGATATCAACAAGTATCTTGATTTCGTGCTGAAACTCTTTTTTGCCTTTGGCTTTGCTTTTGAGATCCCTGTCGCCACCTTCCTGCTAGTGGCTTCGGGTATGGTGTCAATTTCCTCCCTGACCAGTAAGCGCCCCTATATCGTGGTGGGTTGTTTTATCTTCGGCATGCTATTGACACCGCCGGATATGATATCGCAAGTCTTGCTGGCCATTCCTATGTGGGTGCTGTTCGAGGTCGGGATAATTTTTGCGCGAATGGCTCAGACTACCCGGCCTCAAGAATAAAAGTTACCGGTCCATCGTTTATCAGTCGCACCTGCATGTCTGCGGCGAACTCTCCTGTTGCCACTGTGTTGTGGCTTGATCTGGCCTGGTTTGTGAAATAGTGATAAAGAGATTTTGCGCGCAGCGGTTCAGCTGCCGTGGAGAAGCTTGGTCGAAGCCCCTTGTGGGTATCGGCCACAAGGGTAAATTGGGAGACAATCAGAACTCCACCACCCACCTGTTGAACATTCAGGTTCATCTTCCCATCAGTATCAGAAAATACCCGGTAGTTGAGTACCTTGCTCAGCAACCTGTCAGCAACTTTTTCGGTATCGGTTTTTTCAATACCGAGAAAAACTAGTAATCCTAGGCCGATCTTCCCCGCACAGGAGTTCTCGACAACTACGGAGGCTTCACTGACCCGCTGAATCAAGGCTCGCATAGTCTGTCAAAATCCTATGTTAGTTATCTTTCAATAAGTTCTTCAAAGCGGTTGGCCATGTTCCGGGTTGCCCGTATCAGTGCATCAATGATTCCCGGCTCCATTGCAGAATGCCCTGCGTCTCTTACGATGTTTAGCTGTGACTCTGGCCAGGCGCTTTGCAGGTCAAAGGCATTATCCAGAGGGCACACCATATCGTAGCGGCCATGAACGATAATGCCGGGTTTATTCGCGAGCTTTTTGGCATCTTTTAATAACTGATCAGGATCAAGAAAGATGTTATTAACAAAGTAATGCGCCTCAATGCGGGCTAACGACATCGCCACATGGGGATCTAAAAAATGCTCAACTACATCATGATTGGGGCGTAGCGTTGCGCAGCGTGCTTCCCAGAGAGACCAAGCCTTAGCAGCCCCCATGCGGTGCAGCTCATCGGGGCCGGTTAATTGTTTATAATAAGCTGAGATCATGTCCCCCCGCTCATCCTTTGGGATCGGCCGCACATAATCTTCCCAATAGTCCGGAAAAGTTCGCCCTGCGCCCCGCTGGTAGAACCATTCCAGGTCCTGTTTGCGACACAGAAATACCCCGCGTAATATCAGCGCCAGTACCTGTTCTGGGTGGGCTTGAGTGTAAGCCAGCGCCAGAGTTGAACCCCAAGAGCCCCCAAACAGCAACCACTGTTCAATATCCAGATTTTCCCTGATCGCTTCCATATCACTGATGAGGTGTTCAGTGGTATTTTCCCTTAACTCTGCATGTGGAGTAGATCGCCCTGAACCTCTTTGATCGAACAGAATGATCCGATAGTGAGTGGTATCAAAAAAGCGCCGCATAGTAGGATTGCAGCCTGACCCAGGGCCGCCATGCAAAATTAAAATGGGTATCCCGCGGGGGTTGCCGCACTCCTCCACATAGAGCTCGTGAAGCGCCCCCACTTTTAGACGAAACTGGTTGTAGGGTTTGACATTCGGATAGAGCGTTAACATAAATAACACCTCCCTTGGAGAAAAAGGATGAGGCGGCAGAGCGTGATAGTCGCGTAGTCGCCATTTGATCTTATCCAGTATCATACCCCATTTTGTTGGTCTTGTTTAACCCTGGAAAACAGGACTAGGTGTAAAGAATGTATGATTTATTGGTGTGCATGAGAGATCAAAAAAACTTGCGCTCACCCTGTTGGGATATGGCTTGAGGGCAGAACGGTAGAGGGGAGTGCTGAAGTGCGATTTAGGTGGAGTTTGTTTGGCTCAGCCTCAATCGTTTTAGTAAGCGGTGCAAATTACTGCGGTTTAGTCCAAGCTCTCGTGCGGCGGCAGCTTGATTGTCATTGTGACGTTTCAGGCAGGCGGTAATCAAGGATGTCTGATAGTTATTCAGTGCTTCTTTAAGACCTTCGCCAGGGTTGAGCGGACAGGTCTCTTTTTGTGGAGTGTGGTTTGTCGCACTGTCGTTGTTGTTCGAGACGATCCCTGTCAGGGTTCTGCTTTCAATGTCCAGATGACCTGCTTCAAGTATGAGAATCTGCGTGTCACGGCCCTGTTCGATCATCGCTTTTAGTGTGGCTCGACTCAATAGGTGGTCCATCTCCCGCACATTTCCAGGCCAGCTGTAGTGTTGTAATGCCTGTTTTGCACTCTGTGCTAAACGTAACCCGCGAACCCCCAGCCGACGTTGGTTGGCTTCGAGTAGATAGCCTGCCAGTAGCAAAATATCCTGACCGCGCTCGCGTAGTGGTGGCACCTGTATTGGGTAGACACTCAAGCGGTGGAAGAGATCTGTACGAAATCGCCCCTGGGATATCTCTTGCTGAAGGTCGCGGTTGGTGGCCGCTACTATTCGCACATCGACCTCGATATGGTGGTCACTGCCGACTCGTTGAATTTCGCCGCTCTGTAGTGAACGTAACAGTTTGGCTTGTATGGGCAGTGACAGTTCGCCCACCTCATCCAGAAACAGTGTGCCGCCATCGGCAATTTCAAATTTGCCTGCTCGTTCCGAGATGGCGCCTGAGAAAGCGCCCTTGGTATGCCCAAACAACTCGCTTTCGGCGATATTTTCTGGCAGTGCCGCGCAGTTGATATAGACCAGTGGCTTTTTGGCTCTGGCCGAAAGCTGGTGTATCCGGCGAGCAACCAACTCCTTGCCAACGCCGGTTTCCCCTAGTACCAGGACGATAAGGGGGGATTGTGCCACGATGGCGATCTCCTCCTTGAGCCGTCTGATCGGTGCGCTGTCCCCAATAATCTCTACCTGATTGCCCTCTTCTAGCAGGGTGCGAGCGACCAGGTATTCTCGTTCCGCACGCGCAGTCAGCGCATCCATGCGCTCAGCTGCTTTAACCGTAGCTTCAGCAAGGCTGATAAAAGTGCGTAGCTCGGTAAGGTCAATTTTGTCAAAGGTGCCGGGCAGTACTGCGTCCAGGGTCAGAACACCCCAGGGTTTTTCGTCGATATACAAAGACACCCCCATACAGTCGTGCACATGTAGCTCAAGATCTGCTACCTCCACTAATCCATCATAGGGGTCGGGTAGGTCTGAGTTGGCGGCAAAGCGTACCGGTTCGCGTGAATGTAATAGTATTGCCAGGCGTGGGTGCTCCTCTACCGTAAATCGACGTCCCATGGTATCCATGGTTAAGCCTTTGATGGCCAAAGGATGAAGTTGTTTGCCCTCCAGCCGTAGTAGTGCTGCTGCGTCACAGAGAAAGATCCTCAGCATGGCATCCAGTAGTTGTTGATAGCGTTGTTCTGCTGGCAGGTCGCTGGATAGGTCTGAAACGATGGATATGAGATTATCAAAGAAGACTTTTGTTGTCATTAGGATAACCCGTTATGATTAAGACAACAGTATAGTAGTTGTCTTAATCATAACAAGCAAGATTAAAAGCTTTAAAATCAGCATGATAAAAAATGGATTGATAATTGCAATATAATTGCGCAGTTATAAGTTATAAGTTATAAGATGACTTTATCCTAATCACATTCAATTAAGAGGGAAGCTATTATGAATTCAATGTTGGCGAGCAGCGGATATGGAATATCCGGCAGCAAGGGGGGGATGGCAGTATGATCGACCTGTTGGTTAAACCAGACTTCCAGACAACCCTGCAAGGAGACACCCATGGCTGATAATTTCACCAAATCGGTAGCGCGAAACATATTCTTTGGTGGGTCATTTTTCTTTTTCTTAGTGTTGGTTGGCCTCGTGTTTGATACTACCCGGAAATTACCGGAACGTGATCACCGTGAGAACATCACTGAGGCGGTGGTTCTTGGAAAAAAGGTCTGGGAGGATAACAACTGTATTGGCTGTCATACCATAATGGGAGAGGGTGCCTATTTTGCACCAGAGCTTGGCAACGTCTATGAGCGACGTGGCCCAGACTTTATTAAGGCCTGGATCAAGGCGATGCCGACCAATGCGCCTGGCCGAAGGCAGATGCCTCAGTTCAATCTGAGCGATGAGGAGCTTGATGCCATGGTTGCATTTTTGAAATGGACCAATGAAATTGACGATGCCAACTGGCCACCAAACATCGAAGGCTAAGCCTGAAAGGAGAACAATAAAATGCAATATCAATCGCAAGCTGTAGCCAAGCCTTATTTTATCGCCGCCATCGGACTATTCCTGGGGCAGATTATTTTCGGGCTCATCATGGGGTTGCAATACGTGGTGGGAGATTTCCTGTTTCCTGCGATCCCCTTCAACGTGGCCCGCATGGTTCATACCAATCTTCTAATCGTGTGGCTGCTGTTCGGTTTTATGGGCGCAAGCTACTTTCTGGTTCCAGAAGAGTCTGAACGTGAGCTGTATAGCCCTAAATTGGCGCTGGCTCTGTTCTGGATTTTTCTTGTTGCTGGCGCGCTGACCATCGTCGGTTATCTGGCGGTACCCTATGCTACTTTAGCGGAAATTACAGGCAACGACCTGCTTCCGACCATGGGGCGTGAGTTCCTGGAGATGCCGACTATTACCAAGGTCGGAATTGTTGTTGTTTGTCTGGGCTTTCTCTTCAATATCGGTATGACGATACTGATGGGGCGCAAGACAGTTATCAGCATGATACTGATACTGGGTTTGGTGGGGCTGGCGGTATTCTTCCTGTTTTCATTCTATAATCCACACAATCTTGTTCTGGATAAGTTGTTTTGGTGGTGGGTTGTGCATCTTTGGGTTGAGGGTGTTTGGGAGCTTATTCTAGGGTCTATCCTTGCCTTTATCCTGATTAAAGTGACCGGTGTTGACCGAGAGATTATTGAAAAGTGGTTGTATGTCATCATTGCGATGGTGCTGATCTCAGGTTTATTGGGTACCGGCCATCACTATTATT
>JQIA01002273.1_pt1 | contig 10315 bp, 12 predicted proteins | sample 811431 | NCBI WGS metagenome assembly JQIA01 (sample SAMN02998118, study PRJNA258478) | marine sediment metagenome | biome: marine; feature: seafloor; material: sediment; isolation source: oil-polluted sediment collected from 3 locations (0.5 km, 0.7 km and 0.9 km)... | place: USA: Gulf of Mexico ... | reverse complement strand
GGCTTTTACAGGCGCTAACAGTGATCGCGAAGGGTTGGCTCATAAGGCAAATGGAGGCACGCTATTCTTGGATGAAATTTGCGAGATGGACATTGATTTGCAAACAAAACTTCTTCGTTTTATACAAACGGGAACGTTTCAAAAGGTTGGCGGTAATAAAGATGAAAAAGTCGATGTTCGCTTTGTATGCGCAACTAATAGAGATCCCTTAAAAGAAGTCCGAGAAGGAAATTTTAGAGAAGACTTATATTATCGTTTACATGTATTACCAATTGCGTTGCCATCACTTCGTGAACGAGGTGAAGATGTCATGTTAATTGCACAGCATTTCCTTGAAAAATGTGCAAAAGAAGAAGGGAAAGATTTTAAAGGATTTGATGAAGATGTTCGTTATCGGTTACTGCAATATAGCTGGCCAGGGAATGTTAGACAGCTTCAAAATGTGATTTGGAATATTGTTGTGCTTAATCAAGGGGAAAGCATAACAATGAAAATGTTACCGTCACCTTTAGACTCTTTCTCAATTCATCATGCGGTAGCTCCATTATCGTCTCAATCATCAGTAGAAGGCTTACCCACGGGGCATGGATCAATGAACGAAAATGTTTTTGGTAACACTAAAGAAACACTCGTTACAATGGATTGTTTAGAAAAACAAGCTATTGAAAATGCATTGAGAGTTTGTTCTAACAACGTATCTGAAGCGGCACACTTCCTAAATGTTAGCACTGCAACGCTTTATCGCAAAAAAAGCCAATGGAAAAAAGAAGCTTAATAATAGTCTTTTAATATTTGGCATGAGAGCTTATTCGCTCTTTTTAAAGCATTAATGTCATTCTGCATATTGTATGTATTTCCTTCTGCGCAACTATTTTCAATACGTCGGCATAAGCTCTGAAGATCAATGGCGCCAAATGTTGCAGATGAGCTGGCATATGTGTGAGTAAGGTGTTGTAATGTCGTATAATCTTTAATAGAAAAAGCTTGTTCTATATCTTTGATTTTATACGAGGATTCTTCTAGGAAACGATCTAAATAATGCTTTGCTTTCATAGCGCCAATTGCTTGTTTTAAAGCTTTTAAAGCTTCCGGTTTTATTTCAACTTGGTCATGCATAATTCTTGGTGATCCTTCTGTAATATATCTAAATTATCAAAAAAATAGTTTAAACGGCTACTTAGTCTGACGTAATCAATGGGCTTTGTAATGTAGCCATCTATGCCTCTGTGGCATGCAGATTCAAATGCTGTAATTGATGTTTTTCCTGTAATCATAAAGATAGGTATTGTAGACGTTTTTTCTTTCTTTTTCAGTGTTTTAATAAATTGCATACCATCGTGATTAGGCATCATCCAGTCAAGTAAAATAATATCTGGTTTAACGTGCCGGAGCATTTTGTATGCATCCTTTGCACAGGAAAAATAATATGGATCAAATCCAAGAGATCCTCGTAGATGATCTACGAGGATGTTACCTACGATCGTATCATCATCAATAATCCAAACTCTTCTTTTTATGGTCGTATTCATATTCATTACATTGCAATTGGTGTGCCATATTACATCAGATGAGCTGGTACTATACTTGCAATAAAATCAATAACTTTGCACCTTACCCACTTGTCTCCCTTGTCTTAGATTAAAAGGCAGGGGGGATTTTTTAAAGGATGCGTTGCAGAATAAGAAAAATGTTCATTTTTTCTCATAATAATAAAAAAATCACGAGAAGTTAAGGCTGAAGTCGGAGGTATTCAGGAGGCGTTTCGTGACAATATTTTTGATAAGGTTTCACAACGTTGTTTGGAATAATAGAGATTATAAGAAAATGAATAATTCACTTCAGAAAATTATGCACATTGATGATGAAGATGATATTCGTGAGATCACTAATATTATCCTTTCGAGCACGGGGGAATTTGAGGTACGTTCTTTTGATAGAGGACAAACAGGTATTGAGGCTATATCTGAGTTTCGTCCTGATCTGATTATCTGTGATGTAATGATGCCGGAAAAAACAGGTCCAGAAACTTTACAAGAATTAAGAAAAAATGGAGTTCAGACACCATTATTCTTTATGACAGCAAAAGTGCAAGATTATCAGGTTGAAGAGTTGATGGCTTTTGGTGCACAAGGTGTTATTAAAAAACCATACGATCCAATGGCATTGCCTGATCAAGTTAAAAATATGTGGCAAAACTTATAGAATACGCTCAAGGTTTTTTTGCAATTTCTCAAAATCAACAGGTTTCCCAAAAATATATTTTGCATGTGATAACGCTGCACGAGTACAGGTTTCTTGTGTGTCATGATTAGTGATTATAAATGTTGGTACTTTGTCTTGTAGCCCTTCAAGATAATTGAGCCCTGCTGTATATCCTTCGGGCAAACAAATGTCTAAAAGGAGAGCATCTGGAACGATCTGTTTCATTTGATGTGTCAATTCTCGGATGCTTTTAAGGTGAGAAACCTGATATCCAATACCAATCAAAAAATCTTTTAGAAGATCAGCTTGTAATAAATCATCTTCAACGACATAGATCAGTTTGTTATCGCTTCTCTTTGTTGGAAGGTAGTACTTGGTATGAATGTTATTGTTAATGTATTGCATGAGAACCTCCTGTATGTGCGAATAAGTTCTCTCGTGGAACAAGCTTATTGTCCGCGCTCATATCAGAAATACTTTCATTAAGCACATGCTGTAAACCTTCTTGTAAAACAGTTTTAGCAGTCACATTTAAAAAATTTCCAGCTTTACTTGGATCACCAAGGGATGTTCTTATATCTCCCTTACGAGAGTGTTGAAAATGTATGTTGAGTTTTTTCTGTGTGATTGAAGACAGCGTTTTAACAATATCAAGAATAGTGCTTTGGCGTCCAGTACACGCATTAATAATCTCTGCATCTTCGAGGTTTGGCTTTAAACCAGCGATAAGCATCTCAATAACGTCACTGATATAAGTAAAGTCTCTAATCTGTTGTCCATCACCAAAAATAGTAATGTCTTTACCATGGAGTGCACTATTAACAAAAATGGAAATAACGCCGGAATAGGGTGAAGAAGTATCCTGCCTTGGTCCGTAAACATTAAAGAAGCGATATCCGATTGAGGATATTTTATGTGTAAGAAAGGCAACTCGTACTTGATGCTCACAGGCATACTTATCAACTCCGTAAGGAGTTAGGGGGCGTGTTGTATGATCTTCACTAAGTGGCATATTGGCGTTGTCTCCATAAACAGCCGCAGATGATGCATATATAAAAGGGTACGTCATCGGGTGCTCTCTTTTTGATAGAGCCTCAAGAAGAGATACTGTGCCACTTTGGTTTGTGGTATGAGTACCAAACCAATCCTCAATAGATTTTTGTACAGAAGCAACAGCCGCGAGATGGAAGCAACCATCAATATCGGAGCAGAGATCTTGGACAACCTCTTGATCACAGATATCGCCAATAATGAGATTGGCTTTTGGGTTGAGGTTTTCGATTTTTCCTGTTGAAAGATTATCCAAAACGCTGACTTCGTATCCCATTGTAATAAGGCGATCAACAAGGTGTGATCCTATAAACCCACATCCGCCTGTTACTAAAATTTTTTTCATGAGTGCTCCTATGTTGTTCTCTGATGAGAGAAGTTGCAAAGGATGTTCCAACAGGAGGGTTATTTAAATTGCTGATATTAAATAATTTTATATGAGGAAAGAGAAAATGTTCTCGAAATGTTTTTCGAAATGAGAAAAAACTCTTCTTTTGATTAAAATCAACCAAGTTTACGCATGATTAAATGGTATATGCTTTGCACATACATAAAGTATGAAAATTATGATTTTTTTAGATAGTAAAGGGTTTGGCGGTATAGAAACTCATGTTGAGTATCTTGCTCGAATGTTAATGAGATACAACTCAACGGCATCAATTGTTCTGTGGAATGATTATGGAGTACATCCAATGGAGGAAAAACTATCCGACATTGATATTCCTGTTATTAAGTTGAACGGGAATATCCGTTCTTTTGTGAAGGTGCTTAAGATGTCGCGCCCTGATATTGTTCATACACATGGTTATAAAGCAGGGATTATCGGGCGTTTGATATGCCGTTTAATGAATATAAAAGTTATTTCAACATATCATGCAGGAGATACAGGGCGAGGAAAAATGCGGATGTATACTTGGTTAGATGAGGTAACATCGTGGCTGGCGCCATCCATTGCTGTGAGTCGTGGTATTTTCAGAACACTCAAAGGTCAAAAACATTGTTTACAGAATTTCATTCCAGTGTCAGCTGACTGGAAGGTCGTGAATAAAAATCACCGTGTCGCTTTTGTCGGTCGCTTATCTGAAGAAAAGGGGGCGCATCATTTTATTGAGATAGCCCGTGTTTGTTATGAACAAGAGTTTCATATATACGGCACGGGACCATTGGAAGGTGAATTGAAAAAGATTGCTCCTAGTAATGTTACATTTCATGGCTATGTCTCTGATATGGAGAGCGTATGGGGGAAGGTAGATTTACTCTGTATGCCATCTCTCAATGAAGGCACACCTTATGCGGCACTGGAAGCTATGGCACACGGTATTCCTGTTTTAGCAAGCGATGTCGGTGGATTACCCCATCTGATAGATCACAATGTAAATGGATGGTGTTTGCCTATTGATAAACCGTTACAGTTTACCTGCAAAATTAACGCGTGGGCGCGTTTGGAGCAAGGGGAACGTTCGGCCATGTCGGCAGCCGCTCATTACAAGATTAGTCGTAAATATAGTGAAAAATCAGCGTATCCTCAATTGATGGAAATTTATAAAAACTAAGATTGTTTACCAAAAAAACGTCTACGAAATCCCGCTAATAAAAGGATAAAGGCAGAGGCTAGTCCTGATCCCGCAAGTGGTGCGGGAGCAGAGTAAACTTCGCCTTGAGTAATCGCGCCATCAGGAACATACCCGCCTTCAATTTCAGCGGTGAGCTTTGTTGAAAGGGCTGTACGGAAATCTGTGAAATCACCAGCTTGCAACACAAAAGCGTCTATTCCGCCAATCACATTTCCAGCAAACCAAGTCGTAAGGTCCTGGTCACCGACTTGAGCGTAATCATATGTGATTGTGAGGCCATTAATGGTGTCAATACCAGCCAGTAAAGCATTGTCACGAGCATCGGATGTTTCTCCGCCACTAAACCAGCTGGAATCGCCATACATATAATCATAGCCATATCCGTCTCCTGATATATCGATCACATTTCGTGTCCCATCAAAGCTGTTTGTTGAGAATAGGGATGATCCGTAATCAAGAGCTTCAGCATTATAGGTTGCCCCATAAAACGGACGGCTCATATTCGAAAGTGTATCCGCGTAACTATTAATGCTTTCGGCGCTATCTAGCAGTGTCCAATCTGTCATAGTTTGTTGTCTGGATTGGCTGGACCACATCACGGTTTGTACTGCGATTGAGCCGTAATTACCGCCTAAAATAGCGTCTTGAATGCCACTGTCCTGAAAGGCATAGGAGTAACCTTGCATCTGAAGGGCATATTCTGAATTTGATATACTTCCTGATGTGTCGAGTAAGAGTTGAAGTTCAACATCAACAAGTGTGTCGTCGGCTAAGGCTGGCGACGCGCATACAAACGTTAACGCTGTTGCCCCACATAAGAGTAAAAAATTCTGTTTCATAAAGATGTCTTTTCTCAAAAAGTTAATTCGTTTTCTTGTTTTTAGTCTTATTTTGACCGTATCCCGAAATATTCAACTGTAAATAACAGGGGATGTATAAAGTATTGCAATACTTACACCGACAGTTAAAACAGCGTGGCGTGGCAGTCACCGAAGGAACGAAAAGCAAAAACAGTTGTGACATGGAGGGTCTTGAACCCTAAGGTATGCTTTAATACACGAACCTTCTGAGCAACCCACATCGCGAAGCTAGGAAATGTGTTGTATGTTTTCCTTTGCAACATATAGAAGACAGGTCCAACTGAGTAATGTCTGTAAATGGCTTGTCTTGAGAATAAATTGACTCCTTCACTATTGCGAGACATAGGCGTAATGATCCAGCCACCGTCGCATGACGCATGACGGTAAACATACGCAATAAAGCTACCGTCCTGATTAAGGTTAAAACGATCAGCAGGGAAAATGTCCTTCGCCGCCATATATCTTGTTATAAGATCTCTCTCATGTTGGTTTGACGTGTAAGTGTTTGTGATTTTATAAGAGACCTTCCAAGTAACACTGACCACGCCAAGGAGCAGAATAAGGCATATAAACACATTTCTATTTTTAGGAGACATGTTGTGTCCTCTTCTTTGATGTTTTGTTGATATGAATAGCTGTAAGCGCGGTGAGTAAAGCAATGAGGAGAATAGCAGTGTTTGTAATATCAGCACCGAGACCATCATGGTAAAAATAATATAGGTCGACAGACAATGTCATCATGCTCAATCGAAATATATTAACGCTCATAATTAGAATACAAAGTGGCAGTATATATAGGTTGAAATTTTGATTCCAAACTAAAATTTGTGTACGGACAATCGCAAACCAAAGAAGAAGTGCGAGAGAAACATTCGTAAATGATGAACACCCTGTCATGATCAAAAGTTCATGTCCTGAAGATCCAATAAGAATGTTTCCTTGTCGTGTGATTTCGGGGTCTATAGTTTTGACAATTGTAAGTGTGGCAATGGCATCGAGTTCTAAAAAGGCATCAGCAGAAAGCTTAAGGCATAAATCGGATAGGGGAACACGTAAGGCAATGGCCATCATAATCAAACAGGCATTACGTAGCTTTGTATGAAGAGCAGTCGCAAAAAAACTGCAATATCCTGCAAAAATAGAGAGAGTAACCCAGCTCAATAATGCGCTTGGAATACAGAGTAATAAAAGAGTGATGAGGCTGATGACAATATCACGCTTGTTGATTTGTGAAGAGGTACTTTGATGTAACAGGTTAAAGCTACAATAGAGAGCAAACCAGACAATAAAGCTAATACCAAACCCGCCAAAGAGACTCTCTCTAATACCATATTCATTAATATGTTCTAAGATTGGGCGGATCATAGCGTTGATCAAACCAACTGTAAAAACAAACATAAAAAGATGGATACGGTACATGAAGAAGATGGTTGCAAGAATAATACCGTATGAAACCTAATAGAAAACAAAGGTTTTTTGACAGTCTTAGTGAATATTTCTCAAAATAAAACTCAAAGTGAATAATAACGAATATCTGATTGGTTATTACATTGAAATACAATGATTTTTATATTGGTACTGACTTTGCAGATGATCCTGCTATGAATTATGTGATCAGTAAGTTTAATACTCTACCAGAAGTTTTACGCCACACACTCCTATTTGGGTTCTCTATGATAGGTGTGCGTTTGGTCGGATTTCTTTTAATTCCTATCTTTACACATGCCCTAACGCCATCAGAATATGCACGCTTGGATCTTCTTCAAAGTCTTGCAGATATTATAGGTATGATTGTCATTGTAGGATTGGCAGATACATTATTTAAATTCTATGGGGAAGAGAGAGCTATTCAGAAAAAGCATGCTGTAGCGGGGCGCATCTATAAGCTATCTGTATATTTATCTTTAATATGCGTCGGACTTTTTCAGCTTCTTGCACCTACTATCAATGCCCTATTACCACTTGAAATAGATATATGGTCGGTACGTTTTATTCTGGTCAGTGTATCTATATCTCCAATGATTTTGGTGGCACTTAGTTGGCTTCGTATGGAGGGTCATGTAACAAAGTTTGTACAAGAAACAATTCTACGTTCTATATTACAAGGCATTATATCGGTTTCTGTCTTGGTCGGCGGGTTCGGTGTATCTGGTGTGATGGCAGCCAGTATGATAGCAAGTGTAATTACAGCATATTCTCTTCATCGTTACTTACTAAAGCATCAAATTTGGGCACATCACCTTAAATATATGTCTGTTTATTTACAGTATGGATTCCCACTTATTTTTGTAGGAATTGCAGGGTTTTTCTTGCGGTCTTTTGATCGTTGGATGTTGGCAGATAGTATAGGCGCTCACGATATGGCGCTCTACGCGCTAGCAGTAAAATTTGCTCTGATCGCTGCCTTTTTAACACAACCATATCAAATGTGGTTGCTACCAAAACGTTTTGCACTGTTAAAAGATAAAGAGAGTAAAAAGAAACTGGGGCTATATTCTATATGGGGGTGTGCCTTCACAATTCTGACAACAGCATGTATGAGTGCAGGAGCCCCAATTTTAGTTTATATTATGACACCAGAAGTCTACCATGCCTCAATTCGGTATATTCCACTTCTATGTTTTTGCTCTGCAGTCCATATGGCGACAATATACTTGAATATCGGGTGCTATGCACAAAAAACCACAAAATGGCCCCTGATTATTGATGGTATATCTGCTGTTTCTGTCGTTGCTTTGTATATCCATTTTATTCCTTTATATGGAGCATTTGGAGCAATAGGGGCAGGTGTGGTTATCTTATCGCTACGTTTAATTTCTACTTTAATAGTAAGTTTGGCATATGAGAGAATAAATTATGAAGTTGGAAAATTACTTTTATTATTCGGAGTTTATGCGGGGGCATGTGCGATACAGACAATTTTTTCATCATCAATGAGCCATCAAATATTGATAGGAATAGTTAATATCCTAATTATTTCTGTATTGATGGTTTGCTTGAAGTTTGTACCACTCACTGCAGATTATCGGAGAACATATGTTTCAAACCTCTAATCTGCTTGGAAATGAAAAAATCTTTTATATATCCGTGGCACTGTTGCTCTGTACGTTTGTTTCGTTCGCCTGGTTGGTTATGCCTCATCCTATAATTCCGGTTGTAGTCGCAGTACTGCCGATTGCTGTATTGGTTGTTTTGAAGTATCCGAGCTTAATGGCATTGCTTTTTTTATCCTTTTCGTTCTTCCGCATTCATGAGGTGTTTCCTGTATTAATGCCTTTGAAGTTACCTCTGTTATTGGCTGTCGGAACTTTAGTATCTCTGGGTTGGAATCTATATGTACGGAAACTTGGTATTTTCATGGCACGTGAACATAAAGTATTCTTGATGTTCCTCGGTGTGGTTACGATCGGGCTACTCTTCGCAACAAATCGGTCTGTATCAATGGAAAGCTATACAGGAACATTTATAAAAATTGCGATTATGGTGTTTGCTTTATCATGGATGCTCATCACCGAAAAAGCATATAAGCTTTTGAATATAATGGTTATAGGGTGTGGGTTACTCGTCTCTATCAAGGCACTTTATAATAAAGCACATGGGCTAGAAATCCTTGAGGGAACACGCGTGACAATCGGAAATAGCTTTGGATCTATTCTGGGTGATCCCAATGATCTTTCATTGGTATTACTGTTTCCTGCAAGCTTTGCATTAGCACAAGTATTCACACCAAGAACACATTGGGCAATACGCATGATTGGATTGATGATATTTGGATTGATTGTAATGGCTGTTATTGCCACACAAAGTCGAGGTGGAATGCTTGGTGTTTTGGCGGTGATGACTGTGTTTGGGAGTCAGGTCATTCGCTCTAAAGTCGCGTTGGGATTGTTAAGTGTTGTAGCGCTACTAGGTTTATTTGCGGTTTCAGGTGTTGCTGACAGACAATCAGGTGGAGGTCATGAAGTAGGAATAGATGAGTCGTCAATGGGACGTTTACATGCTTGGGCAGCCGCTAGTCGAATGGCCGTTCATAATCCTTTCACCGGCGTTGGGATAGATAACTTCTATCAAAACTACTTTGATTATTCTAATTTCTGGGATGGAAAAAACCATGCCGTTCATAGTACATGGTTTGGTGTATTGGCAGAGGCTGGAATATTGGGTTTTTTGGTGTTTATGACTCTTGTTTTCATGACGGGGGGAAAAGCATATAAAACATTCATCATGTTGAAAAATGATCCAAACGCTCCTCCTGTGGTGTATGCAACATCGTGGGCATTACTTTCTGGATTAACTGGCTTTTGTGTTTCAGGAACTTTTTTGACGATGGGGTTTCACTGGCCGTTTTACATCATGTTGGCCGTGACATTGGCGCTTCATAAATATGTATCCTCAAACTGTTTCTCAAAATGAAAATAAACAGAAAACATCTCTTTCTAACTTACTGAAAACAATCAAGTATATATTGGCACGCTTTGTGCTTTTCTTTTCTCTAAATAAACAAAAATATAGTGTGAGAGGATATAAATATGTGCGGGATTGTCGGAGCAATTAATGGGGGTAAAGTAGCCAACGACCTACTTTCTGGTTTAAGACGATTGGAATACCGAGGGTATGATTCAGCAGGGC
>JQIA01002272.1_pt1 | contig 10315 bp, 7 predicted proteins | sample 811431 | NCBI WGS metagenome assembly JQIA01 (sample SAMN02998118, study PRJNA258478) | marine sediment metagenome | biome: marine; feature: seafloor; material: sediment; isolation source: oil-polluted sediment collected from 3 locations (0.5 km, 0.7 km and 0.9 km)... | place: USA: Gulf of Mexico ... | reverse complement strand
GGTTACTCTGTCAAGGGGCGCCTGGATGCCGATTGCGAGTATTCTGCCGAGGGACGGGGGCATGGCAAAATAAGTGCAGAAATCAAAGACCTTGTTCTCAAAAAAGATGAACCTTTCCTAACGCTGGAAAGTTTGACATTTTCAGAAGTTAAAGCGAATGTTGAAGTTAAGAGCCGTCGGATTCAGATTGAAGAATGCGTTATTTCAGGAAAAGAATTTGGCGGTACGTTAAAAGGGTCAATTGTAGTCAAGCAACCACTAAACAGGACCGTGTTACGGCTTACCGGTACATTCAGGCCGGAAAAGGAATTTGCCGAATCCATGCCGCTTGATATTGTTTTCAAGAAGAAAGTGAAAGCCGGAGAAGATCAGAAGTTTAAAATAACCGGAACGATTAGTAAGCCGAGGTTAAGATAACCCGCATTTTTAAGGGACAATTACTGAGCATATGAGAACTACCTTACTGAAAATATTAAATCAGCACTATTTTACGCTTATAAACCTTATACTGCTCACTGCATTTATTGGGGTCAGCACCGGGTCGGGGTATAAGATACTCACAGGTGTTATGGACAGTCATATTGCATCACCGGCACAGGGTAAGAATAAGAAAAAGGTTTCACAGAAGAAAACAAGACGGAAAAATAAGTCCTCCTATGATGAGGTTGCAAAAAGGAATCTCTTTAAGATTGCTTTGTTAAGTGATCTTAATAAAAAGGACGAAAAAGTTGATGTTCCTGATACTATAACTGATTTAGACTTAACCTTATGGGGGACAATTGTCGCAGGGGAAATGAATTCCCGGGCAATCATTGTAGAGAAAAAAACAAGGAAACAGAAATTATATAAGATCGGGGATCCCATTCAGACAGCAACCCTTAAACATATATTACGAAATAAAGTTATTCTGAATGTTAACGGGAGAGATGAAGTTCTCGAGATAGAACAAAAGAAAGGGGCTAAGAGCAGCAGGCAGGACCGTTCGAGTAGAAAAAAAAATATGGCCTCAACCTCGTCTAAAGATATCGCTATTAAACGCTCATTAATTGATGAATCGATGAAGAATCTGAATTCCCTGATGAAGGATGTTAGAATCAGGCCTCATTTTAAGAATGGCGAGTCAGACGGATTGATCGTAAGTGGTATTAAAAGTGGGTCTGTTTTCAAAAAACTCGGTTTAAGAAACGGTGATATTATAATGGGTGTGGACGGAAGTCAGATTGAATCGGTCGATGATGCAATGAAATTGTACAGCGGCCTTAAAGATATGGAAAATATGAAGGTCGATATTAAAAGACGTGGTCGGGTTCAGACGCTGAACTTTAATATTGAATAGAATGAAAATAATAACATTACAGATAATGAATGCAGACAGGAAACGATTAATGAAGGACACTCTTTTTAAGAAACTGCTGATACCGGTAATCGCGCTTTCAATGTTTTTTTTAGTTGCTGATGCCTCTTTTGCAGGTGATACACCCGGCAAAGATGGTAAGGCTCAGGAAAAAATCGATAAAGCCAAAAGTGCAGATCAGGTTCATCTGGATTTTAATGAAGTAGACATTAAAGTCTTTATTCAGTTTATCAGTGGGATTACAGGCAAAAACTTCATAATTGATAACAAAGTTCGGGGGAAAATTTCAATTATTTCACCCGATGCCATATCAATCAAAGAAGCCTATGATGTATTTGAATCTGTGCTTGAAATCCACGGATTTGCAGCCGTTAAAGCCGGAAAGCTGGTTAAGATCATACAGGCAAAAAGTGCCAGGCAGAAAAATATTGTTACAAAACTGAAGCTTGAGGCGGTTGATGTAAACGACCACGTTATTACGCAGCTTATTCCGCTTAAATATGCTGATCCCGGAGAGATAAAAAGACTCTTTACGCCGCTTGTTTCAAAAAACAGCAGTATTCTTTCCTACGGCCCGACTAATACTCTTATTGTGACGGATCTCTCTTCAAATATTCATCGCCTGTTAAAAATTCTTCAGGCGATTGATGTAACAGGCATCGGTCAGGAGATAACCGTTATTCCCCTTGAATTTGCTGATGCAAAAACATTTAATTCGCTTTTGACAACCGTTTTTAAAGCTCAGAGAAAAACCGGAAAGAAGAGTTCTTCGCTTAAGGCTGTAAAATTTGTTGCAGATGACAGGACAAATTCAATTGTTGTTCTTGCCAGTAAAGGCGATACTGAACGTATTATCAAGCTTGTTAGAATGCTGGATCGGGAAGTACCGAGAGGCAAAGAAAAAATCCATGTTGTTTATCTTGAAAATGCAACTGCAGAAGAACTGGCAAAGGTGCTTCAAAGCCTGTCACAGAAAAAAAGTACAAGTGCCAAAGGGAAAACATCCGTTATCAAGGGTGATAACCTTCAGATTACGGCTGATAAAGCCACAAATAGTCTGATTATCATTGCTGAGAAGACAGACTATGTTATTCTTGAGTCGATAATAAAAAAACTCGATATTCCAAGAACAATGGTCTATGTGGAATGCCTGATCATGGAAGTCAATGTTGCGAAAAACTTTAACCTTGGTACAGAATGGACAGTGGGGAAAGACACAACTATTGACGGACGTAGTGCCGGCGTTGGTATCGGGTTTGACGGCGGCTCCTCCTATGGTAATCTTGCAGGCCTTGCCGGAGCTGCAACGGGCGTGAGTACTTTACCTGCCGGTTTTGCCATGGGTGTCTTTTCAGAAGCCATTGATATTGGTGGCGTCGCATTTCCATCCCTTGGGGCTGTCATTAATGCGTATAAAAAAGATGAGGAAGTTAAAATTCTGTCAACACCTCAGATTCTAACAACGGATAACGAGGAAGCATCCATTTCTGTAGGCCAGAAAATTCCATACCTTACCAAGGATGTTACGGGAGAGACGAATTACAATAATTATGAGTACAAGGATGTTGGTATTTCTCTGAAAGTAACACCTCAGATTAACAAAGACAGAAAGATACGGCTGAAAATTGCCCAGGAGACCAGTCGGGTATTAGGGGATGGTGCAAGCCTGTCACCCTCGACCCTTAAAAGAACAATTGATACAACGGTATTGATTGAGGACGGTAATACAATTGTTATTGGCGGCCTGATTGACGAAAGTATTTCGGATACACGTTACAAGGTACCTTGTCTTGGTGATATTCCGATTCTCAGATTACTTTTCAGTTCCATGGGGAAGGGTGATACGAAAACAAACCTGTTTATCTTTTTAACCCCACACGTTGTAGGAAATGAATCGGAAGCAAAAGAACTTTATGAGGTTAAACGAAAAGAACTGGAAGCTGTTAAAACCAGTAGAATAAAACTGTATCCCGGGGAAAAAAATAACAAAGGCACAACGATTGATGTAAGCTCGGACGAGCCTGTAGTAGAAAAACTGGACGTTAATACAACCAAAGAAGACTAAGCTGATTATGAGAACAATGCTCCGAGATATACTGATTGAGAAATTTGGCATTGAGCCCGAACTGCTGGCAGATGCAGCTGTACTCGCAAAAGAACAGAACCTGAAAGCGACCGAGGTTTTTATAAAAAAGGGCCTGGTTACTGAAATTCAGATTCTTGATGCGGTAAGTGAGCAGTACGCAATACCGGTATATGATGAAGTCCCTTACGATCAGATCAGTACTTTTTTTACGAATGAGATCTCCATCCAGTTTTTAAAAAAGAACTTTATGGTACCTGTTGCAATAGAGACAGATGCTACAGAGAATACGGATTCTAAAGCACGTAATGTCAAACTTGTCGTAAATGATCCGGCCTTTATTCATCAGACCGATGACCTTGTAAGAATGCTCGACATCAGCGATTATGAGATTGTTCTTGGCACACGTGATGTGATAACCGGCATCATAAATATGGCATATAATAAAAGCCGTGATTCAGCAGAACAGCTGGTTCAGAATATGGAAGAGAGCAGCCGTACCATCATCAGCGAAATAGAAGAGACAGCTGACCTGCTTGATGATACCAGTGATTCTCAGATTATTAAACTGGTGAACCATATTATCTCACAGTCGATTAAAGCAAGGGCCAGTGATATTCATATTGAACCTTTTCAGGACAGCTTTAAAGTCCGGTACAGGGTTGACGGTATTCTGCTCGACCTTTTGACACCCCCAAAATGGATTCAGGCTTCGCTGATTTCCCGTATTAAAATTATGGGAAAACTTGATATTGCAGAAAAAAGACTTCCTCAGGACGGCAGGATTGATGTCCGGATTGGTGAAAATGATATCGATATCAGGGTCTCAACTGTTCCCACAATTTTTGGTGAGAGAGTCGTATTGAGGCTGTTAAGTAAATCAGGTTCCCTGTTGACGCTTTCTGAGTTTGGGCTTGGCAACGAAAAACTTGAAATGATCGATACGCTCATTCGGGACCCGAATGGGATTGTCCTTGTTACCGGCCCTACAGGGAGTGGTAAAACAACGACTCTGTATGCAATACTAACTGCGATAAACTCACCGCAGGTAAATATTATAACCGTTGAAGACCCGATTGAATATCAGTTAAACGGGGTCGGACAGATTCAGGTTAACAGGAAAATAGGGCTGACATTTGCAAAAGGCCTGAGATCAATAGTTCGTCAGGACCCGGATGTTATTCTGGTGGGTGAAATCCGTGATGGTGAAACTGCCGATATCGCTGTTCAATCTGCACTTACCGGCCATCTTGTCTTTTCAACACTCCATACCAATGATTCTGCTAGTGCCATAACAAGGCTTGTTGATATTGGCATGGAACCGTTTCTTCTCTCTTCTGCATTAAATGCCGTTATTGCTCAGCGACTTGTAAGAATGCTTTGTAAAGACTGTAAAGAAGAATACCATCCGGATGAAAATCTTAAGATACTTGCCGGGCTTAATCCGGCAGACTGTAAAGATAAGGTTTTTTACAGGGCACATGGTTGTGAAAACTGTTTTAATACAGGCTATAAAGGTCGAATGGCGATCATGGAAATTATGCCGCTTGATGCGACGATAAAAAGTCTGATTTTGCAGACATCGGATTCCAATCTCATTAAGGCCGCTGCTGTTAAAAATGGAATGAAAACCCTCCGAAATGATGGCATCAGCAAAATTCTTGCCGGGACAACAACCATTGAAGAAGTTTTAAGGGTGACGAATGTCTGATAGGCAGGCACTATATTTGTTTGCCTTCTCGCTCATCTGCTCTTTTTTTTTAACCTCCTGCACGACATTAAAAACCGATACTAAAGTCAGGTTACATCCTGCAGAGATTCCGCTTAATATTTATCAGAAATATATTTCGCCCGTTGATGGCGCACGTTGCCGTATGTACCCGTCCTGTTCATCCTATAGTAAACAGGCTTTTGCAAAACACGGATTTTTAAAAGGATGGATAATGACATGTGACAGGCTGCTCAGATGTGGCAGGAACGAACACCGTGTTTCCGCTCCCATCGAAGTGAATGGCATGCTCTATTGTAATGATTCTGTCGCAAATAACGATTTCTGGTGGTACAAAAAAAATGAGCAGGGAGATTTATAATTGTCAGGTATTCTAAGAAACAGTCTTTTTTTTTTTATTCTGATCTACGCTGCACCAATGCCATCAGCTACTGCTGAAACAATCATTCTCGATTCTGATGCCCAGTACCGGTATGCCAGGCAAAATTATGACAACGGCGATTATATTGTCTCAATCGTTGAATTTAAAAAGTTTCTCTCTTTTTTTCAAGACGACCCCAAAGCCCGTGACGCAGAATTTCATATCGCCATGTCATGGTATAAAGGCCGTAAATATAGGGACGCGATTAAGGTTTTTAGTGACATAACCCAGAGAGACTTACAGGATCAGCCCGATCTTAGAAACGAAGCTTATTTTATGATTGCAAAATCCCATATTGCTTCCGGGAATCCTGTTATGGCAGAAATAACCCTGGCTAATTTTATTAAAATCACATCCAATATCGATACGATCGACAGGGCAGTAAACCTCCTTGCATGGATTCGTCTTGAAACATCAAAATGGGATAAAGCCCGCAGGTCATTTGGTGCTGTAAGCCTTGAAAACAAAGAGAAATACCAGGTTGATGATATCCTGTCCCGTCTTTCAAAAATATCTGACATACCAACAAAGAGCCCGGCCATTGCCGGAACACTCGCTGTTATTCCCGGTGCAGGTTATCTCTACTGCAACCGATACCAGGATGCCTTTGTCTCTTGCTTGCTTAACAGTGCACTGATATACGCTGCATACGAAGCCTTTGATCATGATCAGAATGCCCTTGGCGGCGTCATCACCTTTATCGGTTTCGGTTTCTACTCCGGCAGCATTTACGGCTCAACCGCCTCAGCCCACAAATATAACCGCAATGCAAGACAGACCTTTATCCGAAAAATCAAAAAAGATATTCCATCAGGGATTCAGCTGGGGGTTATGCCGGATTTTAAAAGGAAAGGGCTCTCTTTAGGAATGCAGATGAAGTTTTGATATGACTATTTTATTTTACTCATCAATAATATTTAATAATTGTAGGATGGGCAAAACGGAGCGTGTCCATCTTCCATACTGCTATCAAAAGTATTCTTCAGGCACCATCAGTTCACGTAGATGAAACATCACTACAAATGACCTTGACTGGGGCTATTCCTGAAATTAATTGGGGCGCGTAGTTACCTGCTAAAAAAGCGATTGAGACTATCTCAATCGCTTTTATGTCAGTAACTGATTTTAGTATCGGTATACATCACACAGGTGGCGGGCCGCCAGCTGAGATTCCAAGTGTCTCCAGCAGTGTTTGGGCCTGGATTTCAGTAATGTTTAATTCGGATGCCAGCTCTGATGCAGAAGGTGCCGGCGGGGTTCCGATAATTGTGTTTAAGGCATTAGCTGTTATTGTAACGCCTATCCCTGCTAAATAACTGACTCCGGCATCGAAATCCAATGCAGGGGGTACGTCCGTCGTACCGCTGTCTGTGTCGCTATCCATTTCCATACTCACATCTTCACCGCTGAATTGCATGAGCGAGTAGAGTTCTTTAATAGTAGGGAGACGCCAGTCATTGTAGCCCCCGGTGGCGCAGGACCCTGCATTGGCGGCTGCTTCGTCATAACTGTACTTATCATCCGCCAGAATGTAACCATCGCCGTTTGTGTCAGGAGATTTTTGCCACATCAGGCCTGTATTATTATCTGTAACAGTACCGTCACCATTGTCAGTATAACTTGGGGCAATTCCGTTGTACTGTGCATCCTGACCATAAAACTCAGCTCCTTCCGCCGGTGTAGTAATTGCGTTTATGTTGTCAAAACAGCTGGTCTGGTTGGTATCGACAACAACATAGGTCGGATTAGTAACCGTTTCATCATATCGAACAGGGCGAACATAATTGTAAACATAAACGGCATCCGCCTGAGGGCCGTGACCGTCTGAATAATCAGTTCCGTCATCATATTTTGGATCACTTCGCTGACAACCTGCACCATGTATGTCTATCCAGGTATCGTCTGACTTACCAAGTGCCCGACCAAATGCCACATAGGCTCCCCATGCACCGTTCCCGTCTGATGACTGGTGCGTTGAACCTGACCAGAAAAACCCCCAGTCTGTATCGCCATTATAATTTGTAAAAGAGGTGATATTAAAAAAGTCCGTATCGATTGCAGGCCCTGTAACAGATGGCGTTGTTGAAGCTGTTGCATCCGGCATGCGGCTATAATCGACAATGCTTTGAAGCTCCTTGGCATCCGGCAGACGCCAGTCAGTGTGGCCTGCATATGATAAATCCTCACAATAGGCGAGTGCATCTTTCCATTCCATACCGGAACCACTGTCATCCTTTTTCCACATCAGGCCGGTAGCAAGGTCAGTAACCGTGCCGTCTCCATTATCACGGAAATTGTTAACGCCGTAATTATCACTGGTATTATCCCTGACATACATAACGAAGAACGTTTTATCATCTCCGAATAATTCAAGGCCGTACCCTTTTATTCGTCCGTCAGCAAAATTTACACCAAAAACGCTTTCTTCTCTTGTGTTAAAATAGGCGGTGGATACATATTGAGAGTCGATAATCCTTTCACCCGCATCCGTATCACCATAAGCAAAATCAAAATAATCTGTATTAATAAACGGTTCATAGGCTAATTCATTATTATCTGAGCTTTCAGCGCCTTCATTTTCGCTTATTCCCGGGGTTGTAGCTCCGGGGGTACTTTTATCACAACTAGTGAATGTCATTGCTGCTAAAGTAAATATTAACATTGTTAATAATAGACTAATTTTCTTCATTATTAATTCTCCCTTGATTAGTTATTTAAAATAATTGTTAACCCTTCATGGAGACGATTTATTCCATCTCCCCGGGTGGAATCCCTTTAGATCCATGTTAATAATCAAAGATTAGCAAACAATTGTGAGGAGAAAATGATTTGATTGTGTGAAAAAATGGAGGACTGATGTAATTCAGTAAAACAAGTGTGAACCACGGGGCGGTTCCGTGGGGATGATTAACAGCAGAATTAATTTAAAATATAAAAGGCAGATCGGTTTTATGGGGTATTGCATCCGGATGTTGTACGTTTAAAGTCTGGCAAATCACTAAAACGAAGTAGATGGGACTTTTTACGACGTCATCATGATTGCGCACAAAAAAAAATGGTTTGTAAAGAGACTGGCAGGCAGGATTAAATTTTAGACGTTGAATGGCAGGTTGCATATTGCTATGATTAATATACTTTATTTCTTTAAAAATTAAAACGGGGCTGAATCAGTTATATGAAAATAAAAAATGTATTTTCTAATATTTGTAAAACTACTTTATTCCTGACCTTTTCTATACTTTATGCAGGAACAGTCTATGGGGAAGAGCTTGTGATTCCTGTAGGTGAATGGCCGCCGTATATTGAATCCGAAAGAGCTGACAATGGTGTAATGAGTCAGATAGTTATACTGTCATTTGCGGAGGCAGGAATAAAAGCCAGGTTAAAATTTGAACCATGGAAACGGGTTGAGGTAAATATTGAAAAAAAGGATTCGATTTCTTTTGGCTGGTACCTGAATAACGAACGGAAAAAAAAATGGTTTTTTTCTGACGAGATCATTAAAGGACTTGTGGTTTTTGCTGTACGAAAAGAAAGAAATATAAAATGGAAGAGCTTTATAGATCTTAAACAAATGCGTATCGGAGTAACCCGTGGGTATACCAGTGGTGATGAATTTGACAGTATAATGTCTGAGTTAAGAATTGATATTGCGAATTCTGATGAAATCAATCTGAAGAAATTAATTATGAAACGTATTGATATGTTTACAGTTGATCCTGTTGTCGGTGCGAAATTGCTACGAACCCGGTTCTCAAAGGATCAGCGGGAGCAGATAAAATTTATGACAGAACAGCCCGTTTCCTCGCTTGGCGTTCATCTTGTATGCTCAAAAAACCATAAAATGGGGAATTATTATATAGTAAAGTTTAATCAGGGATATCAAAAAATTTATCAAAACGGAACTGTTCGGCGTATTCTGCAACAGGCCATGTCACTGCATTAAACGATATTAAGGAACAAAAGAAATGGATTATTGTCAATACAGGTTATAGGTTTACGGGTACGTATCGCTGCTCAGGAAGGAGTTGAAGCTTTCCACCATTGTCCACAAAGATAACCGTAATGCAAGGCAGACCTTTATCCGTAAAATCAAAAAAGATATTCCATCAGGGATTCAGATAGGGTTATGCCGGAGTTTAAACGGAAAGGGCTCTCTTTAGGAATGCAGATGAAGTTTTGATGTGACTATTTTATTTTGCTCACCAATAATATTTAGTAATTGTAGGATGGCCAAAACGGAGCGTGCCCATCTCTCATGCGTCAACCGTATCAGGAAGCTCATCCCAATTTATTCACAATAACGTTAAATTTCCATTTTCTGTTATTCCGGTCTTGACCCCAAACCACTTATTTCAAAAGAGTATAGATACCGTATTAAAGCCTGCCCAGACAGCTAAAGAGCTGTAGATGGGACTTTTTACGACGCCATCACATGGCAAGAGCGGCAAGTATACTGGTTAAGGGCGAAAAGGCGGTTTGTCATGTGATATCGGGGACGGAGCTTGATAATCTGTCTATACAGAGTGAGGATAAGGGTTTTCTGTTCGGTCTTCTGAATTGTATGAGGATTATGACCAGTATTGGATTTTATACCCGAAGGACATGCAAAAGGATGATGTGCATTCGTTGGGTTACACTCTTGTATCATCACCCGAAATTGTGAGGTTTCCGGGGTGTTGAAAAAATAAGAAACACCGAAATAGTATTTCCGCTTTAACCCAACCT
>JQIA01002271.1_pt1 | contig 10315 bp, 10 predicted proteins | sample 811431 | NCBI WGS metagenome assembly JQIA01 (sample SAMN02998118, study PRJNA258478) | marine sediment metagenome | biome: marine; feature: seafloor; material: sediment; isolation source: oil-polluted sediment collected from 3 locations (0.5 km, 0.7 km and 0.9 km)... | place: USA: Gulf of Mexico ... | reverse complement strand
ATCAGTTGTGCATCCGGTGCGTTAAGGCAGTATTTGCTATCTCAAAACCCAGATGAAGAGCTTCCTCAAATCAGGGCAACAGTTCCCGTTAATCTTCGTCCTCTGGAGCATGCACTGGAGTTGGGCAACCACTTTGGCCTCGTTTTTCTCGACTTGCCAATTCAAATTGATAATCCTGTCAGGCGTTTAAATAAAGTGCACTTGCATATGCAGGAACTAAAAAACTCCCGGCAGGCAGTTGTGACACTTGGAGCGCTTGCTGTTCTAGGCATGGCTCCTGCAAGTGTGCAGGAACCAGCTCTTGAGCTTTTTAGCCGCAAGGCAACCTGTGTTTTAACCAATGTGCCAGGTCCTAAGCAGGCACTTTGTTTACAGGGCTCTGAGATAAGTGAAATTATGTTTTGGGTGCCTCAAAATGGAAGTATCGGCATTGGTATCAGTATTCTTAGTTATAATGGCAAGGTGCAATTTGGCCTGATAAGTGACAGACGTATTATTTCAGAACCTGAACATGTTATAGAACATTTTGATAACGAATTTGAAAAACTTATACATGCCACAATGTTGGTACATTCAGAAGTAACTGACCTGGAAGAAATGGCAACACATCTTGATCGTTTAATGCATGGATGAAGACAATGCAGTTCATGAGCTTCAGCACTTATTGGTTTTAAATCTGGAGCTACATGACCATGCACTCACAGATGAGTTGTTAGTTAAGAACCTAGCGACTCTTAGAAAATGGCAGATGGAGCGACTCAGCCAAACTCATCGAGACCTTCTTGAAAATCCAGAAACCCATGATGCGGCACACTTTTTCTTTTCTGATCTTTACGGAGAAAATGATTTTTCCGCTAGAGATCGTGATATTGCCCGTGTATTTAAACACATGGTTAAATTATTACCCGAAGCAACAATTGATGTCGTCATTCTGGCAATTAAGCTGCAATATACCACTCAGGTTTTAGATCATGATATGGCACGCCTGATGGAAAGTGCATATATTGACCATGATGTGTGGGTTGATTTATATCGTCAGGTAAAACATTATGACAAAAGGGCGGAGCAGATAAAGCTCATGCGTAGCTTAGGTGAGGGGTTAATGCCTGTTATTCAAAATTCGGGTTTGTTGCAGCTTTTGAAGTTGCTACATTGGCCTGCTGCCATAGCAGGTTTATCTGAGTTGCAGTCGTTTTTAGAACGTGGTTTCAGTGCCTTTTCTAATCTGGATGACCCTCAGGCTTTTATTGATAAAGTCGTTGATCGGGAGCAGCAGTTAGCGCAGCAATTACAAAGCCACTGTGACGTAGTAAACTTCCATATGAGGGATTAAGAAAGTTATGATTGGAAAACTTGCCTGTAATATAAATAATTTTGCTTCTAAACATTAACTCCCGCACTATGTAAACATGAATAATATATCTAAAATATTTAATCAAAAAGCTCGGCTCCTTATTGAGTTTATTCCGTATGTGCTAAAACGCTTTGTTAAAGATGATGGGCCTGAGTCAGCTGGCTTTCTATGCTATACGTCGCTTTTAGCCATGGTGCCATTAATAGCAGTTGGTCTTGCTGCGCTATCGGCATTTCCTGTATTTGATCGCTGGTCTGTTGAGATTCAAACTTTTGTTTTTCAAAACTTTGTACCTGCTGCGGGAGAAGTTATTCAAAAATACATGATGGAGTTTGTCAGTAAAGCATCTAGGCTTAGTATAACCGGAATTATCTTTTTGATGGTGACGGCTATCTTGTTGATGACAAATATTGAACGTTCACTTAATCGCATCTGGCGTGTGCACCGCCAGCGCAGTTGGCGTAGTCGTTTTCTTGTCTATTGGGCAGCGCTTACGCTTGGTCCTATGTTAATAGGGGCAAGCCTTGGTGTTAGCTCATATATGTTATCACTACCTTATGTATCTGATGCCTACGTAGAGATGGGTGGTAGAAATAGTTTGCTAAGAATTGCACCCATTTTCACTTCTACTCTGGCTTTTAGTTTGCTTTATGTTCTTGTGCCAAATCGTCAGGTTAACTGGCGACATGCATTAACGGGTGGAGTCGTTGCTGCGATTTTATTAGAGCTTGCCAAGGCCGGCTTTGCAGCTTACGTTAAAAGCTTTCCTACTTACGATAAGATATATGGAGCTTTAGCGGCTATTCCTGTATTCCTTGTCTGGGTTTATCTGTCGTGGGTGATAACTTTACTTGGAGCTTCCCTTGCAGCAGCACTTGGTGAGCCATGGGATCGTTCTCGCAGACGTTTTACCTCTGAGCCTGAACTCATACAGTCGTTAAGAGTTATCAAAGTTATAGCGGATGACAGAAAGTTAAAAACAACGGGTCTGGGCGATTCTCAATTATATAAGGCCTTAAATACAGCCCATGTTGTTGATGCTCATGAAGTTGTTGCTAAGTTAATTGATACCAATGTTTTAGGTAAGGATGAAAGTGGCACTTGGGTATTGTTAAAAGGCCTTCAGGATCTTAGCTTAAATGAGCTTGCCCATAAATCCTGTCAAAATCTTATCCATTGGCATTCTGAAACAGATGAAGACTGGCTCAAGCCTCTAGAAGAACAGTTATCGAGTGGGACAGCAGTGCTTAAAGAGACATTGGACTATTCTGTTGATTCAATTATTAATGCCGCTTTAAAAAACGGAAAAAGTGCGGATTAAATTTTTATCCGCATTGCCCTGGTTTTGTTTTGTGTTAAGCCCTAAGACTTATGGGTTTTATAAAGGAAAAAATTCGACAACTTAAATTTATTGAGAAGCAAGCTTGAGCTTTAGTCTCTCATTTATAAAAGGGCCTCTTAACGTTTGTTATTCTAAATAAAGTAGACTTTTTAACTAGTTATGGTATTATTTGAATGTAATTTATCATTAAAACCATATAAGTGATTGAAATGAATAAAGTTGATATCGAAATTGAAGGCAGTGCTTTATCAGATTCTTCTGGAATTGAAGTTGTTTTTCTCGATGAAGCAGAATTTGAAATTGAAGACACCTGGTTTATTGACTCACCACAAAACCAGGCTAGTTATTATGATGGCATGGATTATCTAACCGCTTAACTTTACGACCTAATGAGCATTGTTTCTCACGTAAGGCTTTAGTAGTAAAAAAATGTTATTTTATTTTCCTGTGCATGCAGGGTTTCTTAATAAATAAGCAATTAAGCAAGCGGCTATTTTAAAAATGGAAGTGTATTAATAGGTTCTTAATAATGCAGATAAACGGCCTTGTATTTTTACTCTATGGTGAGCGAACAGCATAGGTTTCATGGTTCTGTTTTGCGGTATCAGTTTGATATGTTCATCTGATTGTTCAATTTTCTTTAATGTCACTTCGCTGTGATCAATAAGTGCAACAATAATTTCTCCATTTCTCGCTTCATTGCACCGCTCAATAACAACCATATCTCCATCGTGAATACCTGCATCGATCATAGAGTCACCACTGACTTCAAGAATGTAGGAATCGCCAGAAGGGCGCATGACGGCAGGTATTTCAAGGGTTCGCATATCAGGTATAGCATGAAGAGGCATACCGGCAGCAATTTTGCCTAAAAAGGGAAGCTCGCAAAGATTATCCTGTGGCTGTTCTATTAAACATACACCGCGTCTTAAACCATTCATAGGTTCCACTAGGCCTTCGTCAACCAGTGCCTGTATATGTTTGTGCATGGATCCGCGGGATTTAAGGCCAAGGTCCGCGCATATAGTAGGAAGAGTCGGCACGGGAAGCGCATTGTTTTGGCGTTGTTTAAGATAGGTGACGATTTCATGTTGCTTTGGTGTCAGTGTACTCATTAATTTTACCTGCTATATGTTTTTGCGCTCTATATGTTCTACAATAGCATGGGTGTTAAGAGAACACCAGAAGAACATACGTGCCTATGTCTATTATAGCTTTTAGGTTTTCACAAAGCTTAAGTCTTGGTGTTACAATAGTAAAATTGAGCGAACGATCACGTATTATCAGGGCTGATGAATGTATAGTAATTGTTACGTGAAAACTGCATTGAATATTTAGCATCGCTATGGGGGCAATATGAAGCTAATTTTTCCAAATGGTGAACATGAGCCATTTATTATATCGGATGAGAGTGTCAAAATAGGTAGCGCTACAGATGCAGACCTGGTTCTTGTAGGGCCTGGTGTCGCAATGTATCACACCACATTAGCTAAAAAGGGCAATGGCTTTCAACTGGTAACAGATAATCCAGACAAAGAGCTCTCAGTGAATGATGAGCCAGTATTAGATTCCCACGATGTGAAAGCGGGAGATCTTATTAAATTATCGGGTATAAATATAAGGTTGGTTGCAATGGATAATTCAGTCGTGAATCATGATGTCGAAGAAGATGATACGGATAATGACGGCAGAACTAAAGTAAGAATGGCAATACCACGTTTTAACCTTCGTGGTGTTTCAGGAGAAACTTTCGGAAAAAATGTTCCTCTTTATGGAACAATGACCATTGGGCGTCATTCGGACTGTGACATTGTTGTCTCTTCGAATGAAGTTTCACGACGGCATGCTCGTATTAAGGTGTCAGGTGTTACTGTAAGTATTGAAGACATGGGCTCTGCTAATGGTACTTTTGTTAACGGTAAAAAAGTAGACAAGGCCGAGTTACAGGATGGTGATGAGCTTCGTTTGGATACTGTAAGATTTAGACTGCAGGCACCTCCGCAATTGAAAGCGAAGGCTCAGATGAAAAAGCAGAATGAGCAACAGGTCAAAGAAGATTCACCTTCATCAAATTTGATATGGGTTGCTCTTGCGGTAATAGCGATTGCCGGTGCAGGTATTGTATATTATGTTGTGGGCAGTTAGGCACGACACTAGCAAAGCCTCAATGAGCATTTTTCATAACAAAAACTGAATAAACTTCGACAAACGGCTCGCATAATGACGGGCCGTTTGTCGATATTTTGTTACTATTTGTCAAACTGCAGCTCAGACCTTTATTTTTCTCCAGTGCCCTTTACGCCACCATATAATAAACATACTTGCTTGCAGTATGCGGTAGGCTGCCTGGGCATACCAAACACCTAGTAGGCCATAACCTAAGACGGGGCCAACCATATAAGCTGTCGGAATAAAGAAGATCCATTGAGTCACAATAGTAATCAGCAGCATGCGTTTGCTATCACCCGCGCCTAATTGACAGTTCATTGCGACCATACCAATAGCATCAAACCAAACCATTGAGCCCATAATCATCAGTGGTATGACAGCTAGTTCCAGGGTTTGTGGGTCATGAAGAAAAATACCTAAAACAAATTTGTGAAAAACTACCAGTGGCAAACCAATAATTAGGGCCACTTTAAGACCCATGCCAGCGACTTCCCAACCCCATTGTTCTGCTTCTTCAGGCTTACCTTCACCCAGTGCATGGCCTACCAAAGATGCCGCAGCAAGGCCCAGTCCCAATGCAGGAAGCAGCGCTGCAAGAGTGAGGTTCATTAATACATTTATTGCCGCAAGCTCAGAAGTGCCAATTTTTCCTACAATCCAGAATAAAACGACCATTCCTGATGCAAAAAACAACTGTTGCATGCTGCTGGGGATCGAGATTTTCAACATGCTTTTAATGGTATGCATGCTGGGTATTCCATGCAAAAATCCATTTGGTCGTGCATGGCGAAAACCTTGGATAAAATAGAATATGGTTCCTGCAAACATAGAGATGGACGTTGCTGTAGCTGCCCCATTGACACCGTAAGCCTCAAAGCCAAGGTTGCCAAATATCAGCACCCAGTTAAGGAAAATATTAATAGCGTGCATGAGCAATAAGGTGCGCAAATAGTTTTGCGTCATTTGCATTGCGCTCCAATAGCCCCTAAACGCAAAGTTCATACCGACTGCAATCATTGAAATAACACGAATTTGAAAATATTCGGTCCCAGTCTGTACCACTGCCGGGTCGTCGCTTAGCAACTGAAAAATATTTTCACTAAAGTAATAAATGGTAGCAGATAAGGGGACACCAATAACGAGGGCAATAAGTAAGCCTCCATCCAGGGCGATGCCGGTCTGATCGATTTTACCTTCACCTAAACGTCTTGATGTGATTGCTTGAACACCAGATGAAACACCTAACACCAGCGCTACAGCCATGAAATTTGCAAAGCCCCCAATGCCTGTTGCGGCTAGTGCGACATCACCAAGAAACCCAACCATGGCTGAATCAACGAGATTCAATATATTTTGAGAGATCATTCCACCCATGATAGGTAGGGCGACTGCTAAAATCTTAACCCTTCTTTGTGCTTCAGGCATGCCAAAAAGAGTTTTTAAGATATTCATGCAGTATGTCTCGTTATAATTTTTTTATAGATTAACAAAAGTATTCTCACAAGTCGTTGATTCGCTATAATAGAGTTTTAAATATGTTCTTAAATTATGGCTGGCTTAATAAAACATCTACTCCAGAATGATTTTGTTCGCTTTCTTGTTGTCGGTGGAAGCGTAACGACATTTCATTATGTCATGCTCGTAGTTATGGTGCAGATATTTTTTGTACGACCCTGGATAGCAACATCTGTGTTTATGTTTGTCGGTGCCTTATTAACATTTACTTTTAACGCATACTGGTCATTTAAAACAACAAATAAAAAAATAAAAAGGCTATCACGGCATGCTATTGTTTCAGCTATTGCGTGGGTACTAAACTTGCTCTTTATGCTGCTGTTAAATGAAAAGCTGGGTTGGAACTATATGTTGGTACAAATCATGGCATCTATTGTTATAGTATTTATGACGTATTTTGCGAGTAAGTTTTACACCTATGCTGAGTTGGAGACATAGAGTTGAATAAAGAAAAACAAAAAATTACCGTTATTGTGCCTGTTTTTAATGAACAGGAGGGCTTGTTAGAGTTTCATAACTGTTTGTGTGAAACTCTTGTCTGTTTAGATTATGACTGCGAAGTCCTTTATGTCGATGATGGCTCAACAGATAGCAGTATGTCGGTGATTCGTTCTTTAAACTTTGATTCAATCACTACATCCTGGATCTGTTTAAGTAGGAACTTTGGTAAAGAGCTTGCCATGACCGCAGGTTTAGATGCTGTTGATGCAGATGCAGTGATTGTTATAGATGCAGATCTTCAAGACCCTCCCAGTCTTATTTCCGAGTTTGTTAAGTTCTGGGAGAAAGGTTATGACGTGGTGTATGGTCAGCGTCAACAAAGGGAAGGCGAGTCTCTTTTTAAAAAGGCAACAGCAAGTGGCTTTTATCGTTTGATATCTCGAATTAGCCGAACTGACATACCAAAAGATACGGGTGATTTCAGGTTGTTGAGTAGACGCTCTATCGTGGCACTCAAAACATTACGGGAACGAAACCGTTTTATGAAGGGGCTTTTTGCCTGGGTCGGTTTCAAGCAAATTGCTGTGCCTTACACTCGACATAAAAGGAGCTTAGGAACAACAAAGTGGAATTATTGGAAGTTATGGAACTTTGCATTGGATGGTATTACTGCATTTTCTACTGCGCCTTTAAGAATGGCGTCTTACCTAGGGTTTATTGTAGCCATTAGTTCCTTTGCCTTTGGAAGCTATATTATTTTTCAAACGCTTATCCATGGCGCAGATGTGCCGGGTTATCCATCGATGCTAGTTATTATTCTCTTTCTTGGGGGAATACAGTTAATGGCTCTTGGCGTTATAGGCGAATACTTAGGGCGGCTTTTTGAAGAAAGTAAGCAAAGGCCATTGTATTTGATTCAAGAAACGCATATAAGAACCCCAGAAAGTGATGAGTCCATCCACCCACAAACATAAGAAAAAATAGCATGACAAAAAAGAATAAAGTAATTCCTGTTTTTGATGAAGCCATCATTGAAACACACTGCCATTTGGATTATCTGGATGAGGATGAATTGCCTGAAACACTGGAGAAGTGTAAGCAGTATGGAGTGGATAAAATTATTACAATTGCAGTATCTCCCGATAACCTCGTTAAGGTGCGTAACCTTGCCGAGCAAAATGAGGTGATATGGGGTACTCAGGGTATACACCCACATGAGGCGGAGAAATATACTGATGCAGTTGGCGTAGAAATTGAAGAAGGTATTAAAGGGGATCGTATTTTAGCCGTTGGAGAAATCGGGCTGGATTATTTTTATGATCATGCGGATAGACAAATACAGCGCACTGTTTTTGAAAAACAATTACAAATAGCATGTGATAATAATATGCCCGTGGTTATTCATAGCAGAGAAGCTGATGATGACATGTTGGCTATTTTACAAGAATACGCGCCATCTCTTACTCGTAAAGGTGTTATTCATAGTTTTACATCTGGTATTAACCTGGCAGAAAAATGTCTTGAAATGGGGTTTTATCTGGGCTTCAACGGTATTGTGACATTTAACAAAGCGGATAATGTACGTGATGCTTTGGAAATAACACCGGTTGAGCAGGTGTTACTAGAAACAGATGCACCGTATTTAACGCCCATGCCATTTCGAGGCAGAACAAATGCCCCTTATTACTTGCCCTGTATTGCCCAATTTGTTGCGGACCAGAAACAGATGCCGGTGAATGAGTTAATCATAAAAACACGCAAAAATGCGGAAGCACTGTTTTGGGGGCAGTGATAAGACCGAGTAGGTGAAGTTTACCCAGTTTATTTAGAATCGATACTAACTGGTGTTATTAGTACACCAGTTAGCATATAAACTCATTGCAGAATGAATGCGTTAAGGCAATTCAACCTTTACAGGTGGAACCCAGCCTTCGGCTCTATATTCAGCAATAACATCGGTATAGATACCACCACGAACATTAAACTTTGCTTTTAAACGCATAAACCGCGGTTTTGTTGCAGCAACTAGATCAGCAAGAATCTGATTCGTTACGGCCTCATGGAAAGCACCTTCGTCCCGGAAGGACCAGATATACATTTTTAATGCTTTTAGCTCCACGCAGCTTAAGTCTGGTATATACTCAAGATCTAGGATAGCAAAATCGGGTTGACCTGTTTTTGGGCAAAGACAGGTGAATTCCGGCATATGGATTCGGATGGTATAATCCGACTCCACATTAGGGTTTTCAAAAATTTCCAAATCTTTACTTGGAAATGTTTTTTTGGATAAAGTAGTAGTAGGTTGGCTTGACATAATAGTGTTCCTTAAAATCTGGAACGCAAAATAACTCAAACGAAGGCGGGGATCAATTTTATTTTATGCGACTGATAAAAATTAAATTAGCTGGGTTTAAATCTTTTGTTGATGCAACAACAGTTTATTTACCAGGAAATCTTATTGGTGTCGTTGGACCGAATGGATGTGGCAAGTCAAATATTATCGATGCAGTGCGTTGGGTAATGGGTGAAAGTTCTGCAAAACATATGCGTGGCTCGGCCATGACAGATGTTATTTTTTCGGGTTCAAATGTTCGCAAGCCCGTTAATCAGGCGAGTGTTGAGCTAATTTTTGATAATAGTGATGCGAGTGTGGCTGGAGAGTATGCCGGTTATTCCGAGATTGCTATTCGTAGAACTGTCAGCCGTGAAGGTGGATCACAGTATTTCTTAAACGGTACACGTTGTCGAAGACGTGATATTACCGATATTTTCTTAGGTACAGGTCTTGGCCCCAGAAGTTATGCCATTATAGAGCAGGGAACAATTTCGCGAATAGTCGAATCAAAACCTGAAGAGTTAAGAAGTTTTCTCGAAGAAGCTGCAGGTATTTCCAAATATAAAGAGCGTCGCCGTGAGACGGAGCTTCGTATTAAACGAACGCGCGAAAACATGGAGCGCTTGGCCGACTTAAAAGATGAAGTCAGTAAACAGCTAAACCACCTTAAGCGCCAATCGGCAGCGGCAGAAAAATATACGGCGTATCAGCAATCTGCACGCGACCTTATGGCGACCGTTCTTGCCGCCAAACATCAGATGTATAAGCAGAAGGCTGCCAGTGTAAGTGCCGATGTTGCGAAGGCTGCAGCTGGCCTTGAAGAGTGCAGGCTCATTTCTTCCAAGCATGCTAAAGGTCTGGAAGATACCCGCGAGCAACAAACACAAAGTGTTGACCAGGTTGCAAAAGTTCAGTCGCAGCTATACGAAGTAGGTAACAAAATTTCACAACTGGAGCAGGAAGCTAAGTTTCGTGAAGATAATTTGTTGCGTATACGTTCTGATTTACAACAAATGGGCAGTACCGACGAACGTCTGCAAGCACAGCTTGCAATGGATCAAGATCAAAAAACCAGCCTGCAAACATGGCTTGATGAAAAGCTACCTGAATTAGAAGTGCTGGAAGAAGGTGTAGACAGTTCACGGCAGGCGCTAGAGTC
>JQIA01002270.1_pt1 | contig 10315 bp, 9 predicted proteins | sample 811431 | NCBI WGS metagenome assembly JQIA01 (sample SAMN02998118, study PRJNA258478) | marine sediment metagenome | biome: marine; feature: seafloor; material: sediment; isolation source: oil-polluted sediment collected from 3 locations (0.5 km, 0.7 km and 0.9 km)... | place: USA: Gulf of Mexico ... | reverse complement strand
GGCGTTACTTTGGTAATGTCGTTATCTAGCTCATCAAGCGTATAGCCCACCGCCAGCTTGGCGGCGATTTTGGCAATCGGAAAACCAGTAGCCTTGGAAGCCAGCGCAGAAGAGCGGCTCACGCGCGGGTTCATCTCTATTACCACCATACGGCCATCGGCTGGGTTAACCGCCCATTGCACATTGGAACCACCGGTTTCTACGCCGATCTCACGCAGCACGTTAATGCTGTGGGTTCGCATCATCTGGTATTCTTTATCCGTGAGCGTTAGCGCTGGGGCCACGGTGATACTATCGCCAGTATGCACGCCCATCGGGTCTATGTTCTCAATCGCGCAAATGATGATGGCGTTGTCGGCTTTGTCGCGCACCACCTCCATCTCGAACTCTTTCCAGCCGAGCAGGCTTTCATCAATCAAGATCTGGCTCACCGGAGAGGCGTCAAGCCCTGTCGCGCAAATGCGCTCGTAGTCTTCGCGGTTATAAGCAATACCGCCCCCGGTGCCGCCCATAGTAAAGGCGGGGCGAATAATAGCGGGCAGGCCGATATCTGGCAGCGCCACCATGCACTCTTCCATGGTTTCAGCAATGGTAGCGCGGGGGTTTTCAATGCCAAGCCTATCCATCGCTTCGCGAAAGAGCTTACGGTCTTCGGCCATTTCTATGGCTTTGCGGTCTGCGCCAATAAGCTGCACGTTAAACTTGTCGAGCACGCCCATGTCATCTAGCGCCAGCGCGGTGTTTAGGCCGGTTTGGCCACCCATGGTAGGCAGCAGCGCATCTGGGCGCTCTTTTTCAATAATCTTGGCAACGGTCTCTGGGGTGATCGGCTCAATATAGGTCGCGTCAGCCATGTCTGGGTCGGTCATGATTGTGGCGGGGTTGGAGTTAACCAGAACTACGCGGTAACCCTCTTCTTTAAGGGCTTTACAGGCTTGCGTGCCTGAGTAGTCAAACTCACACGCCTGACCAATAATAATAGGGCCTGCGCCAATGATCATGATCGAAGAGATGTCGGTTCTTTTTGGCATGCTGGCCCCGTGCTTTAAGCTGCGCCAAGCATAAGCTCGCGCGCAGGTGTGGATTCGCGGTGATTTGCAAATTGTGGTGGTTATAATAGGTATTGAGCGCGGCGCAACCCTGTGCGCGGTAAACCTACCTCAAAATGCAAGGTTTGTAAGGAAATGCGCGACATGCCGCAGCTAGGTTTTGGGCAAGTTCCAGTAAGGTTGGCCTTTAAGGTTGCCCGCCAGTTTGGCTATCAGCAGCCTCACTTTGCTTGGCCAGCGCCCAGAATATGGCCTTCATAAAACAGCACTTCAATGGCAGCCACCCCACCCGTATTGTGCCACGCGGCCCGCTGGAGTGCCGGAATGCCCTGCATAACCGCCATAAGCTCTGACAATCGGCAGAAATTGTGCAAAAACGCTTGACCCCCCGCCAACGCTACCCTAAATACAGCCACGGTCTGGCGGGGTAGCTCAGTTGGTTAGAGCACGGGAATCATAATCCTGGTGTCGGGGGTTCAAGTCCCTCTCCCGCTACCAATTACCTAAAAACCAATAGCTTAAACTTATGGAAGTCAGGTTGGCGCCATATGTGCACAAGGCCCTAAAGGTATCGATCTACCGTTACTTACTTGTGTTAGTATTTTCTATTTCGCTGGCTAAAACCACAACCAGCTTCATTAAAAGGCTCTTGGTCGGTTTATTACCCCAGAAAAATTGCCTATTTCCATAATTAACAGCTGATAATAGTGAACTATATTATCTCAGGTAGTGTTAAAATATTCGCGAACATTCATTATTACCTTTAAAACTTAATGGATATATTTTCATATGCGAGGGCAGCTTCGGAACTTAATTTTTTATGGGCTGCGATACAGACCTTAATTGTGCTTGAATTGTTTCATGCATATCACGCGCCGCTTGCCCTAATGGTTGATCTCTTGATGTTATCATCGCCAGCTCATGCTCCACCTTTGGTTGAAAAGGCCGCCATGTTACACCGTCTGATAAATCAATTTTACCATTAATAGGGTCGATAATCGCAAGGTTTCCACTTTCGGAAACCATATTGCGCGCTATCGCAAAATAATAACTAGAGAGGTTGCGCGTTATACTAATATTATTTCTGGACAATAACTGATTGAGTTGGCGATCGACATAATGATCCCCCATAATTGCAATGACGGATCGCCCGCTAAGTGTTTCGGGATGTATCACCTTGTGTACACACAGCGGATCATCTTTGCGCATGATACAGACACATTCCATCGCGAATAATTCGGCTTTCAAACCCGCAACAGGGACAGGTGTATCTATAAACCCAATATCAATTTGCCGGTCACTGACCCATGAAGCTATTCTACGAGAGCTACCCACACGTAATTCCACGTTGATACCTGGGTTCTGACGTTGGAATGATGCAATAGTTTTGGGTAAAAAATTCACCGCTACTGTGCCATTTGTTGCAATGTTTACGCGGCCTGTTGCCCCCGACTTAATAGCAGTTGCGCGTTGCCCAATTCTGGAAATCGCCAAAAGGCCATGTTCAAACTCGCTTTGCAGTAGCATTGCCTCGCCGGTTGGTTCAAAAAAACCTTTTGACCGATGAAACAATCTAAAACCCAATTCGGCTTCCAAATTACTAAGAGCAACACTGACAGCTGGCTGTGTCAGGTTCAATCTTTCTGCAGCACGCGAAACCGAACCCGCTTTGAAAAGCGCGTTGAATACTTCAAGATGTCTAAGTTTGATGTGCATCTTATTTTCTTAACACGTTCATATAAATAAATCGAATAATTATATAATTTATATTCAATTGTTTTAGATAAATCTCGATGCTAGCCTTAAAACTCTGAACATTAGGCAACTCTGGTGTGTTTATGCGAATTAATGGGGAAGATCGTGACTAAAAATATTGTAAATTTCCAAAAAAATGAGGGACAGCATTCCCAACTTCGCCTTGCCGACAATCCAGAACGGCTGATTTCTGGTGATCCAACTCATAAGACAACAGTGCACTATACCAATGAAGACAATAGCTTCGTTACAGGCACATGGACAGCTACGCCTGGCAAATTCAAAGTGGCTGCGGATAGGGACGAGTTCTGTTATATTATTTACGGTCATGCACGATTAATTGATGCAAACGGTACCTTTGAGGTTTTTAAAGCTGGTGATGCGTTTGTAATTCCTAACGGATTTACTGGCCATTGGGATGTAATCGAAACAACGGCAAAGCACTTTGCAATATACAAATACCCAGCACCATAAATGACCCCTCTTCTATTACCTTTAATTTAACCCTTAAGTGATAAGGAAAGAATTTTGTCGACCCTTTCAAAATCATCTGCCAAATACCTTGTTCTAAAAAGCGATTTTAAAGAAAGCTCTTACTGGGCTGAAGGTCTATTACCGCCACCTGTTTTACCAAAACAACCACCTAAATTAATAGATGTGGCAATTGTTGGGTCAGGGTATACTGGTTTAAACGCAGCCATTGAAACCGCTAGGGGCGGGCGCAGTACTCTTGTTTTAGATGCTGAAGACCCTGGCTGGGGTTGTAGCACGCGAAACGGTGGGCAAATAAGCACAAGCATAAAACCAACCTTGGAAAAACTTACCGCACGATTTGGTGAGCAACGCGCACGCGCGATCCGCACTGAAGGAGAAACCGCGTTAAACTGGATTGAAGAACGCATCACGCAAGAAACCATCAATTGCGATTTTCACCGCTCTGGCAGGTTTCATGCAGCACATACCCCTAAACACTATGAAGAATTGACACAAGACGCAGACAAGTTATCCAAATTTGAGAACATAGAAAGCTATGCTGTTTCCAGACAAAATCAACATCAAGAATTGGGGTCCGATGCATATTTTGGTGGCGTAGTGTTCCCACGCCATGCTTCATTGAACCCAGCAAAATATCACCGAGGGTTGTTGGAAAGTGCGGTGAATGCCGGTGCCCATGTCACAGGTAATTGTGCTGTACAAAATATAGAAAAACAATCTGATGGTTTTCTGTTATCTACAGCTAAGGGCGATGTAAAAGCGCGGGACGTTATTATAGCGACAAACGGCTATACATCTGGCTTGACACAATGGCAGCAACGGCGAGTCATACCGATCGGCAGCTATGTCATCACCACTGAGCCGCTTCCTACAAAATTGATGGATACTTTATTTCCAAAAAACAGAAGTGTCAGTGATACCTGTAAAGTGGTTTACTATTATCGACCAACACCAGATCGCACACGCATTATTTTTGGAGGCCGTGTTTCAGCATCTGAAACCGATACAAGTATAAGTGCCCCAAAACTTTACAATGATATGTGTCGGATATTTCCAGAACTTAGCGATTATCAAATTTCCCATTCATGGTCTGGGAATGTTGCGTACACCTTTGATGAACTGGCACATATCGGGCGCCATAAAGGCATTCATTATTCAATGGGATATTGTGGATCAGGTGTCTCAATGGCCAGCTATCTGGGAATGCGGGTAGGCCAAAAAGTATTAGGCAGAACAGAAGGCCAGACCGCCTTCGACAACTTACCATTTTCAACCCGGCCATTCTATCGCGGAAACCCGTGGTTTTTACCTACAGTGGTGGCTTGGTACAGGTGGCGCGATAAAATGCAATGCAGGCGCGCGATGACATCAACCTAACAAGCTTACCAGGCAATAAGCGCGCCGAACTGTCTGGAACCATAAAAACGGCGATCAACGGCGCCCTGTAATTGGGCAACATTAACAAAGGAAACGATTATGAAAGCGATTTTAATAGGCACGGTGGCAACCACCTTGCTGGCAACAGCTGCAATTGCCGCAGATAAAAAGGTTACGATTGCCTCATGGGGTGGATCATACCAAGAAGCTCAAAGCAAAGCCTTATTCCAGCCGGCATCTGCGGCGACAGGCGTAAAGGTTAAAGAGGAATCTTACGGGGGCATGTCTGATGTTCGCCTTCAGGTTTCATCTGGCGCTGTGACACTTGACATTGTTGCTAGCGGATCTGGCTCGGCGGCGCGCGCAGGTGCCGAAGGTCTACTGGAAGAATTAGACTATGGCATCATTGATGTATCCACTTTCTACCCAACTCTAAAAAGTAAATATTGTGTTGGCGGTGACGTATTTTCAACTGTTTACGCTTGGAATACAGATACTTACGGAAAAGATGGCCCACAAAGCTGGGCAGATTTCTGGAACATTGATAAATTTCCTGGTTCGCGGGCCTACCGTGGCAAGGTTGCAGGCGCTTTAGAACCCGCATTAATGGCTGACGGTGTTGCTCCAGAGGATGTATATTCAGTACTTAGTTCTGAAGAAGGCATTGAACGTGCTATCAATAAAATCCGTGAGCTCAAAGATAACATCGAAGTATTTTGGTCATCTGGTGCCCAGCAAGCACAACTAATGAAGGACGGTGAAGTCGATATGACAACCGGCTGGAATGGCCGTTTTGATAACGCCGCTAAGGATGGCGCAAAAGTAATGTACAGCTTTAATCAAGCGTTGCTGGATTACGATTGCTTTGCAATTCCTAAAGGCGCCCCAAATAAAGATACTGCAATGATGTTTTTGAATGAAATTTCAAAAGCGGAATATCAAGATGATTTACCAAAATACATCACATATGGCCCAACAAATAAGGCTGCCTATGAAACGGGTGTGATTGATGCTGCCACGGCAGCTAGTTTACCATCATCCCCGGCTAATGCTGCATTGCAGCTACCGGTATCATTAGATTGGTATGCGAAATGGGAAACCGTTGCAGCAGAAATGTACCAAGAAATGCTGACTGAGTAATTAAAACACACTAAGCATGAACGGCAGGTCTCTTCCTGAGCCTGCCGTTTTTCTAAATGGAGATAGCATTGACCAGTACACCTCAAATCGCGCTACCTATAACCGTTAGCAACGTGACAAAAAAATATGGCAAAGTCCACGCATTGGATGATGTTTCCATAAATGTCAAAAGCGGCGAGTTCTTAACTCTTCTTGGCCCTTCTGGTTCAGGAAAAACAACACTATTAATGGTGTTGGCCGGCTTTACGCGCCCTGATCGAGGCAGCCTTAAATTCGGTGAAACTGAGATGATCAGAACCGCCCCTCATTTGCGTAACGTTGGTATGGTTTTTCAAAACTATGCGTTATTTCCACATATGACTGTGGCAGGCAATGTAGGTTATCCCTTAAGATTGCGAAAAACCCCGAAAACTGAAATGGCCGAGCGTATTGAACGTGCTTTAGATACAGTTCAGCTGGGTGGGTTTGGCGATCGTGGTATTGATCAGCTCTCTGGTGGGCAAAAACAGCGCGTTGCACTTGCCCGCGCTATTGTTTTTGAACCTCGAATTCTTTTGATGGATGAACCTTTATCTGCGCTGGATAAAAAATTGCGTGACCGGATGCAGATCGAATTACGCCGCTTGCATGACAAACTTGGTATCACAACCGTTTATGTTACGCATGACCAGCGTGAAGCTTTAACGATGTCGGATAGAATTGCTGTTGTGAACCAAGGGCGTATTATGCAACTCGCAACACCCAAACAGTTATATAACCATCCTGAAAACCGGTTTGTCGCAGACTTTATCGGCGACTCAAGCTTTCTACCAGTAACTCGATCCAAAGATCAGGTTCTGTTTGAAAACACAGTATTGAAATTGTCTCAGACACCCCCGAATGCAAAATCCCTGTTATTGATGCTTCGGCCTGAACGCGTTCGGATCTGTTCTGGAAAAGACGCCGAAAACATGAATACCTTCCAAGCGACAGTTTCCGAAGTTGTCTATCAAGGTGATAGTTTTCTGCTATATAGCCAATTGCAAAACGGCAGTGAAATTGCTGTTAGAGGGGCCATTCGACAAGGAACGATCACTGAGTTGCCTGCCGTTGGTGACAGCGTATTATTAGGGCTAGATCCCGGCGATACGGTTCTAATTACCGAAGAGGATATCTAAAATGGCGACCTTGGACATGAATGAACAAGGCTTGCAGTTTGATGAGCGGATGGAGCGTTTAAAATTATTCGGTCTTAGCTTGCCTGCAGTGCTGCTTATCCTTGTGATCTTATTGATCCCGGTGGGTTGGCTTTTCTACGTTTCCTTTATTGGTGCAGATGGCCAGTTTTCATTGGAAAACTATGAACGGATGATCAAGCGAAAATCTTATGGGCGCATCTTTCAAACAACCTTTGAAGTTAGCCTTTTGACAACCGGTATTTGTATTTTGATCGGTTATCCTCTGGCATATTTCATGTCACAGCTTCCTAGTAAAATCGCAAACTTGTGCCTGATAACAGTATTGTTGCCATTTTGGACGTCTTTATTGGTACGCACATATGCATGGTTGGTTTTGTTGCAAAAACGCGGACTGATCAATGATTGGGGTATATCCTTAGGTTTATGGGATGAACCCTTAAAAATGGTTCACAATATGTCAGGAACCTTGATTGGTATGGTACATATTATGCTGCCATTCTTGATCCTGCCTGTTTATGGGGCCATGAGATCAATGAATCGCGATTACCTAAAAGCGGCATCAAACTTGGGTGCCAGCCCAGTGAAAGCCTTCTGGACCGTATTCTTTCCATTGTCTGCCCCCGGTTTATTTGCAGGCGCATTAATCGTTTTTGTACTTTGTCTTGGCTTTTACGTAACCCCGGCCGTACTAGGTGGCGGTAAAGTTATCATGGTTTCGATGAAGATCGCATCCAACATTGAGCTTTTCGTCAATTGGGGCGCAGCCAGCGCTATGGGTGTTGTTCTATTATTGCTAACCGTAGCGGTTCTGTGGTTTGCCTCTCGGTTCTTGAAACTGGAACAAATGGTTGGAGGCGGGCACTAATGTCGAACTTTCTACAAAAACCTGCCTCCGAGACCCAGATCACACATGGCCAGAGATTATGGCTATATGTGTTCTCAACGATCATAATGTTATTGTTAGTCATACCAACATTGATTGTGGTGCCGATGTCTTTTTCAGACTCGCAATATCTGGAATTTCCACCCGAAACTTGGTCAATGCGTTGGTATAAGCACTATTTTAACTCCAGTGAATGGATGTCTGCAACGGCGACATCGTTTAAAGCAGCGATCCTTACAATGCTGGTAGCAACCCCATTGGGGATATTGGCTGCATATGGGTTACATGCCTCAAAACTGGCATTTGTGCGGGTTGCCTTTGTCTTGTTGTTGACGCCAATGATGGTTCCGTTGATCCTTATCGCAATCGGTTCCTTCTACGCCTATGTAAAGCTTAACCTGCTATATACGATGACGGGTTTAGTGTTAGCCCACACCGTATTAGCGCTTCCCCTTGTATTGATTGTCACAGGATCAGCTTTAAAAGGCTATGATATGAACCAAGAAGAAGCGGCTAGAAATTTGGGTGCGCCACGCTGGAAAGCTTTCTTAACGATAACACTTCCCCAGATCCGCTTCACAGTTATAACAAGCGCGCTTTTATCGTTTCTAACTTCGTTTGATGAGGTTGTTGTAGCACTCTTTATATCTGGCGGAGACAACGCAACTTTGACTCGAAATATGTTCAATGCGTTACGTGATCAAATAGATCCCACAATTGCTTCGATTTCAACAATCATGGTTTTGGTCACATCATCTTTAATGGTTCTGGCGCAAGTATTTGGTAAGAGTAAAACTGAAAATTAACTAGCTTGAAAGCTTGTCTATATCAACGAACAAGGTGTTTTGATGGAAAAGATAACAATACACGAACCGGCGCGCGAGATTAATGTGGTGCACCAAACCGAGGTTCTGGTGGTCGGCTCTGGCCCGGGTGGGCTACCTGCCGCCCTTAGCGCAGCACGCGCAGGCGCAGAGGTAACTCTGGTCGAGCGTTTTGGCTGTTTTGGTGGTAACCTGACAGTTGTTGGTGTTGAAGGCATGCATTGGTATCGTCACGAAGAGACTGTAGAGTCGAACGGCATTGTTCGAGAGTTTGAGGATAGTGCAAAAGAAATGGGTGCCGCGGTGCCTGAGTCTCAATCTCTATCTTATGAAATTGACTCTGAAGGTTTTAAACTTGTCGCCGACAAGATGATACAGAACGAACCTAATATCCGGCCAATGCTACATCGCCAATTTGTCGCCCCTATCATGGAAGGCAACACCATTGTCGGGATCATTACTGAATCCAAGGCAGGGCGTGAAGCAATCCTTGCCAAGCGAGTAATCGATGCGACAGGCGATGCTGATGTCGTCGAACGCACAGGTGCCCCGACATATATGACTCCAAAAGAAAAAATGATGGCAGCATCTGTCATGTTCCATGTCGCAGGTGTTGATAAAGCAAAGTTTATGGAAGGTATCAAATCCGATCCACAAACCTACAAAGATTGGGGCGGCGGCGGTGAATGGAACATTGAAACTTCGGGTAAAGAAGATGACATGTTTTCACCATTCTTAAAAAAGCCGTTTGAACAAGCAATCAAAGATGGGCTTATCCCTGCCAACTTAAACACGATAGCGGGCACTTGGGGCGCAGTGCATGACACTGGCGAGCTGACTTATATGAACCTTATTCATATGGATAACTGTGATGGGACAGACCCAGATAGTCTGACCAGTTTTGAAATGGAAGGTCGCCGGCAATCTATGTTGGCGATAGAGGCATTACGCCACTATACGCCGGGTTGCGATGGGATCAGATTGCGGAATTTCGGCATGTCTATCGGTATCCGCGATACCCGCAAAGTGGATTGCCAATACAATATGACGGCACATGATGTTCGCGAACAAGGCCGCTTTGATGACAGTATCGGTATCTTCCCCGAATTCATCGATGGTTACGGCATATTGATTTTACCAACAACCGGTCGTTATTTCCAAATCCCTTATCGTAATCTGCAGCCAAAAGGTATTGAAAACCTACTGGTATCAGGGCGGGCAACCGGCGGAGATCGTGACAGCCATGCAGCCACACGCAACATGGCCTGTTGTGCAGTTACTGGACAAGGCGCAGGCATCGCGGCAGCATTATCCGTGAAATCCAATAAACCTTTATCACAGGTTGATGTTTTTCAAATCCAAAAAGAGCTGGAACGCCAAGGTGCCAGGCATCATTGATTGTGTAATTCATAAAAGCGATCAGGTGCAGTGATGGGTTAAGTAATCGCCGGGGTGATGGTTTTGAAATTATCCCCCCGACAACTTGAGTATTCCATATGCGAATGACCTTGAGCAGAGCCCCAAATTCTTTCTGTGCAACAAAAAAGCACAGATCCATCTGAGGTGGTGTGTAGGTGTTTGTTTTTATTGATATATTTTTGGTTGCGGGGGTCG
>JQIA01002269.1_pt1 | contig 10318 bp, 8 predicted proteins | sample 811431 | NCBI WGS metagenome assembly JQIA01 (sample SAMN02998118, study PRJNA258478) | marine sediment metagenome | biome: marine; feature: seafloor; material: sediment; isolation source: oil-polluted sediment collected from 3 locations (0.5 km, 0.7 km and 0.9 km)... | place: USA: Gulf of Mexico ... | reverse complement strand
CCAACAACAATAATATCGAAAGTATTATCCAAAATACTCTCCTAATCAAAATGGAGGGATCATGTCGGATCATGAACAATCCGACAATATTTGATAGTTGAATTCAACTCAACTAATGATAAAAGTTTTATTTTTCTGTAACTTCTTCAGGTTTTTCAAGAACAATAGTTATCTTATTACTATAAGTATTACGCTTAGATGTTTTACTATAAATGAAAATATAATAGTCATTATTTCTATCTGTTTCTTTATAAATCAATGCACTACCATTAGCTTGAGCAATAACTTTACTTCTATCATTAACTAATTTTATAATTAAATCATCATTTTTAGGAGCTGGTATAGTTAAAGTTTCATCTCTATTTAAAGAAATTTGAAACTTAGAACAATTTAAAGTGTCAACTTCTAAAAACTCACTTAAACGAGTATTATTAACCACTTTCTTCAAAATTTGATCATTACCATTAAAGGGTTTAAATACAAATGAATTAGTTTTTTTCAATTCAGGAGCAAGACTAATTTGCATCTTATAGGTACCAGCTTTAATAATTCTGACTGGACCAATTATTGAGCTACCATCTATCTCACCAGTTAAGACAACTTCTCCCGAAATTATAGTACCATCTTCATTTTGAATTTCTGGGCCAGTTAATTGGTAGACCATAAGTTTGCCAGACCTACTTATATTCCATGACATAACCTGATTAGGTTGTAAATCAAATTCCGCAACAAAAGGCTTATCTTCTGCAGTTATAAATCTATAAGAGCTTCGACCAGAAGCTATCAAATCACCAGCTATGATAGTGAATTCCTGATCATCTTTTTTATAAGATGTGTCAACATTAACACTATAGAATGGTTGTCTGCTCTCAATTTCAACACCTTCATCATTTGTAGTTATTGATACTACTGGAGCGTCATTAACCATACATTGGCCGTTAAATACTCCAATACCAGGGTAGGAGACAACATCTGAAGTATCTAATTTAAAACTAAGAGAGTCTAAATCAAATTTGAACTTTAACTTTAAAGCATCTTCTTTAAGTGAAAAACCAAAACCATCTACTCTAACACCATCAAATACTATGGTATCTCCATCGATAATAGAATAGTCAGTGGAAGAAAAATCTACTTCTTCTGCGTGCACCACACTTACAGTTGCTAAAAAAGCGATTAAAATAAATATTTTTTTCATTAATATTTCTCTAAGTTAAATTTCTCAATATTATTAAAAGAATTTTAAAATATAGTTAAATTCTATATTTTTAAAGTATAACATTTCAAATAAAGTAAAGTAAAATTTTTAATTTATTGGTTAATAATTATTAGGTAAAACCTCAAGTTATATTTTACTACGCATAATAATTTTTACTTGATCAGTAATCCTATGTAAAATACTATTTAATTTTGCACGGCCTTGAACTATTTTTACTTCAGCAACAAACAAAAAATAAGAACTAGCAACTGTTAAGTTTTCATCATGTATTTTAAGTCCAGCTAAAATATCTTGAGTAACAAAATTTTGGATACTGGTAAAAGGTTGTTGTTCACGTTTAGTCAATAATATGGCAACTTCATTTTCAGTTAAACCTTCAATCACTGCCATTAATATTTTAGCAGATGCCGTATTGATATTGATTGAGGTACGAGTAGGTAAAGTGCTTATATATGGTAATAATTTATAATATTCCTCAATTCCGACTAATAAACGTAATTCGCTGGGATCAAACAGAAATCTATTTGCTGTTCTATAAGCCGGATTTTTCATTAAATAAACGTTATCTTCTGCACCATTAATTAATTGCTCTTCATTGATGTCAATCCAATCCACAATAATTTGAGCTAACGAAATTGGTAATTCTAAGATAGTTAACAGCCGTTCTAATACAATAATATCTTTAGAACTTATTTTGCCATCATCTTGTAATAAATTATTTAAATTAAATCGTCCTTGCAAATCAATAGTTTGACCTGTAATATAACCACCTGGAATCGGTAGTGCTGGAATTGCAGTTGCCCAAATATCTTGTAAATCATCAACTTTTTTACTATCTCGCAATAAAATTCTTTTAATCCAACTTTCGCCACCTAACGCATATAAATAGGCTTGATCATTATTTATAAGATTAGCTGTCCGATAAATATCCAATTGCTGCCTAGTTGTCATTGCTACAGCAGTGATAGTAGCCAGTGCAACTATTAGCATTACAGTGATTAAGGCTACTCCATGTTGGCAATTTAGCCTGATATTTGAAATAAACGTTCTATTCTGCCCCATCCTTCAATTTTTAAGATTATTTTAATTGCTTTAAGCTGAGTTGAAGTATTTGGCCATTTTTCGTGCCAGGTTAATTTATCATCTAAATAATGCCACTGCATATCATTAATATTATCTGCCAAGTTCATTAATATAGGTTTACTATCTTGAGCTCGGTCTAATACAAACCAATATGAACGTATCAATTTATTATCTTGTACATGATATGCTACTCGTTGGAGAAAACTTCTATTTTGTTGAGCTGGATTTCGCCAACCAGAACGAGTAAATTCTATTTGTTCAATTGTACCATTGATAGAAGGTTCTACATCACCGTATTGATTGCGGATTGGACGTTGGACATGTTGCTCTATATCATGACTTAATTTACTAAAAACTCGTTGTAGATTAGCTAACTTGGTTGCCTGTTGTTCAATTTGAAAATGAGCATTAAGAACAGTGTTTAAACCACTATAAGCCATTACTGCAATTACTGCAAACACAGCCAATGCAACTAATAGTTCTAATAGAGTAAAACCTGTTGCAAATTTATTCATAATTACATTTTTTGGTTAGAGCCTCATAATTTTTATTCATTGGCATATCATAAATAAAAAAGTCTTGGAATTGAAATTTTCTTTTTAAAGTATTTTCAAATATGATATATTATTAGGATTAGACTACTTAAGTCATTAGGATTGTTAAATGGGAGCAGACATCTAAATCAAAGTCAGCTAGGTATTTTAAAACATGAATAGTTGATTACTCCCAATAATAATAGTTCTATTCTATAAAAATTATGATCTAGGAAAACAGTGTGGCAACCATTGAACTAACTCAAGCTAATTTTGAACAAACAGTAAGTAAAAACAATATAGTATTAATTGATTTTTGGGCTTCTTGGTGTGGACCTTGTCGTTCTTTTGCACCAATTTATGAAGCATCATCTGAAAACCATTCAGATATGGTATTTGCTAAAGTAAATACCGAACAAGAACGAGAATTAGCTACTCAATTTCAAGTACGTTCTATTCCAACTTTAGTTATTTTCAGGGAACAGATAATCATTTTTTCTCAACCAGGAAGTTTACCAGCACAAGCTCTTGAAGAAGTTATTGGTAAAGCTTTAGAGTTGGATATGGATGTGGTACGTGCAGAAGTTGCTAAACAAGGACAAGATGATAATTCATAATTATTAGATTGTTGATATAGCAGGGTAACCTAGAATACTCCCTACATATTGTTATGATTTGTAGGGATAATCCGGTTACCCTAATTAATTTCCTATCCCACCCTGCTTGCTATTTTCTTAGCACCCTCAATTATGTTTTCGTTTGGCCCAAGCATAAATAATCAATACTAATCCTAGACCTATCAACATCATAAATAATGAATACATTACTGTATCATTCCAAGCATCTGGCCAATATGGAGTTGAACTGATTAAACGTTCTTTGCTATGTACTGTTATATATTTGCGTATCTGAAATGGCCAAATTACCCATAATGAACCAATCAGAATCCCAATAATAATAGTTACAGTGCAATGGTAAAAACTAGCTAATAACCAACTTATAAACCTACTAAATACAACCAATCCCGTTACTACTCCAAAACCAAATGGAATTAAAATAGCAAAGTTAAAATGGCCGATTGCATTTAAAATTGTATCGTACTTGTGTAGTATCAATAAAATAAATGAACCAGAAATACCAGGCAATAACATAGCTGAAATTGCTAACATACCACTAAAAAATATAAAACTAGTAGTGTCTGGAGTGTTCATTGGCACTAAATTAACTATCATATATCCCGTTGTTATGCCAATAATTAAATGAAATATTGTACTAATTTTAAATGGTTTTATTTCTGGTAATAAAATAATTATGGATGCTAAAATTAAGCCGAAAAATAAGCCATATACTAACTCTGGGTGAGTATGTAAATAAATTGGTAAAGGAATTATGCGGGTAAAAAATATTAATGCACAGACAATCCCGATAAATAATGGAATTAAAAAACTAAAATGAGGACGTTGAACTGCATCTCTAATTTGTAATTTAAATATATGTTGTAACCATATGACATCAAAAGAACGAATTGCTGCTAATAACTGAGCATAAATACCTAAAATGAAAGCCATCGTACCACCGCTCACTCCAGGTACTACATCTGCTGCTCCCATGCAAAAACCTTTTGCTGCTAAGTTAATTTTTTGTTTCATTAGCTTTCCTTATGATAAACTTTACTCATTTCATGTACTGCATTAATAAATACACTAACATTCTCCGGATCAATTTGGGGATGGATACCATGTCCTAAGTTAAATACATGTCCATTACCAGCTCCAAAACTAGCTAAAATTCCAGCTACTTCTTGTTTGATTCGATCTGGAGAAGCGTATAAGATACAAGGATCCATATTACCCTGTAATGCAACTTGAGTTCCAATTCTTTTCCTAGCCATGCCAATAGGTAATTTCCAATCTAATCCAACTGCATCACAGCCAGTATTCGCAATATTCTCTAGCCATTCATTACCATCTTTAGTAAATAAAATTACTGGAACTTGCTCTCCTTCATGATTACGAGTTAAACCTTCAACTATCTGCTGCATATATTGTAATGAAAATTCTAAATAATCACGACTAGTTAAAATTCCGCCCCAAGTATCAAATATCATAACAGCTTGAGCTCCGGCTGCAATTTGGGCATTGAGATAAGCAGTTACAGTTTCAGCTAATTTTTCTAATAAAGTATGCATGGCTTGTGGCTGTTCAAATAACATACCTTTTGCTTTACTAAAAGTTTTAGTTGAACCACCTTCAATCATATAAGTGGCCAAAGTCCAAGGACTACCAGCAAAACCTATTAACGGTACTTTTCCATTCAATTCACGTCTAATTAAACTGACAGCGTCCATTACATAACGTAAGTCATAATCTGGGTCAGGAATTGGTAATTCATCTATCTGTTTACTATTACAAATTGGATTTTTAAATTTTGGCCCTTCTCCTTCAGCAAAATATAATCCTAATCCCATTGCATCAGGAATAGTCAAAATATCCGAAAATAGAATAGCAGCATCTAATGGAAATCTTTCCAATGGTTGTAAAGTTACTTCACAAGCTAATTCTGGAGTTTTGCATAAAGTTAAAAAATCTGTAGCACGAGTTCTAATAGCACGGTATTCAGGTAAATAACGGCCAGCTTGTCGCATCATCCAAACCGGAGTCATATCAACTGGTTGACGTTTTAAAGCACGTAAAAAACGATCATTTTGTAAAGGAGGCATATTATATTTGTATTGAAGTAATTAATGAATTTTATAAAGGTTAGCTAAAAGTACAATTCATTGGAAATAACCTATTTTTTCGATTATTATAGCTATTTTTATGTGATATATTATCTTATTTTTAGGACTTATACAATAGCTATGAGATGAACGATTGGGTAACTAAATTGATAAATGCTATAATTTAAAAACCATATTATTTCATACAAGACAATTATCTAAACTATGCTAAATATATACAATACCTTAACTAGACAAAAACAACCTCTTACTCCTATCAAACCCAATGAAGTTAGCATTTACGTCTGTGGCATGACGGTATATGATTACTGCCATGTTGGACACGCTAGAGTTATGGTTGTATTTGATGTTGCAGTACGTTATTTACGCCATTTAGGATTTAAAGTAAATTATATCAGTAATATAACCGATATAGACGATAAAATTATTCAACGCGCTAATGAAAATGGTGAAAATTTTAATGAATTAACCAATCGTTTCATTCAAGCTATGCACGAAGATAGCGATGCTTTGGGAGTAATACGTCCAGATACTCAGCCTAAAGCAACAGAATTTATTCCAGAAATAATTGCAATGATTCAAGTATTGTTAGACAATGAACATGCTTATATTACTGATAGTGGAGATGTATGTTATTCAGTAAAAAGTTTTGCTAATTACGGCAATCTATCCGGTAAAAAATTAGAAGAATTACGAGCTGGAGAACGAGTAAATATTGATGAATCTAAAGAAAATTCATTAGATTTCGTATTGTGGAAAATGGCTAAACCAAATGAACCTAATTGGGATTCACCTTGGGGAGCTGGTCGACCAGGCTGGCATATTGAATGTTCAGCTATGTCAACAGTTTGTCTAGGTAATCATTTTGATATACATGGTGGTGGGATGGATTTACAATTTCCTCATCATGAAAATGAAATCGCTCAATCAGAAGGAGCAACTAAAGAAAAGTTTGTAAATATTTGGATGCACAATGGTTTCGTTCGGATTAATGATGAAAAAATGTCTAAATCTTTAGGTAATTTTTTTACTGTAAGAGAAGTGCTAAAAAAATATCAACCAGAAGTATTGCGGTATTTTATTTTGACTAGTCATTATCGTAGTCCATTAAATTATTCTGATGCCGATTTAAATGCATCCAAACAAGCTTTAACTAGACTTTACACTGCTTTACGTGGTCTAGATACTAATAATATAATCTGTCCAGATGATAGTTACAAACAACGTTTTATAACAGTGATGGATGACGATTTTAATAGCCCAGAAGTTTTGGCAATTTTGTTTGAATTATCACATACAATTAATAAAGCTCGGACTGATGATTTAGTATTAGCAACTCAATTAGCCAGTGAATTAAAACGGTTAGGTGGAATTGTTGGACTATTACAATCTGATCCAGAAACTTATTTACAAGGTATCGAACAAGATTCAGCAGCTATTGAACAATTAATTGCAGATCGTAAAGCTGCCAGACAACAAATAAATTGGGCTGAAGCAGATAGAATCCGAGATGAATTACAACAGCAAGGCATAGTTTTAGAAGACAATGCTAATGGCACAACTTGGCGGAAAGTTTGAAACAGTAACTGATGTTACGCAGAGAGAATTTTAATAAAAATATGTTCCATAGTTCCATAGGTTTCACCTATGGCTATTCAAGTTCCACCCCGTTGGGGTTATTATAAATCCTGAAAGGATTAAATATGAATAGCCACCGATGAAATCGGTGGAATAGCTTGCTTATGTGAGCGGTCTATTACATTTTATACTCCACAATCTTGTTCAAATATTTTAACCTCACCCATTTGTATATCCAAAAATTTCATATAAAAATGAGCTTGATATTATTTTTCAGAAGCTTATAATGAGATACTAAGTTTTTGAAAACAATTTCAAATATCACTTTGCACATCTTGAGCATTTTATCGATGACCGTTTTATGCTATTTAATTAATATTATGCACTATCACTTAGGACTAACTGTTTATGGAATCTAATCAATTGATAAATTTAACTTTGAATGGTCAAAAAATCGAATATGCGGGAGATGGTGAAGTAAGCCTGCTTGATTGGTTAAGAACATCCCAAAAAATAAAAAGTACAAAAGATGGTTGTTCAAAAGAAGGAACGTGTTGTGCTTGTTTAGTTGAAATAAATGAAAAAGCTAAATCATCCTGTTCAATCCTGATGAATAAACTGGATGGAACAAATATTATTACTTTAGAAGGGGTTCATGATGAGATTAGATCAACCTTAGCTAGGGCATTTGTGGCATCTGGTGCGGTTCAATGCGGATTCTGTACTCCTGGTATGCTTATGCGAACTAAGATACTACTTAATAAGAAAACGAATCCTTCCAGAGAAGATGTGATAAACGCTATAAAACCGCAATTATGTAGATGCACTGGCTATGTAAAAATAGTTGATGCCATTTTACTAGCAGTTAAGAAAATAAAAACTGGTGAACCAATAAAGTTTGAAAAAATAGCTTTAGGAACATCAGCTCCCAAGTATGAAGCATTAGAAACAGCACTCGGAGAGAGACTATTTATTGATGATATGGAAATGGATAACATGGCATTTGGAGCATTATGTTTTAGTGAACATCCACGAGCCAAAATAGAAAAGCTAGATACATCAAAAGCTGAAAATATGAAAGGAGTAATAAAGATTCTGACTGCTAAAGATATACCAGCAGAACGATATTTGGGTCTAAACTTAAGAGATTGGCCAGTGTATGTTGCTGAAGGAGAAATTACCGCACATGCAGGTGATGTTCTGGCTTGTGTTGTTGCAGAATCTGACGAGATAGCAAGAAAAGCTATCGATGCAATAAATGTTGAATATGAGGTTTATGAACCGTTAACTGATCCTAGACTAGCATTAAAAAGTGATGTAAAATTGCATAAAAATGGTAATATTCTCAAAGATTTCAGTATTTGTCGTGGAGAAGATATAGAAGAGGTTTTTAATTCTTCCGCATATGTTGTGTCGGATACGTTTGAAACCCAAATGGTTGAACATGCTTATTTGGAAATGGAATCTAGTATAGCATTATATGAAAATGACAAGCTAACTGTATACTCCCAAACCCAAGCTATGTATAGGGAAAGAGAACAGATAGCCCAAATACTTGGTCTTAAAAAAGAAGAAATTAATATAAAATTTGTTGCTACTGGCGGGGCTTTCGGTGGTAAACTCAATGTTACCGTTCAAATCCATAGTGCATTGGCTGCATACTATTTAAAACAACCGGTTAAGGTAAAATTAAATCGGACTGAATCTATTAAAATGCACCCTAAAAAACATCCAATGTATATGGATTATAAATTGGGTTGTGATAAGGAAGGTAAATTTACCGGACTTTACGCAAGGATTATAGCTGATACTGGCGCATATGCTTCGCAAGGTATTCCAGTAGTAATCAAGGCTGCACAGCATTCTGGGGGAGCTTATTTTATCCCTAGTGTGGATATTAATGCCAAAGCAGTTTATACCAATAATCCTATTGCTGGTGCTATGCGTGGTTTTGGAGTAAGTCAGGTAGCGTTTGCCATTGAAGGATTAATTGACCAATTGTGTGAAAAATCTGGATTAGATAAATGGGAAATTAGATATAATAATGTGTTAGAAGAAAATTTAACAACAACTGGCGGAGAGACTTTAACCAAGAAAATTGGTTTAAAAAAAGCTCTTAACGTACTCAAAAAAGAGTATCAAAATTCCAAATTTGCTGGGATTGCATGTGGCATTAAAAATTGCGGAATTGGAAGCAATCACGTTGAAATGAGTCAGATTAAAATTGAAGTTTTGGACAACGGCAAACTAAAATTATATCATGGCTGGAATGAAATAGGACAGGGAATTGACACTATTTTGCCTCAACTATTACACGAATATATCAAAACAGACGAAATATCTGAAATAGAAGTTGTTGTTGCTACAGAAAATGAGACATTAGGTGGAGGCACAGTTGGTAGCCGTGGAACTTTTTTAGCTGGTAATTCATTGTTGGATGCTGCGAAGAATTTAAAAGCAGATATGGAAAAACATGGTGGATTAAAAGAGCTTGTCGGAAAGACATATGAAGGAGAATATGTTCGTGGAGGTGAGCCACCTAATTCACCGAAAGGAGCAATGAAGTATTTAGCTTATAGTTTTGCAGCTCAACTTGTTATATTATCAGATGATGGCAAAATTGAAAAAATAGTCTCAGTTCATGACAGTGGAAAAGTGATTAATAAAAATCTTTACGAAGGACAAGTTGAAGGCGGAATAGCAATGGGATTAGGTTACGCTCTTACAGAAAGTCTGGTGCTTGATAAAGGCAGAATTGTTAATTCAAAACTCAATGAACTTGGGTTATTTCGTTCTACCGATATGCCAAAAATTGAAGTTATTCCTATAGAAATTGAGGATGTAGATGGTCCTTGTGGTGCTAAAGGAGTTGGTGAGATAGGTTGTGTTCCAGTTGCTCCTGCGGTTGCTTCAGCTTACTGGGAATTCGATGGACAAAAAAGAACTAAACTACCTTTGAAACCGATACAAAAAGTTATAACAGAATGATGTTGGAATTTATCACAAAAAGGGAAAGTTCATTATTTAACTTTAATAATAGCTCTACCATTTAACTTTATATATCAATATTTTATTTAGGACTACCGAATTCTAAAAAAAATCCAAAATTTGGCAAGCATTTCCCGTTTATATACCTCCCTGATACCCTCCTAAGCTATAAGGAGATGA
>JQIA01002268.1_pt1 | contig 10319 bp, 9 predicted proteins | sample 811431 | NCBI WGS metagenome assembly JQIA01 (sample SAMN02998118, study PRJNA258478) | marine sediment metagenome | biome: marine; feature: seafloor; material: sediment; isolation source: oil-polluted sediment collected from 3 locations (0.5 km, 0.7 km and 0.9 km)... | place: USA: Gulf of Mexico ... | reverse complement strand
ACAAGAAGCAATCACCATCAGTAGAAATTGGCGATATTAAAATTACCCGAGTGGAATAGACAATGTTAAAGCAAAATAAAATAACAATAATAAGTTCTACCGCAGACTTTTTTAGCCGAATCATGCAAAGGTGGCTTCCTGATGCCTTTCTGATAGCCGTGATTTTAACTGGGTTTATCTTTTTGTCTGGGATTGTATTTGAACAGCAAACAGTCACTCAAATGGCTAACCATTGGGGTGAGGGATTTTGGAAGTTGCTTAGCTTTTCTATGCAAATGGTACTGATTTTACTATTAGGTAGCATATTAGCGATTAGTCGACCCATTAAAAAAGGGCTTTCCAATATCGCATCTCTAGCAAGTACGCCAAACCAAGCATTAATCTTAGTGAGCTTGGTTTCAATGCTTGCAGCCTGGCTTAATTGGGGATTTGGATTGGTCGTTGGTGCTCTTGTTGCAAAACAAGTTGCCATTAGAGTTAAGGAAGTTCACTTTCCATTATTAATCGCTACAGCATACAGCGGAATGTTAATTTGGCATGCTGGTATTTCCGGCTCAATTCCTCTTAAAATTGCATCAGCTGGACAAGATACCCTAAGCCAATTACTTGGAGGAAATACTATACCTTTATCAGAGACCATTTTTGCATGGCAAAATTTAGTTATTATTAGTGTTCTAGTAATGACTTTACCCATACTAGCGATTTTTATGTCTCCCAAAAAAGATGATTTAATTCTATTTAAAAAAATTGAGGAAGTAGAAATTACTATTGATAAATCTGCATTAACGCCAGCGGAAAAGTTGGAGCATTTGCCAGCCATTAATTATTTGTTGATCACTATTGCAAGCATTTATTTATTCAATTATTTTTCTAATGGAGGCGGTGCAAGTTTAAACACTATCAACCTTTGTCTTTTACTTTTAGGATTAGCATTACATGTCAATCCACACAACTACCTAAAAGCGGTTAACGAAACAATAACAACTTGTGCCGGAATAATTATTCAATACCCTCTCTATGCAGGATTGATGGGCATGATGGTCGGTTCAGGTTTAGCCGCGTCTATGTCAGAGTGGTTTGTAGAAATCTCAACTAAAGAGACGTTTAATGTATTTACTTTTTTAAGCGCTGGTTTAGTTAATTTTTTCGTGCCATCAGGCGGTGGACAATGGGCAGTTCAAGCGCCGATTGTAATTCCAGCAGCCACACAACTAGGTGTACCATTAAATCAAGCAGCTATGGCGGTTGCATGGGGAGATGCTTGGACTAATTTAATTCAACCATTTTGGGCATTACCATTACTTGCGATTGCCGGACTAAATATTCGGCAAATAATGGGTTATTGTACGGTTATTTTGATTTGGTCAGGTTTTGTTATTATGGGGCTGATTTATTTACTGTACTAAAATAGATAGTATCGTATGAACAGAAATTAGTTATTAGATTTTCTTTGATCCCTTTTCAAGTCTAATTTTATCTCTAATGGCTTTTCGTAAATTAACTATTTTTTTTGTTTCCCAAGTAGAAATAGTTTGCCCGCCGATAAGTTTGAAAAACTCTTTCTCGCCTATTTCATATCCTTTAAAATTATTTTTTGCCGATACTTTTTTAACATATACTTTTCTCGATTTCTCGTCTGCCAACGCCTTTCTTTTCCAAGTTTGATTTTTCTCAATATGTATTACTCTATCTTTATTTACAAGAATATCGATTTTTAAATGCTTTTTATTCTCTTCGTACTCTAACTGTGCCAAGCTAATCATGTTCAACATTTCAAAAATAGTTGCTCTTGCTTCATTTTTTTCTGTGCTAATATCAAAATTCGGATGGTGAAAATTCGTCATTTTTTGTGCTATATGTGATATTTCGTGAGCTAAACTTTTTAGTGACTCCCTCTCGAATACAACCCCTCTTATACCTACCAGCTTAGGCTTATCTAAATAATTTTTGATACCGTGGAAATAATGATAAACAACATTAACACCAGAAGTTTCTTTTAATAGAATATCTTTAAAATTAATATAATCTGGCACAAAGTGATATTTAACTAAAATTGGTTTCGCCATATCTTCATATATAAATTTGTAATTTTTTTCAATTTGTTTAATTCCAAAAATAAGTTTGCTATACATTAATTTTGCTTTGTTGACAAAACTTAAATCTCTTTTTTCAAGTTTAAGATACGAAAATTCTACTGTTATTAAGCTAAGGTTGATTTTATGAAAATCCCTGAAATTAACGTTATCCATGACTTTACATTTTTTATTACAATCATTTGAATAAAAACTATAAGATATATAGTTAGTTGGGGATTTTTCTATTTCTAATGCAACGCCCGATCCGTAGCCAATATTTGGTAGGTAAATTCTATCAGCACAACTAGTTATCATAAAGTAGATGACTAATAAAACAAGGTTATTAAACCTTGTTTTATTAACATTCAACAACTTCTTACCTTTGGATATCATTTCCAGTGCCAGTATTTTGATCTACATAGAAATATGATCGTGCTACAGTCTCTAATGGCTCATTTGCGTTGTACATAACATGTGTTTCTGTTACAACGTCACCTTGTTGCGCAGTGATATTCATTTCAATTCCGTCAAAATTAATTGAAAAATCCTGCTCTACTTCTGTATTTTTATGTTGTTCATACCAGTTAGATATCAGCGGATAATCAACAGGTTTTATTTCATTTCCATTAGTAAAATAAGTTGTATTTAAAGTCGCCAATAAAACACCATTCTCTCTCAATTCCACTAACACCGAACCTGTACTATTGTTAAAATAAAAAGGTTTATTCATGGTAACTTTATAAACGAGAGACTCACCTTGAGAATCATTAAGTAAATTTATTCCGTAAGAACCCATACTGAAAGGGTTATTTTGCCCGGGACCATTTGGATCACATTCATCTTGAGTTCCTAGACATCCGCTACCGCCAGAATCTCCCCCTCCACCAGAACCATCTCCTGAACCACCACCGTCACCGCCACCTTCCCCGGATCCACCACTTCCAGAATCACTCTCTACTGGAATAGTATATATGTATCTCCCAGTAGTTGTTCCATCAGAGTTGCGTGTAACTTCAAAGCTATGCTGTCCAGCACAAGCAGTTAGTAATAATCCAAAAACTGAAGATATTAATAAATAAAAGACGTGTTTTTTTGATATTTTCATCTGATTTTCCTTTTATAATAGCTCGTCAATGAGCATTCCAAAAATCAAATCGACAGATGATTGTCGACATGATTGTCGACAGGCAATATTATTCCTTTGTTTTATTTGTGTGTCAATATTTTATCGAAGCAATTTAATTTATATCTCATATGCATATAGACTGACTAATTATTATTTTTAACAACAAACTCCAACCCCTGTTTGAAACATTCTCCTGCTAGCTCATGATCATTTAGTTTTTTTAACGTATTTGCCATGATTAAATAAGTCTCTGCCGATGGACTTGCTTGCAAACTTCGCTCTAAATAAAAACGTGCTTTTCCCCATAACTCTGCATTAAATGCTATTTTTCCTAATGATAAATAAGCTTCATTTGGAGGTTGCTTTGATTGTGTATACCAGTTTTCTAGAAAATTAAATTGTTGGCTAGAATTAGTTAATTTAATTTCACCAAAAAGCTCAATGATATTTGTAATTAATTTTTTATCTGAAGCGTTCTTTTTGAAAAAAGGTTTTATTAGTCGATCGGCCTCATCCATTTGTTCAAATTTGATTAATAGCATAATAAAATGAAGTTGATTCGATTCTTTTTTTCTTAAGTATGAAGATAGATTTTGCCAAACATCTTTTAATTTTTCTAATTCTTTTTTTTCAGCAATTGCATTTAAAAGATTTTTAACGCTTGTGTTTTCTAAAACATTTAGTTTTTCTTCATTATGAACCTTGAGTTTTTTTATAGCGGGTAAAAGCTCTACAATCGAGTTCCAATCATTTAGTCTCTGATAGGCAATACAAAGTAATTTTATAACAAATGGGTGACTGGGGCTCTTTATTTTTAATTCATTTAGGGTCGCCAAAGCAAGCTCATTTTGACAGTTATCTAATTGTAATTGTGCCTGTGTAATTCCAATTGCTACTCCAGCACCAGGCTCTAGTTTATGGGCAGCTCGCAAGTAAGCATCGCGCCGCTCTACAGAGCTTTGGCCTTCTGATTTTTGAAACTGAGCAGCTTGTGCTGCAATCAAGTAATTAACCAGTTTTGTATCTGATTGCTTTGCAGCAGCAATCATTGCTTTTTCTGATTGTTCCCAGCGACCTTCTGAAAAAGCTAACATTCCTTGGATAGTTTGTTTTCTTGCCTTTTTCCATTGACGGCCGCCTTTCCATCCTTTCATTTTACCCGCGCTGGTTAGCATGCTTCGCAATAGAATGCCAAATAGCAAAAACAAACTCCAAATAAATAAAATAATGGCTACCGCTACCCATAAACGCATTTCATAACTGGTTTTTTCATAAGCGATAATCACAAAGCCCGGAAGATTTTTTAACCAAGAGCCTCCGAGTGCGCCTACTATGAGAGCAACAAAAAAAACAACTTTCCATTTCATTGTTTATTGTCCTCTTCAGATTCTAATACTTGCTCTTGAGAGTTTTTTCCTATTTGGATTGTTTTTTTTATGTTTGCTGGATTCAAACTGTTACCTAACCAATTATATAGTTGGTTTTTATTCGCATCTTCAATAGCTTTGGAACTCTCAAGTTGAATTGGATAACGGACATCAATTTTTTCAGAAAGTAACTCATCTAGTCGTTTTATGATCGGCGTAGTTTCTGCCCCTTGTCCGAAGTATTGAATAATCCATTTAATTGATTTTTTGAGATTCAAACGATATAACTCTTCATTGCCTTGCAGTGCTGCTATTTTAGCTTGCTGTAATGCCAGTTGTATATTCTGGTTAAGATTTCCTCTTTGCTGTGGAGTCATTAACGGTTGAGGGGTTTCAGCATGCTCCTTTATCACAATAAACTCTTTCACAAAACGTTTATAGATTTCACTAAAATCAGATAGAAAACTTTCTGTTTTTTCTTTGTTCTCACTTGTTTCTTTGATTTGAGTATCGGCTTGTTTGCTTTCTAATACTTTATTAAATTTAAAAGCTAATAATTCTAACTTGCCTATTTGCTGATCCAGCGTATTTAAGGCTATTACTATTCCTGTAATATCAGATTCTTGAATTAAATTTAAATTGGAAATGTCTCTGGTAATCGCTTCGCGAATTGGTAATAAAGCTTGATCGGATATTTCAAGGATTCTTTCATCGGCGGTTTTAAGTAATTGAATAGCAGTGTTTCTATCTTTCTGTAGAGATAGTTTTAACTCAGCTATATTAATTAGATACTCAACTTCCGCTAACATCCAATCTTGTTTTCTTCTGCCGGATAATGATTTAATTTTTTCCTGAACGGATAATAGTTGTAGCTTTAAGTCATTATTGTGTTTTGCTAACGATTGTAAACCCTGCTTCAATTGATTAATCTCATTAACACTAGCAGTGTTAGCTTCAAGTACGTGATTAACCTTGACACTTTGAGCTTGTAGGTCATTTGTAATCTTATTTTCTATCGTTTGCAATGATTGGTTTGTTAGTTGTTGCTGGTAAAACATCCAACCAGAAACTGAAAATAGTAACACGATTAGAATAAAACTAATAATGGGTAACCAACTAATTTTTTTATTCTTGCTTGCGCCCATTTTTGGTGCCGGCCTGGCATTAAATAAATTTTCTTTTTTAGTCGATATTTTTGATTTGTTTTTGATTTGTTTTTCTATTTTAACATCGCTTTTGGGGAGCGATTCTTTCTTAGTTGGCTCTTGCTTGCTTGGTTCATTATTAACCTGCTCTTTCTTAGCAGGTTCATTTTTAACTTGCTCAGTTTTGACTAGTTTTTTGGATTCTTTGTTTCCATTTTTACTATTGTCATCTGTCATAATTTTAACTCTTTTATACAATCAATCAATTGCTTATCCGTTGCATTATTTGCGACGGCTATTACATTAAAGCCAAGTTTTATTGCTGATTCTTTAATTCTATCACTGCTTACGATTATTCGGCAGTTTTCATTAATCTCACATTGGTTTAAACCAGTTGAGGCGGTTTGCGACACTGTTTTCTCAAAATTATTAAGTGCTTGAATACTCGTTATAACCCAAATAGATTTTCTCTGAAGTGTTAAACGAATCTTTTCCGATAGCTGTGTATCAGGCATATTTCTTTGATAAGTGCACAACTCTACAACCTCAGCGCCTCTTTGAATTAAGGTGTCCTTCAGTTTCTCTCGACCACCTAATCCTTTCACAATAAGCCAGCTTTGCTGGTCAATATGACGAAACGCTGGCATAGCCAACAATCCTTCACTATTCATTTTCTGTGGTGAATGTATTTCAGCTTCTTTACAAACACCTTTCAGAACTTCGGAAGTTCGAGTGCCAATAGCATAAAGGCGCGACTTTACCAGCTGTTGCCATTCACTTTTAGAAAGTTGGTTGACAGTATGAGTAACCGCGTTGGGGCTAATAAAAATAATGCCACTAAATAGAGATGTGGTTAATGACATTTGAGGTTTAACGCTTGTGATTTCTATTAAAGGAAGATGAGAGACTATAGTAGAGCTTGATGAAGCAAAATGTTGCTTTAAGCTTGCAATAATTGAATCTGCTTGATTCAAAGGACGCGTTATCACAAGACTTTGAGATTGGTCATTCATAAAGTTAGAGTCGATCTATTAGTCATCTAAAGCTGATAAAATTTCTCTCGCTCCAGCATCTAGCAAACGAGTAGCGAGTTTAATCCCTAGATTCTCACCTTCAGATGCAAGACCTTCTATTGAGTCACGCAATATTAAACTACCATCAACTCTGCCGACTAAAGCCTCAATTTTAATTTGTTGTTGATTTGTTTGATCATTATAGAGAGTTGCATAAACACCAATAGGTACCTGACAACCACCTTGTAAATGATTATTAACCGCGCGTTCAGCCAAAACTCGTAGAGATGTTTCTTTATGATTTAAAGGGGCTAATAATGACTTAATTTCCTCGTCATCGATTCGTGTTTCTATGCCAACCGCCCCTTGACCGCCAGCGGGTAGCATCCAATCTGCACTAATTTTTTGGCTAATTCTTTCTGGCATTTTCAACCTTTCAAGACCCGCTGTCGCGAGTATGATCCCATCATAATTTCCCGCATCTAATTTGCTTAGCCGTGTTTGAACATTGCCTCGTAATTCCAATATTTTCAAATCGGGTCGTTTTTCCTGCAATTGACACTGTCTTCTAAGGCTACAAGTTCCAACACTAGCGCCTTGGGGCAATTCGTCAATCGATTTGAATGTATTTGACACAAATGCATCACGAGGATCTTCTCTCTCGCAAATAACGCTAAGACCTAATCCTTCCGGAAATTCCATGGGTACATCTTTCATTGAGTGAACAGCTATATCAGCTCGTCCATCTAACATAGCCATTTCCAACTCTTTGACAAAAAGTCCTTTACCGCCAATCTTTGCAAGAGGCGTATCTAAAATTTTATCACCACGAGTGGTCATTGGAACTAGCTCAACGATAATCCCTTGATGAAATTTTTCTAGCTCTGCTTTAACAAATTCTGCTTGCCATAATGCAAGCGGGCTTTTACGGGTTGCTATTCGGACGATTTGAGGCATTGACTGAAAATACTCTTAGTTTTAATGATATGTGTCGTTTGAACGAATTTTAGCATAGGCGAGGACGAACTAGCAGTCTGAACTAAAATAGAGGCTGTAAATAAGAAAAGTGATATTAAGTTATAAACTCTTTATTAATTTTTTAACTTCTGCCAGATGGCGACGACTTATTTCTAGTTTAATTCCTAACTCCTTGAGTGTTACAAAGGAGTGACCTTCACCGTCTCGATACAGACCGCTAATATAACCCTTGGCAATTAACGCATTTCGATGTACTCGGATAAAAGCGTCTGCAAATTCAACTTGAAGTTCTTTCAAGGTATCTTCAATAATCGTTTCGCCATTGATATGTTTTACGGTCACGTATTTTTGATCGGCTTGAAAATAGATAATGTCGTTGATAGGAATCAGCTTAATGTTTCCACTGATTTTCGTACTAATGTGAGATCGCCCAGGTTCTTTTTGTGATTTAATTACATTGAGCTGTGCTTGATTAAGGCTAGAGGCTTTTAAAATAGCTTCTTCTAATTTTTGTCGCCTTACGGGTTTTAACAAATAATCAATCGCATTGACATTAAAAGCTTCTAGGGCATATTCATCGTAAGCGGTTGTGAATATAATCGCAGGGGCATCATCTATTTGAGAGATGTGACTAGACGCCTCTAATCCATCCATTGCAGGCATTCTGATATCCATCAACACAACATCCGGCTTTGATAACTGGCAAGCCTCAATCGCCTGAAGCCCGTTATTGGCGGTTTTAACTATAGATACCGCATCAAACTCGGTTAACAATAGTTTTAATCTTTGCTGAGCAAGAGGTTCATCGTCAACGACTAGAATTTTCATACTTTTAACCGTTTAAAATCAGTGATTTAGATATAATTAGTTAAGTATAAGTTAAAATTAGAATATTGGTAGGTCTTCTGTCCTAAAAAAATGCCCTTAGGTCGAGTTTTACTACAACCATAAAAAAACCACCGAGATTCCAAGGTGGTTTTCGATAAGATACAATGTTAATTATCCCATTCGTAAAAGGAATCCTCTATTTTTCTCTAATTAATTTTAGCGTCTAACTCTCCAGACTCATAGCGACCGAACATAGTTTCTAAAGATATCGCTTTAATCTTACCTGCTTGACCAGCGGTACCAAAGGCTTCGTAACGAGCAATACATATTTCCGTCATCGCTTCGGTTGATGCTTGTAGAAATTTACGAGGATCAAAGTTTGTTTTATTTGCATCAAGATGCCTTCTGATTGCGCCAGTAGAGGCCAAACGTAAATCTGTATCAATATTAACTTTTCTGACACCGTGTTTAATTCCTTCACAAATCTCATCCACTGGTACGCCATATGTTTCTGGCATTTCACCACCAAATTCATTGATCACTTTTAACCATTCTTGAGGTACGGATGAAGAACCGTGCATTACTAAGTGAGTGTTAGGAATTCTTTTATTGATCGCTTTAACCTGGCTAATTGCTAAGACATCTCCTGTAGGCGGTCTTGTAAATTTATAAGCCCCATGTGATGTTCCGATGGCAATCGCTAATGCATCAACTTGGGTTTTTGCAACAAAATCAGCCGCTTCTTCTGGATCGGTTAGCATTTGATCCATGGTTAAAACACCTTCTGCTCCAATGCCATCTTCTTCGCCGGCTTCACCAGTCTCTAACGAGCCTAAACATCCCAATTCACCTTCAACTGATACGCCGCAAGCATGTGCCATTGCAACCGTCTGTTTAGTCACATCAACATTATATTCATAGCTTGCTGGCGTTTTACCATCAGACTCTAAAGAGCCATCCATCATCACTGAGGAAAAGCCAAGCTGAATAGAACGTTGGCAAACAGAAGGACTAGTTCCATGATCTTGGTGCATCACCACAGGAAGATGTGGAAATTCTTCTATAGCGGCTAGAATTAAATGACGAAGAAAAGGAGCTCCTGCATAAGCTCTAGCTCCAGCAGAACCCTGTAAAATTACTGGGCTATTGGTTTTATCTGCCGCAATCATAATTGCTCGCACCTGCTCCAAATTATTAACGTTAAAGGCCGGTACGCCATATTGATTTTCTGCTGCGTGATCGAGCATCTGTCGCATTGAAATTAATGCCATTTTGATTTCTCCGTAAAATTTGAATAACTAAAACAGTTTATTTATAAATTTTGAATAACAAACTCAGGTCATACTATTAATTTTATTTTGCTCGCTGTTCTAAAATTTCAACAGCTGGTAATTTTTTACCTTCTAAAAACTCCAAGAAAGCGCCACCACCTGTTGAGATATAGGATATTTTATCGGTAATGCCGAATTTATCAACGGCAGCTAAAGTATCTCCACCACCAGCAATTGAGAATGCTTTACTATCTGCAATTGCTCTTGCAATTTTTTCTGTACCTGCTGCAAATTGTTCAAATTCAAAAACACCTACAGGGCCGTTCCAAACTATCGTGCCAGCCTTTGCTAAAATTTCACATAGATAATCTGCGGTTTTTGGACCTATGTCAAAAATCATATCGTCATCTGTAACTGATTCGACGCTTTTCATTTCTGCAGGTGTGGATTCTGAAAATTCTTTTCCCGTAATCACGTCAATCGTCTTTGGAATTTCGCCGTTTCTTTTTATTGCAG
>JQIA01002266.1_pt1 | contig 10321 bp, 9 predicted proteins | sample 811431 | NCBI WGS metagenome assembly JQIA01 (sample SAMN02998118, study PRJNA258478) | marine sediment metagenome | biome: marine; feature: seafloor; material: sediment; isolation source: oil-polluted sediment collected from 3 locations (0.5 km, 0.7 km and 0.9 km)... | place: USA: Gulf of Mexico ... | reverse complement strand
AACTACCGGACAGCGAACAGTGGAAGAATTTCAAAGCAGGAGATCAATTTACGGTGGACAAAGGAGTGCGCTTTGGCGTACGTACGCAAGCAGACACAAGCTATCTCTGTTTGTACAAGTAACCCCGGAAAAATATCGGAATAAATTCCTTAGGACGATCAACAGGAAATCTCATCACAAAAAGCAATAAAACTGCAAATAAACCGTTAAAGAGCTTGCATCAATATCAACGGTCTGGTACAAATGGGCCCAAATTAATGCCTTACATTAAAAGTCGTACACCACAGGAGGAAACAGAATCCTCAGTGATTTTGTTTCCTCCTGTTTTACATATATTTTCATGTTACCGCCTGCTACCTATTTATAGATAGCAGGCTTTTTTTATGGTGAACACTTACAACGTGATTTCACTTCGTTCCCTTGCAAAAAAAACCTCCGTTTTACCATACTTGCCAGGCTCACAATATTCTTTCTCCATCTCCCCTATCTGCTCATCCGTACGATCGGGATCATGATGAAAAAGGGCCAGTTTTTTCACCCCTGCCCGATTCGCTGCAGCAATGGCATGTTCAATGGGTGAATGTCCCCAATTCACCCTGCTCTTATACTCTTTCTGTGTGTACTGTGAATCATGCACCAGCAAATCGGCTCCTCGAAAAAAGTCCTCTATGGCCTGATTTTGCTCTTTGGCTACTTCTTCTCCCTCAAGGGCCATGGCCTCATCATATTCAGGATGCTCGGGGTCTGTTATGAACAAGTTTCGGTAAGGTTCGTGGTCGTAACAAGTACAGAAAACTTTCCCCTTATGTTCAAATCGATAGCCCAGAGCGGTGATGGGATGATTGATAAATTTAGTGGTTAAGAGAAGGCCGCCACCAAGGTCCTGCTTTGGCTCTTCACGCAAACGCTCATATTCAATTTCAGCGGATAATTCACCAATATTAATAGGAAAGTAGCGATACTTCATCTGCCCTCCAACCACATCTGCCAGCGGATCATCTTCATAACTCACGGGCCCGTAAACGTTCATTTTAGTCCCTGGAATATAAATAGGAACAAAATAGGGAAAGCCCATTATATGATCCCAATGAGTGTGAGACAGGTAGAGGGAAATCTCCATGGGGCCGTTGGGGAGTACCTTTTCCACAAGATAATTACCCAACTCCCTTACACCCGATCCAGCATCAACGACGATAATTTCTTTTCTGCCTTCGACCCGCAGCTCCATGCACGCGCCATTGCCACCATATTTCATAGTATGAGGGCCAGGGCATGGAATTGAACCTCGGACTCCCCAAAATTTCACCTTCATCTAATACCCTGCCTGTTATGTTTGCAAAAACACTTGCGCTTTCTCAATTTCTTTCTGGAGATCTAGCGCTATTTCACTAAACATCTCCCACCTCAAACCAGAGATTTCAAGAAGCTTTTCAGCCTCTGTTTCATCGGGAAAAGGATCGCCGGCATAGCCATGATCGTGGATATTTGTATACATATTAGCAAGAGCCACATAAGCTACACGAACTCTCTGCTCTTCTGGTGCCGCAGCGACATCATGATGAAAACAAATGCTGCTGGTCATAGCCTCATTCAGCTTCCACTTCTCGGCAATCAGGCGCCCCACCTCCTGGTGATCAATACCAATAAGCTCCTGCTCGACGTCGACAAGAGACCGTTGCTCATCAAGTGCAACATGTAATGCTGCAATATATTCATCACCAAAGGGCATTTTCCCAAGGTCATGAAGCAAACCGGCCACAAAAAACTCTTCGCATTCCATCACCGGAACGCCATTCGCTTTGGCGAGTAATTTTGCACAAACTCCAGTGGCAATTGAGTGGGCCCAGAACTTTTTGGTCGGCAGTACCTTTGATTTTTTAGTGCCGGTAACAGAACGGATAATGGCGGTACTGAGAGCCATGTTCTTCACAGTATTCATACCCAACATGGTGATGGCACGGGTAAGAGAAGTCACCTTATTCATCAGTGAATAATACGCTGAATTGATCAGTTTCAGCACCTGTCCCGTAAGAACCGGATCAAGAGAAATAACTCTATTGAGTTCATTGGGAGAGGCATCTGTGCGACTGCAAATTTCCATTACCTTGCCAACAGTAGTGGAAAGGCTTGGCATACGTTTAATATATCGATGAATTGATTTCCTATTGGCTTCTTTATCTACACTCATTACATCCCTACAATAACTCTATATTATTTAGTACCTTACAGGATATTTTCTCGGAGTCTGCGCTCACCTGTTTTTTCCAAAGAAAATATTTTTACAAGGTACTTTTACCCATACGGGCACTATACTGAGCACCCTCAAGGGAGTACTAAAAAGAGTGCTGCCTCACTTACCGTTTACCTGTGTTAGAATGTTCCCACACACGACAATGGACAAACATCAAAAAAAACACCACTGACGAAGCAAAATTTTTCATCTCTGAAACATATTGTATAGCAAGCAAATTGCGAGGTCAAGAAAAGAGAAAACAGAGAATAGAGAGCAGAGAACAATCAAAATTCTATAATCTTGTTGCCGAAAAGGATAACTATATGGTAGGCACTGGCTATGGAACGATTCACACGAACACGCTGCTTTCTAGGCAAAGAAAAATTTGACATGCTTACGCAGGCAATGGTCACCATTGTTGGCATTGGAGCGGTGGGAGGCTACGCCGCCGAAGGACTTGCAAGAGCAGGCGTTGGCCGATTACGATTGGTCGATTTTGATACCATCCAACCCTCAAACATAAACAGACAAATTCTTGCTCTTGAAAGCAATATAGGTCGCCCGAAAGTTGACGTCGCCAAAGAACGAATTGCACAGATCAACCCTGCATGCAAGGTTGAAGCACTTCCTCTTTTTGCTGCTGAAGAAACTCTGGATGAAATTTTTTCACCACCACCCGATATGTTGATTGACGCTATCGACTCGCTCAACCCTAAAATCCAACTGCTGGTTGGTGCCCACAAACGGAGAATCATGACCTTTTCCTCTATGGGGGCAGCCTTACGAACAGATCCGAGTAAAATACAAACCGGCGACATCATGACCTCCAAGCATTGTCCCCTGGCAAAAACCGTCAGGAATCGTTTGCGAAGGCAGGGAGTAGAGGGTGGCATCCAATGTGTTTTTTCAACGGAATGCGTGAAATTTGACTACAAAGGACCTGAAGAAACAGACCAACCGGCATCAACTTATGAAGATCGTGGAAGGAAGCGGAATGTTTTGGGCTCTTTACCCACAGTAACCGGGATTTTCGGGTTGATTCTGGCAAACTCGGTGATCTTACGGTTAACGCAAACAACAGAGCAACACGACCTATAGTTAATTCCAAATGACTTAAGACTTTTTTTTCACTAAATCAGCTGGTAGCAACGATTGACACTCAATATTTAGTACAAAGTCAAATGAGATCGGCTATAGACAAAGAATAACATTGTACATCACTTCGCCTGTTCAGACTCTGCGTGATGGATATTTTTCATTTTTTCTTAATGAATCGTCCTTTTCTTTATGAATTGTATCAAGCAGATCGCTGGGCTGCTTGACGAAATCATCAAGCTTGTTTTTCACTCCATAGAATTCTTTATTAAAGCCGACAATAAGATTGAGGCTTTCCCAACGAGTGAGATAATATTCGATAAATTCCGGCAATACTGAATATACCGTTGTCTCTGGGCGTGAATCCTCAAAGCTTGACTGCAAAAGTTTCTTCACAGATAGTGTCTGACTCTGATAGAAACTCTCCAGAAACATAAGTTCGCCAGGCATTCTCGCTTCTATACCGATTCTGACAAATTTGCTGATCAACCAGCAAAGGATCGCTTTTCCAGTCTTCGCCAGAATATAAGGAAGAAAAATCTCACGAGGAGTTTTCAGGCTCATGAGCGATTTGATAGTAAGAACAAGCTGCCCCAGCTCTACAGGTTCAGGGTCTGCAAAATTATACGTCTGCCCTGAAAATTCTGCTCTGTTTTGGAGAAGATGATGAACAAACAGAGGTAATTTCTTAGCATTACTGTAGGAGTGCATTGCTCCTTTTTGGGTCAGGAGAATAGGCATTGCCCGATCTGCAATGGAAAATAGCAGGCGATGAAAACCCTGAATTTTATGGTCATGCTTCCCATAAACAATGGCGAGTCGCACAATTGTATAATCAAGGCCACGAGTTGCAGCCAGATGTTCCAGAGTCATCTCTGCCATGAGCTTTGACTTCGCATAGTTTGGAAGATCTGCACGCAAAGGAAGTCTGTCTTTTTCTGAAAGATCTTTGCCCATGGGCATGGTCGCCGTGGAGCTGATATGAATGTAGGGAATGCCTAATTCAATGGCGACTTCAGCCAGATTGAGGGCTCCTAAATAGTTTATTTCATAAGCCAGCTGTGCCCCACTATCAATGGCGGCAATGGCGGTGTTGACGATAAAATTTGGCTTGTACTGCTGAAAATAGAGGCGAATATCATCAGGCTTACAGAGATTCAGCCTTTTACTGTTCGGTGCCAGGATTTCTGAATTGTTGACCCGGTTCTTAAAGTAATACACGAGTGCACCACCGATCAAACCAGAACCACCGACAATAATACCAAGGTCGCGATCGCTGGTAATTTCCTTACTAATCTCCGAGGCCATTTCTTCGTTTTTTATCCCGTTTATTGCTGGATTAAAGCCTTTTCACATCAAGTGCAGTATAGCACTATCTGAAAACCTCTCCAATAAAAAGAAGCAAAGAGAGCGTGTACCTCCTTAGCACTGCTTTTTAACTAAAAAACCATGCACCATTTCTTCCATAATGTCCAGTTGGTCACGTCCCGTTTCATGGGTGATAATCCAGGAGCAACGTTGATACGCACGGTACAAATCCTCTGGAATTTTAAGCTTCAACTCAACCATTTCTTCCTGTCTCGCTACATTTTTCCGCGGCCTGTCAACCATACTCAGCAGCTACTCTTATGAAATGCAACAACCTCTTTATAGGTCATGGTGGAACCACCAAAAATATCAAGTGCACTCCCCACTGTTGCATGCAGACGATTATTACCTAAATCTTGAATACGTTTCATATCTGCAATATCCTTCACTCCTCCGGCATATGTTGTAGGGATTGGGCTCCATTCGGCCAGTTTTTTTACAAGCTCCGTTTCAATCCCCCGACACAGCCCCTCCACATCGGCCGCATGGACAAGGAATTCATCACAGAGTTTCGCGAAGTTATCTATTACTTTCGGACAAATAAGCACATCTGTGAATTTTTGCCATCGATCGGTGACAATAAAATAGTCTTCACCTTTTTTTCGACAACTAAGATCAAGGACCAGATTTTCTTTCCCCACTGCCTTCACGAGTTTTCGTAAACGTTCATGATTGATCTGACCGCCACTAAAGACATAAGATGTTACAATGACATGGGATGCCCCCTTATCCAACCACTCCTTACCATTCTCGGCTGTAATCCCTCCACCAATCTGCATGGCACCAGGCCAGGCTGCCAGAGCCTCTGCTGCGGCATCATCATTACCAGGTCCCAGTTTTATAATGTGGCCACCAGTGAGGTCGTCCCCCTTGTATAATTCTGCAAACCAGGACGAGGAATGATCTGCGGTGAAATTGGTTTTCAGACTGGCCGGATCCCCGTCTTTTAATGTTGAGCCAACTATCTGTTTTACTTTACCATTATGGAGATCTATACAGGGACGAAATTGCATAAGAAAGTTTTTCAGTTGTTAATTTTGATGGTATCGCGAAAACACTGTATTTTGATTATCAGTTTTTTACGAACGGGTCTGTTGACAATACCCAAAAACAAAAAAGGGCTAATATTTCCGTATGGAAACATCAGCCCTTCTCGTCTCAAGTCACAGTCCTAAAGACCGCAAACCCAGCATTACGCTTTTTTAAGCAGCATGGTCTCAGGATCAAGGAGCAGTGCCTTACCCGCATCAATTGCACAGGCTTCGGAACATTTCAAGGTCTTCAGCTTAATGTCTTTATCTTCAGGAGCGATAAGCAATACGGTATCGAAAGCATCGTCCATCTCATGACATGGAGCAGGCACGTCATTGGCACTCACCCGATCGTCATCACGATGACTCACAGCAGAAAACCAGATCATTTTCAGCGAATTTCTATCCATAAATCCTTTCAGATCTTTCAAAGCAGATGCACTGTCTGCGACAGCAAAATCAAAGCCGTCTATCACCAGACAATCAGCGTTAAAGACTTCCTGCTTGGCAAGATCTCCCATACGTTCCTCAAGTTTGGCAGTATCAAAACTGTTCTCCTTGAAAGTCATAATCAAGCGATTCTTCATGGCTTCGTCAACCACCTGCTGGAAATCATCGGTTTTCGTTTCCTGATTCATCAGGTCCAGAATATCAACATACCAGGTTCTGGTTTTCTCCAGATCTTCGCCAATGGCAACATGCAGAACCTTGTTGTCACGAAGCATGGAATCCATGGCGATCTGAACAAGAATCGCAGTTTTTCCAAGCCCAGCACGAGACATAACAAGACCAACACGACGGCTATCTGCACCATCTTCTTTTTCAAGGCCAAGGGCCCGTAACGGATTGTTTGATACCAGGTCTTCTTTTCCCATGGTAGTACCTCTCTTATATAATCATTTGTGACAGCCCTAAAGAACCGCCCTCAAAGAAACTCTATTTTTTATTCTTCTCGTCCTGATATTTCTTCACCAGCTCTTCACTGACACTCTTTGGAACCGGCTTAAAACTGGCAAATTCCATGGTGAATTCCGCCTTACCCTGAGTAAGCGAACGAAGAGTTGTGGAATATCCAAACATCTCAGAAAGGGGAACTTCAGCCTCAACAACTGTGTACATTCCTTCCTCAGTGGTACCGATAATCATACCACGACGCTGGTTGATACTTCCCATAACAGAACCCTGAAACTCAGAAGGGCCCTCAACAGACACCTTCATAATGGGTTCCATGATAGTCGGCTTAGCCTTCAGATATCCTTCTCTAAAGGCACCCACGGATGCGAGCTGAAAAGCAACATCAGAGGAATCCACCGCATGGAACGCACCGTCATTAATAACACAACGTACACCAGTTACAGGAGCACCGCAAAGGGTTCCTTGTCCCATACTTTTCTTAAAACCTTTATCACATGAAGAGATAAACTCACGAGGAATGGAACCACCCACGATTTTATCTTCAAATTCATATTCTTCATCTTCGCAGGGTTCCATATAACCAGCAACCCGACCAAACTGACCGGAACCACCAGTCTGCTTCTTATGTGTGTAGTTAAATTCAGCACGTTGAGAAATGGTCTCACGATAAGACACCTGTGGTGCCCCAACTTCAACTTCAGCTTCATACTCACGTTTCATACGCTCGATATACACTTCAAGGTGCAACTCGCCCATTCCTGAAATAATTGTCTCACCGGTTTCGTGATCAACAAAAGTTTTAAATGTCGGATCTTCCTTTGTGAATCGATTGAGCGCTTTGGACATATTAATCTGAGCCTTATTATCCTGTGGTATAACTGCTAAGGAAATAACAGGCTCGGGGATAAACATGGAGCTCATGGAACAGGTAATTTTACCATCTGTGAAAGTATCACCTGATGCACAATCAACACCAAAAAGCGCCACGATATCGCCAGCGCCGCAGGAGTCAATATCTTCCATATCATCAGAGTGCATACGTACAAGACGACCTACTTTTACTTTTTTACCGGTACGAATATTTATAACGCTGTCACCCTTGTGCAAAGTACCCTGATAGGTACGAACATAGGTAAGCTGGCCATAACGACCATCTTCAAGTTTGAACGCCAGCATGATAAGAGGATCTTCTGAATCATTTGTTACCGGAAATTCCTCTTCATCTTTATCGAGATCAAGACCGATGTTTTCAACATCGGTGGGAGAAGGCAGGTAATACTCAACGGCATCAAGCAAAGGCTGTACCGCTTTATTTTTATAGGCAGAACCGATAAATACTGGAGAGAACTCAAGGGAGAGGGTTCCGGTACGTACAGCATCCTTCACCAGTTGCGGATCGATATCACCTTCTTCGAGCATAACTTCCATCAGCTCTTCGGAAAACATGGAAACCACATCAAGCAGTTCTTCACGTTTCTCGTCGGCCTGATCCTGCAAATCTGCAGGAATCTCCTCTTCACGAATTGTCTCACCATTGTCTCCATCAAAATAGAGCGCCTTCATGGTTACCAGATCGACCACACCTTCAAGATCACTTTCAAGACCAATGGGCAGTTGCATCATATGTGCATTCAGTCCCAGCTTTTCCTGAAGCTGTCCGGTAACACGTTCAGGATTGGCACCGGTACGATCGCACTTATTGATAAAAGAAATACGGGGAACATTGTAGCGATCCATCTGACGGTTTACGGTGATGGATTGCGACTGCACACCACCAACAGAGCAAAGAATAAGCACAGCGCCATCAAGAACCCGAAGTGCACGCTCAACTTCCACGGTAAAGTCAACATGGCCGGGAGTATCAATAATGTTTATTTCATTTCCCTGCCAGTTACAGTAAGTGGCAGCTGATTGAATGGTAATACCACGTTCTCTCTCAAGTTCCATGGAATCCATCTTGGCGCCAACACCATCTTTTCCACGAACATCATGGATGGCATGAATCCTGTCGGTATAAAACAAGATACGTTCGGTCAAGGTTGTTTTCCCTGAGTCAATATGGGCACTGATCCCGATATTTCGAACTTTACTTAAATCTCTACTCATGACTGCGACCCTCTACAGATTCTTCCTGCCGGCGAAATCCGGCTCAGCTCATAAAAAAAGAGCATCTTATGAAATAAAAAAATAAGGAGCCACAGCTTACTGCAACTCCTTATTCGACAGATAATACAAAGTGACAGACTATCCTGAAGCAATTCAACCTAAGAAAACCAAGAGATTAAGCACTTCAGCACAAGCCCGGCACATCTAAAAACAGAAAAAACTACGGATTCTACCCTATTTAAAAAATTAAAGAAAGAACTTTTTCATTCCCATGCTATTCATATTCTCACAGTGCTTTTCCGGTATCATCACAGACAGAACAAGAAACATTTCAAAATTTTCCCCAGCAAAGAAGAACCAGCTCTGAAATATCTGTTTTGTTTGCCTCTTTTCAGCTTTTCTTGACTTTTCACCTCTTTTCCCCCTACGTTGACAGAAGGAAATAAAATAAACAACAATGTAAAAAAGAGGCGTATATGCAAAATGTCATGACCATCTGCAATTACTGCGGCTGCGGTTGCGGAGTGTATCTCTCTGTTGAGAATGACCGTGTTGTGGGCTCTTACCCCAGCAGGAATCACCCCATCAGTCGTGGCAATCTCTGCTCCAAAGGCTGGCACCTGCATCAGTTTATTCATTCTAACAACAGACTGACCGAGCCCCTACTCCGAAAAAACGGTGAACTGACGCCAGTCAGCTGGGAAGAGGCTTTTGACACCACGACCAGTGCACTCCTCAAAAGCAAAGACACATATGGACCGGACTCCATCGGAGTACTTGCGTCTGCCAAATGTACCAATGAAGAGAACTATCTCTTACAAAAACTCGCTCGTGCAGGACTTGGGACCAACAACATTGACCACTGCGCCAGGCTCTGACACGCATCTACGGTGGTAGGTCTTGCCACAAGTTTTGGATCTGGAGCCATGACAAATTCCATCGAAGAACTGGGGAGCGCAGACGTTCTTCTGGTCACAGGCTCAAACACCACAGAGACCCATCCGCAAATTGGACGGAAAATATTACAGGCTGTAGATGGTGGCGCCAAACTTATCGTTATAGATCCTCGACGTACTGATCTGGCAAGAGAAGCCCATATCCATTTGAACTTGCGCCCCGGAACAGATATCGCTCTGATCAACTGCATGATGCGTATCATCCTTGACGAAGATCTGGCTGATGATCTTTTTATTTCCATGCGCACGGAACAATTTATCCCTCTTCGTGACTATCTGCATCGCCTTGACCCTCATGAGCTAAGTGCCACCACAGGTATTGAACTGGAAAAAATCCATGAAGCTGCATGCATATATGCCAGAAGTGTTAAATCTGTTATCTGTTACTGCCTGGGTGTCACCCAGCACAGTTGCGGCACAGACAATGTACAGGCAGTAGCAAACCTTGCCATGCTTACCGGTAATATTGAAAAAAAGTACAGCGGAGTGGATCCTCTGCGTGGACAAAACAATGTCCAGGGTGCCTGTGACATGGCTGCGCTCCCGGCAGTACTTCCCGGCTATCAGCCCCTTACAGACACAAGCGTGCGAGCTCGCTTTCAGGATGTATGGAAACG
>JQIA01002265.1_pt1 | contig 10323 bp, 9 predicted proteins | sample 811431 | NCBI WGS metagenome assembly JQIA01 (sample SAMN02998118, study PRJNA258478) | marine sediment metagenome | biome: marine; feature: seafloor; material: sediment; isolation source: oil-polluted sediment collected from 3 locations (0.5 km, 0.7 km and 0.9 km)... | place: USA: Gulf of Mexico ... | reverse complement strand
GGTCAGCTTCGGCTTCAAATCTTTGCAAGCCCTGCGCTGCTTCACTTGCGGCATCTTTAGCCGTTTCGGCAGCGTCTTCTGCGCCGACACCAGCTTTTTCGAGGGCTTCAGATTCCCAATCCAGCTTTGCGATTGTCTCTCCGGCGTCTTTGTTCAGGCCAGTTTCGCGCGTTGCATCGCGCTCCAACTGGGCAATCCGGTTTTCAAGTTCAGTAATCGCTTCGCGGGCGCGAGCATCTGCCTCGGCCAGCGCGGCGTGCTCTACTTGCAAGCGTTGCAAAATGGCACCGGCAACCGCCTCTTCTTCTCGCAGGGGTGGAATATTCCCCTCGGATTGCTCACGGGCTTTTAGCGCGGCCAAAGCTTTACCTTGGCTGCTAGCGGCTTGCTTGCTGGCCTCCCCGAGGTTTTGCGCTGCCTCTAAACGCTCTACATCGGCTTCGCGCCAGCGGCGATACAAAAGCAGCCCTTCAGCACGCCTAAGCTCATCTGCAATCTCGCGGTAGCGCGCTGCTTGGCGGGCTTGGCGCTCTAGGGTTTTAAGCTGGCTCTCTAATTGCTCCAGCACATCTTCAACCCGCACAAGGTTGCTCTCTGTGCCATTCAGTTTTAGCTCGGCTTCATGGCGGCGTTTATATAAGCCTGATATGCCAGCCGCTTCCTCTAGCACTCTGCGCCTTGCTTTTGGCTTGGCATTTATCAGCTCGGCAATTTGCCCTTGGCGCACCAAGGCTGGCGAGTGTGCGCCAGTTGAGGCATCGGCAAACAGCATTTGCACATCGCGCGCGCGGCAGTCTTTTCCGTTTACTTTATAGGCAGAGCCAGCGTCACGGGTGATCCGGCGAATAATTTCTAGCTTATCGTCAGAGTTAAAGGCCGCGGGGGCCAGCCGGTCGCTGTTATCAATTGTCAGGGTGACTTCGGCAAAATTGCGCGCGGGCCGGCTTTCAGCCCCTGCAAAAATAACGTCTTCCATGCCACCGCCCCGCATAGCGCTGGCGCGGTTTTCACCCATCACCCAGCGCAGGGCTTCTAGCAGGTTGGATTTGCCACAGCCATTCGGGCCGACAACTCCTGTCAGCCCCGGCGCTATTACCAGCTCGGTCGGGTCCACAAAGCTTTTGAAACCCAGTAATCTTAACTTGCTAAATTGCACGGCGCGCCGATTCTCCCTAAGGGTTCAAGATTCCGCGCGTAGGGCTTAGAGTCAAGCACTACCCCTTAGTATTGCGGCATATGAGCCGTTATCCACAAGATGGTGTTGCATTCGAGTAAATTGCGGCCCATCTACAAAAAAATGGGAGAGACAAAATGAAACTGCTCGGAATATCAGGCTCGCTACGCGCCAGCTCTTATAACACCATGCTGCTTGCCGAGGCGGCGCGGGTGTTTGAAGCGGAGGAATATACGTTGGCAGACCTGCGCCTGCCGCTGTTTGATGAAGACCTGAAAGAGCGCGAGGGCACACCAGAAACGGTGGCCAAACTACACGCGCAGATTATTGCAGCAGATGCGGTTATTATTGCCACGCCCGAATATAACAAAAACCTCTCAGGGGTTTTAAAAAACGCGCTGGACTGGGTGAGCATGGAGCGCCCCGGAGCTTGGGCCAAAAAGCCGGTGGCGATAATGTCTGCCTCTAGCGGGATTACCGGCGGGGTGCGGGCGCAATACTCGCTGCGCCACTGCATGACCACCTTTAACCCACGGATTTTGCAAGCGCCTGAAGTGATGATAGGCAATGCGGCTGAGGCGTTTGACCCGAATGGCCGGTTGGGCAATGAGCGCACCGTTAAGTTGCTGGGCAGGCAAATGGCAGCGCTTAGGGCTGAGGTGCTACGAGGGTAGGGTTTTGACTGTTGGTTGCTAGATTTCTGGTGTATCAATATTGAATACACAATCCAGAAAGAAGCAATGTGAGCAAAGCCTTACGAGATTTTTATAACAAGCAGTTTTTCAGCTCAAGTGAAGAGGGTATGTCAAATTCCGCTTCGATTGCGCTCAAATACTTGTTCTCGTTTTTTCAGCCAAAATCCATAATTGATATTGGGTGCGGCCAAGGAGCGTGGCTGGCAGCAGCTGACCAGCTCGGGGTTAAAACCCTAAAGGGGCTGGATGGTGAATGGATTGATGAATCCGAATTGCTAAGCGACAGAATTAGCTTTCAGCGGGTGAATTTTGAAAAAGAGCTGCCGGAAAGCGATGCTAAACATGACCTGTGCATCTCGCTTGAAGTCGCTGAGCATATATCTGAGCCGAACGCGGAGAAATTTGTTGCGTTTCTTTGCTCTACTTCTGATGTTGTGCTTTTTAGCGCCGCGATTTGCCAGCAAGAAGGCACCAACCACGTTAACGAGCAGTGGCAGTCCTACTGGATAGCAAAATTCAAAGCCAACGGTTACGAGTGTTTTGACGTAATGCGCCCCGCCTTATGGGATGTGGACGAGGTTAAACGCTGGTATCGGCAAAACATGTTTTTGTTTGTTCGCGAGGGAAGCACTTGCATTGATCAAAAAATGCTACGTGACATGGAAAAGCCAATTCCTGACCTTGTGCATCCTGAGAGTTTTAGGATGGCAAAACGGATTGGGCATGGCAAAAAACATAGCCAGAAAATCGCGATCCGGTGGGCGGCTATTGGGTTTTTGGCTGGGGTGGCTGTTAGCTTGCTGAAGTGAGCCGTGCGATTTTGGCTGAGCTGAACGCTAGCCTTGCCCTACCAAATTGGAAACTTCAATAAGATTGCCGTCAGGGTCTCGCATATAGCGACACACAATCGGCGCGCACCGGTTCTGGGCAAGAGGCCAGCTTCAATGTTTACCCCAAATTTTAGCGCACAACGAGCGGGGCCGCTTACGGGCTGAAACTGCTCAGGCTCCATGCTCAGCACCTTAGAATAAAACGCTAGGCTGGCTTTAATATTGGCAACGGTAAGCACCAAATGGTCCAGCGAGCTAACTTTCAACGGTCAATTCCAGCTTGGCTGGAGTCATATCTAGGTCACTTACACCCAACGGGTTTTTGGGTCGCGCCAGCGCATACCGGTTTACCCAGTAGAGCCGCTCTTCTGCGCGGGTAATGGCCACATATGCGAGGCGCTTCCACAGCGGAATACCAGCTTCAACCCGCCCCATTTTAGCGGCAATTTGTAAATCCGGCCCAAAAACCTGCACCTCGGGCCATTGCGACCCTTGCGCTTTGTGGGTGGTTACTGCCGCCCCATGCAAAAAAGCTGCGCCCATGCGGGCGGCGCTCACGATCATCGGTTCTTCTTGGTCAGGAACTTCGATTTGAATGATTGAAGCTGCATTTACAAGCGGATCAGCCGCGCCGGTTACGAATAAGCGGCTAAAACCGGGTTTTTTGCCGGGGCCTAGGTAGATACATTGCGCGCCTTTAATCAGCCCGCGCGCTTCTAGGTCTATGCGCTTTTTGCGGTGCTTTACGGGTAGCTCTATGCCGTCACAAATTAGCGGCTCTCCGGTGAGCAGCGCGGTTTCGGGGGCATCATGGGCGCTGCGAAACGCGGTTATAAGGCGAATGCGCGTGGCATTGCGCCATACCAGCACTGGTGAGCGAGACATCAGGTCAGCGTCAACCCGTGGGGCAATAACCACGCGGTCATCTTTATGCGCGGCTTCATGCAGCATTTTCTCAAAATCGTAAAACGTAAGCTGTGGGTCGCTCAGCGCGTGGGCAAGGTCGAGGATTGGGTTTCCCGCCTCTTGGCGGTGAACGCGGTGCAGCTCTAGCTTGCGGCCTTCGGGGAGTTTGTCAAATGACATGGCGCCAGACTGGCCGACAGGGGCGAGTTGGGCTGGGTCTCCAAATAACACAAGAGTTGGGAATATCTCTTTCAGGTCATCTAACTGTTTATCGTCCAGCATTGAGCTTTCATCGACAAAGCCAATATCGAGCGGGTCATTTCGCCGTTTCCAGCCTGTAATAAAGTCAGAGCCGCGCAGGCCCGCAGTGGCCAAAGCCCCGGGGATTGATTTGTTTTCTTTATAAAATGCGGCGGCGCGGTCGAGCGCGGCATCGGTCAACCCTTCAATTTCAGGGCGCTCGGCGCGGCCCTCCAGCCACTCGGCTATTTTTTCATACTCCGGATCATATATGGGGGTGTATATGATCCGGTGTATGGTGGTGGCAGGCACGCCATGCTTGCGAAGCACACTCGCGGCTTTGTTGGTGGGGGCCAACACAGCTAAAGTGCGCTTATCTGCGCGCGGTTTGCCCTCATAGTCACCCGAGACCATCTCAACACCCAACGCCTGCACTGCTTCAACCAGCTTCGCCAAAAGCATGGTTTTGCCAGAGCCTGCTTTGCCAAGCACGGCAAGCACACTATCTGAGCGCCCTGACGGGAGCGAAAGCTTCTCGTTATCTAGGTCCAATCCGGCTTTGCAAAGCTCAGCCGAAATTGTGTCATAGGCCTCGGCTTGGTCTTCAGACAGTATCATAGCGGCTCCGCAAACAAGTTGCGGAATTATAGGGGGTTCAAAGGGTGAACACCAGCGCTAAGCCACCAGAACCTCTTCCATCGAAACAGATGGGAAGGAAGCGTGATACCAACCAGTAACTTCTTCAGACGAAATGCCCGATTTAGCGCATATGCTGGCTTTTGAGGCTTCATCAAGCGCCCAAAGTCCGGCAGATATTGCGTTTTTGCCTGCGCCAGAGCTGCCCAAAATTTCAGGCTCCCAGCCAAGGCGTTTGTAGATATGCACCATGCGAGCATCAAACACCCCGATCGAGCTATCAAGACCAAACTGAATACCAGCTTCACAACCAGCAAGACAAACGGCAGCGCCCACACGGCCCGCAAGTTTGCCCACATTTGGAGACAAGCAAAAACGGGTAGTTTCCCAGATTAGCGGGCTAATAATAGGCTGGTCGCCGATTAGGTCCAAAAAATGGTCGTTAACCATGGTTTCACTCGTTGTTGGCAGGTTCCGCATAGAACCACCATGGCTACCATCCGGCATTTCATAGATCATATAAAGCGGGTTTTGCGCGTCATATTCATCGGTTTCGAACCCTTCTTCAGAGACGGTTACGTCCCACTTAAGGCGCTCTTTAAACTGAGTCGCACGATCGCGAAACATGCTGTCGCGGAGTTTTGGAAAAGCATCAAGTTCGCTTCCGTAAATGTATTTAATCATAGGTTGGTTCCCCCAAGTTGATGCACCTGTTGGTGCAGTTAAATTACTAATAAACATTTAAGAATAGGTAACTAGATACAGCAAGGGCTGGATCTAAAAGGAGATCAGGCCCCGAGAAAATGCGGTGGTCACCGCATGTATCGTGTTTAGCGCGCCCAGCTTATGGCGAGCTGAGTCGACGTAGACACGAAGAGTATGTTCGGAAATACTTAATTTTTCCGAAATTTGTCCGCGGGTATAGCCAAGCGAAAGATATTTTAGCGTATCTGTCTCGCGCGGAGACAGTGTTTGCAAATCTTCGTCAGATTTTGGCAGCATTATATCTACCACGCGCCTGTGTAAGTAGTGCGAGATCAACATCATATCGCGTTTGTATTCCTTGGAGAACTTCTCCCAGGAATCATCGCGGCATGTGTCATTGACTGTAAATAGAGCAAATTGCCCGTTTGGACCACGAATAGGAACGGTAAGCCCCTGATTGGCCACTCCGGCAGCATTAGCTTCACCTAAAAACTCTCGGCTGCCCTTTGTAGACCAGTCGAGTTGTTTCCAGTCCATCGGATGAAACTTTTGTAAAGCACCTTTAACCACCGGATCGACCTGAACATATCTCTGGTCATGGTAATACTGCATCCATTCCGGAGTGTAGGTGAGGGCAGCATAAGGCTGCGGCCCAACATTTACAGCGTGGTAAACTGCATTGGATATGCCATAAGATTCCCGAAGGGCCACCACCATTGACTGAATGTCATCGGGTGTTTGGCTTCTTTCCAGAGCCTCGAGAAACGTCTCCAATTTTGTCACCACAGCCACCCGTGCCAGCTTCTACGCCGGGCAATCGAGCCAGTTCCGCGGCCGCGATCAGCACAGCATCATCAAGATGCTCTGCCAAAACGGTCATATTACTATTCATAGCACAGGCCCTAAGGTCTGCCAGAACGTCGATTATCCAGTCTTTTTTCACTGTATCACTCGCTTGTCTGTGTTTTCAAGTGTCCGCCTTGGTTTGAGATTAATGTGCCGCCGTGTTTAAGTTAATATGTCATAAATCATTGAGCCTAGCTATTCCCCATAAACTGCGAGGCAGGTGGCTGGAAGTGATTGAAATTTGCAAAACATTCAACCAAAACGATAATTAGGCGCCACAAATCTCCTTAATTAGCTACCACTTACTTAACAGACGAATCATACACATCTTCAAGTGTTCGAAGGCCGGGAACTGGTGCATTAACCATTACAGCCATATTTCCGGGCTTGTGCTCATTGCGCAGCATCTTGGTGTGAGCCTCCGGTATTTCAGCCCACGGGAACACCTCTGACATACAGGGGTCTATCCGGCGCTCCAGCATGAGCTGGTTAGCCGCAGAGGCCTGCTTGAGGTTGGCAAAGTGGCTACCTTGTATGCGTTTTTGGTGCATCCAGACATAGCGCGCATCCATCGTCAGGTTATAGCCAGTGGTGCCAGCACAAATAACAATCATCCCGCCCCGTTTGGCCACAAAGGTAGATACCGGAAAGGTTGCTTCGCCCGGGTGTTCAAATACAAGGTCTACGTTATTGCCTTTACCGGTAATATCCCAGATCGCCTTGCCGAACTTACGAACCTCGCCAAACCATGCCTTATAGGCATCTGTGTTTACCTCGGGCAGCGCGCCCCAACAGTTAAAGTCTTTGCGGTTAATTACGCCCTTGGCGCCAAGGCCAAGCACAAAATCACGTTTGCTTTCATCAGAGATAACCCCGATGGCATTGGCGCCAGCGGTATTGATGAGCTGAATGGCGAAGCTGCCAAGGCCACCAGAAGCCCCCCAAACCAGCACATTTTGCCCCGGTTTCAGGGTGTGAGGCCGGTGGCCAAACAGCATACGGTAAGCAGTAGCAAGGGTTAGCGTGTAACACGCGCTCTCTTCCCAAGTTAGGTGTTGCGGGCGCTTCATTACTTGTTGGGATTGCACGCGAGTAAACTGGCCAAAAGCGCCGTCGGGGGTTTCGTAACCCCAAATACGCTGGGATTCTGAGAACAGCGGATCGCCACCGTTACATTCTTCATCATCCCCGTCATCTTGGTTGCAGTGCACAACCACTTCGTCGCCGACCTTCCAGCGCTTCACGCGGTCCCCTACCGCCCAAACAACGCCAGAAGCATCAGAACCAGCAATATGATAGGGCTGTTTGTGAATATCAAAAGGCGAAACCGGGGTGCCAAGGCCAGCCCAAACTCCATTATAGTTCACCCCTGCGGCCATCACCAAAATAAGCACCTCGTGGCTGTCTAGTGTTGGGGTATCTACCACCTCTAGCTCAAAACTTTTGTTTGGCTCACCGTGGCGCTCCCGTCTAATGGCCCACGCGTGCATTTTGGCAGGCACGTGGCCAAGTGGAGGAATTTCTCCGATGTTATATAGGTCTTTAAGCTCGGTCATGGGGTGTCCTTTGCAGAATCGGCGCGCAACAATGTTGCGCAAGATGGGTTGTTTTTGTAATGACATTATGTTGCCGCCTACGCAAGCACTTTTGTGCGCCGCAACAATTATTGAAATTGTTTTAGGTAATTGGCTAAATAATATTGGGAAATCCGTATAAGCTTACTTGACAAATTGGACCAACTGGTCAAAAAATTGAGAATGAGTATTGAAAACCTTCAATCTGACGAGGCTTTTGGGCTGGGAAAGGCGCGCGGTGCAGCGCTTAGTTCGCTTATGGAGCGGGCATCAGCCAAGCGGCAGGCGCATTGGGGAAACCGGATAACCTATTCCCGCAAGGTGTTTGCCCCGCTCACAAATATGTGCCGCGATACCTGCACCTATTGCAGCTTTGTAAAGTTACCAAGCCACGCAAGCGCCAACTATATGAACCCAGATCAGGTGCTGGCAACCGCGCGCAAAGGCGAAGCGGCCGGCTGCAAAGAGCTTTTGTTTAGCCTTGGGGAACGCCCCGAGCTTCGCTACCCGCAAGCCGCTGAGATGCTGGCAAAGCTGGGCTACCGCACCACTAACGAGTATTTACGAGACATGTGTGAGCTGGTGCTGAGTGAAACCAGCCTGCTCCCCCATGTAAACGCTGGCACGCTTAGTGATAGCGAAATTGATATGCTTAAGCCTGTTTCGGCGTCTATGGGAATGATGCTTGAAACCGTTTCTCGTCGCCTTACCCGCCAAGGGATGCCGCACCACGCCTGCCCCGATAAAACCCCAACGCAACGCTTGCGCACTTTAGAGCGCGCCGGAGAGCGGGGCGTGCCGTTTACTACAGGATTGTTGATCGGCATCGGGGAGACATGGGAAGAACGGGTAGATAGCCTTGCTGCGATAAACGCCTCCCATACGCGCCACGGGCATATACAGGAAGTCATAATCCAGAACTTCCAGCAAAAGCCGGGTATCGGTATGGAATTCCACCCCGAGCCTAGCCTTGAGGATATGCTCCGCACCATCGCGGTAGCCCGCCTTATGCTGGCCCCCGAAATAAGCCTGCAAGCCCCGCCAAACCTTTCAAGCCGCCATATAGAATACTTAAAGGCCGGAATGAATGACTGGGGCGGCATATCTCCGGTGACGGTTGACTTTATAAACCCAGACCACGCGTGGCCCGAAATTGAGAAGTTGGCAGTCTCAACCTCTCAAGCCGGCCTAACGCTGGAAGAGCGGCTCACCATCTACCCTGATTTTTTGAAGCAAAGCGATCGGTTTTTGGACCCCAAGCTCGTGAGCCGAATTTCCTCAATGGCCCGCAAAGATGGCCTGGCAAAAGAGCAAGCACTGGAGGATGTGGTATGAGTTTTGGAAACTTAAGCCGCCCTGTAGCGGATATTTTAACCCGAGTTGCTGAGGGGCGTGAGGTCTCTCAACTTGAGGCGACCACGCTTTATGGAGCCAAAGGCGCTGACCTGAAAGCGATTTGTACTGTGGCTGATGGGCTGCGCCGCAAGGTGAACGGGGACAAGGTTGGCTTTGTGGTGAACCGCAACATCAACTTTACCAATATTTGCTATATGGGCTGCACGTTTTGCGGATTTGCCAAGCGGCGAGAGGATGAAGGTGCTGAGTGGTTAACGCTGGATACCATCGTTGAGCGCAGCAAAGAAGCACAGGCCCGCGGGGCAACCGAGGTTTGTATTCAGGGCGGGATTCACCCTAAAATGCCGGGCACATATTATCGCGATATAATTTTAGCAATTAAAGCTGAGTTGCCCGATATGGACATTCACGCTTTTTCACCGTTTGAGATTTGGTATGGCGCAGCGAAGCGCAAGATGTCTTACAGTGATTTTATTCAAGACCTTAAGGAGTGCGGATTAGGTAGCCTGCCCGGCACGGCGGCCGAAATTTTGGACACCGACGTGCGAAAGCAGCTCACCAAAGACAAGCTGAGCGCCGCGCGTTGGGTTGAGATTATTAAAGCTGCCCACGCGCTGAGAGTGCCTACTACCGCCACCATAATGTATGGCCATGTGGATGGCCCCGAGCATTGGGCGGCCCACATGGCTTTGCTGCGTGATATTCAAAAAGAACATGGCGGCTTTACCGAGCTGGTGCCGCTCAGTTTTGTGCACCATGATAGCCCGCTATATGTGAACAACCCTAGTAAAGTGCGCCCCGGCCCCACGGCTGATGAGGTAGACGCAATGCACGCCGTAAGCCGGATATTCCTGCATGGGCAAATTGATAACATCCAAACCAGCTGGACCAAGCTAGGCCCCGAGCGGGCGCAAGGTATGCTTGGCAAAGGCGTGAATGACTTTGGTGGAACGCTGATGAATGAGAGTATATCGCGCGCCGCAGGTAGCGAGCACGGACAAGAGGTAACGGCTTTTGAGATGGTGCAAATTATCCGCGCGGCAGGCCGCTTGCCGGTGCAAAGGAATACCCGCTATGAAGTGCTGGAAGAGTTTGCCAACCATGACCCCGCGCGCCAAGCGCCTTTGGTAGAGCGAGACACCCACACGCCCCTAGACTTTATGGCAGATTTGCCAGAATTTTTGCGGGCGAGCGCCTGATGAAAGTAACGCTTTTAGCTGGCGGTGTAGGTGGCGCGAAAATGGCCGAGGGCTTTGCTGGGCTTGAAGGCGTGGAGCTGAGCATTATTGGTAACATTGCGGATGATGCAGAGTTTCACGGCCTTTGGGTCTCACCAGACATTGATACGCTTACCTATAGTC
>JQIA01002264.1_pt1 | contig 10327 bp, 11 predicted proteins | sample 811431 | NCBI WGS metagenome assembly JQIA01 (sample SAMN02998118, study PRJNA258478) | marine sediment metagenome | biome: marine; feature: seafloor; material: sediment; isolation source: oil-polluted sediment collected from 3 locations (0.5 km, 0.7 km and 0.9 km)... | place: USA: Gulf of Mexico ... | reverse complement strand
ATAGAGTAATGGCATCAGGCGGCATCGGCGGATACATAGAACATCACCTTAAAAACAATGCAGTAGAATTGGATGAAGCGGGTTCTATGTTTTGGACACTTCATGTTGATAGTGTTATTTATACATTAATTACAGCTGTTGTTTACCTTGGTTTTTTTGGTTATATTGCAAAAAATGTCAAATCAGGAGTTCCTTCCAAAGCCCAAAATTTCATCGAACTTATTATTAATTTTGTTAACGAACAAGTTAATGATTTATTTCACTACAAATCTAAAGTGGTTGCCCCTCTGGCATTAAGTATCTTTATTTGGGTGTTTTTAATGAATTTTATGGATTTGGTTCCAGTTGATTTATTGCCTTGGATGGGCTCTAAAGTAGGCATTAATGAAATGCGTGTTGTGCCTTCAACAGATTTAAACATAACATTTGGTATGTCTTTCGGCGTTATTCTTTTGGTTATGTATTATAACTTTACAAAGAAAGGGCCTGTTGGTTATGCCAAAGAGTATTTTGGACATCCTTTTGAAGCGCCAAATACAATAGCAAAAATTATTGTAGCACCATTCAATTTTCTACTAAATACAGTAGAAACAATAGCAAAACCAGTTTCACTTGGCTTGCGTTTATTTGGAAATTTATATGCTGGCGAATTAATCTTTATGTTAATCGCTGTATTTACTCTGGGTTATGGACTTGAACAATTAATGTCATTTGGTGGCATTGTTATGATTGTTGCACAGTTCTTATTGGGTTTAATGTGGGCATTGTTCCACATCCTAATTATTACCCTACAGGCCTTTATCTTTATGATGTTGAGTATTGTTTATCTTTCTCAATCACATGATACAGGTCACTAGAAATAACATTAGTAACAATCAATTTATTTTAAAACTTTCGTCAAAACAATTAATCGGAGAAAACGATGGAAAACTTAGCTTTAATCGCTGAAGTACAAGGTATGACAGCAATCGCAGTAGCACTAATTATTGGTATGGGTGCACTTGGAACAGCAATCGGTTTTGGTTTATTAGGTGGTCGCTTATTAGAAGCTTCAGCCAGACAACCAGAATTGGCACCTATGTTACAAGGTAAAATGTTCTTAATCGCAGGTTTACTAGATGCGGTAGCGATGATCGGTGTTGGTTTAGCATTGTTCTTTACATTTGCTAACCCGTTCCTAGGACCTATCACAGCTGTAGCGGCTCACTAAATTAAGTCATTAGTTTTAATTAACTATTATTAATTAACTTATTTAGGAGAGTATCGCAATGAATATAGGTATCACTTTAATTATCCAAATGCTTGTTTTCATGGTGGTTGTAATGATCACAATGAAATACATCTGGCCTGTTATTTTAGGCGCAATGGAAGAACGTGAAAAACAAATCGCTGATGGTTTAGCGGCCTCAGATGAAGCAGATATAGCATTGAAAAAAGCCCAAGATGAAGCGGAGGTTATTGTAAACGATGCGAAAGATCAAGCTGGCACAGTACGTGAATCTGCGAACAAAATGGCAACTAAAATAAAAGATCAAGCAAAAGCTGATGCAATAGCAGAAAAAGAACGCCAAATGGCAGCAGCTGTTGCTGAGATTGAACAAGAAGCAAACCGCGCAAAAGAAGATTTGCGTAAACAAGTTTCTACTATAGCATTAGCTGGAGCAGAAAAATTGTTGAACAAAGAAGTTGATTCTAAAGTTCATGCTGACTTGTTAAATGAACTGGTTAAAGAGATTTAATCATGGCTGAACATGTCACACTGGCCCGTCCTTATGCTAAAGCAGCATTTGATTTCGCTAAGAGCGAAGGTTTAGTCGAATCTTGGTTACAACTACTGACTGTTTCTGCTGGCGTTGCATCGATTGATGTAGTTGAACAATCTTTTTCTTCACCAGTTAAAAACAACGACCAACTGGTTGGGATTTTAGTTGGAGCTGATGCTGATGATGGTTATAAAAACTTAATCACTTTAATGGCCGATAACAACCGTTTGGCTTTATTGCCTGAGGTTGTAAACGTCTTTAAATTTATCAGTGATCAAGATGCGAAATCACTTAGCGCAGATGTGTATACATCAGAAGAACTTAATCAAGAGCAACTGGATAACATCACCCGTTCTTTATCTAAAAGAACAGGAAAAACCGTTAATCTTCACCAACACATAGACACATCACTTTTAAGTGGTGCGCGCATTGTTGCTGGAGATTTGGTCATAGATGGCTCTTTAAAAGCTAAACTAGAAAAATTAAAAACAGAACTTTTGAATTAATTTACTTTAAGTCAAAAGCTCTATAAATAAATAACGAGTTATACAAGTATAACTCACTAATTGGAAAGAGGACGCACAATGCAAATGACATTGAATCCATCAGAAATTAGCGAACTTATTAAAGAACGCATAAAGAATTTCGAAGTACAATCTGAGGCAAGAACAGAAGGAACAGTTGTATCTGTCTCTGATGGTATTGCACGTATTCATGGTCTTGCTGATGTAATGCAAGGCGAAATGATTGAATTACCTAACAACACATATGCATTGGCGCTTAACTTAGAGCGAGATTCTGTTGGTGTTGTAGTCATGGGTGATTACACAAACATTTCAGAAGGCGACAAAGCCAAGTGTACTGGTAAGATTTTAGAAGTACCAGTAGGACCAGAAATGGTTGGCCGTGTGGTTGATGCTTTAGGAAGCCCTATTGATGGAAATGGTCCTATTGATGCAAAAATCATGTCACCAGTTGAACGCATTGCACCAGGTGTAATTGAGCGTCAATCCGTTGATCAACCTGTGCAAACAGGTCTAAAGTCAATTGATGCAATGGTGCCAGTTGGTCGTGGTCAACGTGAATTGATTATTGGCGATAGACAAACAGGTAAAACAGCAGTTGCTATTGATGCAATCATTAATCAAAAAGGCAAAGGCGTTACTTGTATTTATGTAGCGATTGGTCAAAAACGCTCATCTGTAACCGCAATAGTACGTAAATTAGAAGAGTTTGGCGCAATGGAACATACCATTATTGTTGCCGCAACAGCCTCTGATTCTGCAGCGATGCAATACATGGCACCATATGCTGGTTGTGCGATGGGTGAGTATTTCCGTGATCGTGGTGAAGATGCTCTTATCGTATATGATGATTTAACTAAGCAAGCTTGGGCTTATCGTCAAGTATCATTATTATTAAAACGTCCACCAGGTCGTGAAGCCTATCCTGGTGATGTGTTTTATCTTCATTCGCGTTTATTAGAACGTGCATCAAGAGTCAATGCAGACTATGTTGAAAAATTCACCAATGGTGAAGTTAAAGGTAAAACTGGATCATTAACAGCATTACCGATTATTGAAACACAAGCTGGTGATGTATCAGCTTTTGTACCAACCAATGTGATTTCAATTACAGATGGCCAAATATTTTTAGAAACTGATTTATTTAATGCTGGTATTCGTCCAGCGATTAATGCTGGTTTGTCTGTATCAAGAGTGGGTGGTGCTGCACAAACTAAAGTTGTTAAGAAATTAGGTGGCGGTGTTCGCTTGGCATTAGCACAATACCGTGAATTAGCAGCTTTTGCTCAATTTGCATCAGATCTTGATGAAATTACGAGAAACCAATTAGAGCGTGGACAAAAAGTAACCGAATTAATGAAACAGGGTCAGTATTCACCAATGAGTGTATCTGAAATGGCTGTCACTTTGTTTGCTGTTGAAAAAGGCTATATGGATGATATTGCCATCAATAAAATTGGTGACTTTGAAGCAGGTTTAATGACTCATATGAATAATGCAAATGAAAAGTTCATGACTGAATTAAGTGAAACAGGTGCTTATAACGACGAAATCGAAGCCAGTATTAAAGCTGGAATTGAAGAATTTAAAAAAACAGGCACTTGGTGATTAAATTTCACAAATTAAATTTCACAAATTAAAACTTCACTAAAGATATTTAGTAGAAGAGCTAATATTGAAGAACTAATTAATAAGAGTAAATTATGGCAGTTGGAAGAGAAATTGTAACCAAAATCAAAAGTGTACAGTCTACCATGAAGGTGACCTCGGCTCTTGAGATGGTTTCAGCCAGTAAAATTAAAAAAGCCAAAGATCAGATGTTGGAAGCAAGACCGTATGCAAAGCAAATGCAGACAATTATCGGTCATTTGGCGCATTCATCTCCAGAGTACAGACATCCATTCATGAAAGAACGCGAAGTTAAGCGTGTTGGATATGTTGTTATTTCTACCGATCGCGGTTTATGTGGTGGTTTAAACACCAACCTTTTCAAAAACTGTGTTGCCGATATGAAAAAATGGCAAGACAAGGGTGTTGAAGTAGATGTCGTTACTATTGGCAACAAAGCATCAGCCTTTTTCAAAAAGGTTAATGTAAACATGAAAGCCAGTATTTCATCACTGGGAGATAATCCAGAGTTAACTAAACTGATTGGTTTAGTTAAAGTTATGTTAGATGAATTTTCTGATGAAAAGATCGATCGTTTAAATTTGGTATTTAATGATTTTGTCAACTCAATTGTTCAAAAACCAACTGTGCAACAACTCTTACCGTTAGAGCCTACTGATAATCATCACATCAAAACAAATTTTGATTACCTCTATGAGCCTGAAGCCAAAGATGTTTTAGAGTTTGTTTTGGGACGATATGTAGAGTCTTTGGTCTTTCAAGGAATTTTAGAAAATCTTGCCAGTGAACATGCGGCAAGAATGGTGGCGATGAAGAGTGCCACTGATAATGCTTCAGACCTAATTAAAGAGTTACAATTAATATATAACAAGGCACGTCAAGCTGCCATTACACAAGAAATTTCAGAAATTGTTGGCGGAGCCGCTGCAGTTTAATAAGTATTGAGGATTTTAATATGAGTTCAGGTAAAATAGTACAAATCATTGGCGCGGTAGTTGACGTAGAATTTGAACGCAAAGACGTTCCTAAAATTTATGAAGCATTAACCATTGCAGAAACAGGAACAACATTAGAGGTTCAACAACAGTTGGGTGACGGTGTTGTAAGAACAATTGCATTAGGATCAACAGATGGTCTTAAAAGAAACCTAGATGTGGCGAATACAGGCGCACCTATTAGAGTCCCTGTAGGCACAAAAACATTGGGTCGCATCATGGATGTATTGGGTGAGCCAATTGATAATGCTGGACCCATTGGTGAAGATGAGCGATGGGAAATTCATCGTGCTGCTCCAAGTTATGAAGAGCAATCAGCTTCTGAAGAAGTTTTAGAAACAGGCATTAAAGTTATCGACTTGATTTGCCCTTTTAACAAGGGTGGTAAAGTAGGTTTGTTTGGTGGTGCCGGTGTTGGTAAAACAGTAAACATGATGGAGCTAATTCGTAACATAGCGATTGAGCATGCTGGTTATTCGGTATTTGCTGGTGTGGGCGAACGTACCCGTGAAGGCAATGATTTCTATCACGAAATGAAAGATTCAAATGTACTCGATAAAGTAGCATTGGTTTATGGACAGATGAATGAGCCTCCAGGAAACAGGTTACGTGTTGCATTAACAGGACTCACCATTGCAGAACAATTCCGTGATGATGGCAATGACGTACTATTATTTATTGATAATATTTACCGTTATACTCTAGCAGGAACTGAAGTATCTGCATTATTGGGTCGTATGCCATCTGCTGTTGGTTATCAACCTACTCTAGCTGAAGAAATGGGCATGTTACAAGAGCGCATTACATCAACTAAGAAAGGTTCTATTACTTCTATTCAAGCAGTTTATGTACCAGCAGATGATTTAACAGATCCATCACCTGCAACAACTTTTGCGCATTTGGATGCAACGGTTGTATTGTCACGTAATATTGCTGAACTAGGTATTTATCCAGCGGTTGATCCATTAGATTCTACATCACGTCAATTAGATCCAAATGTAGTGGGTGAAGAACATTACAATGTGGCACGTTTGGTTCAAGGAACGTTACAACGTTATAAAGAACTAAAAGACATTATTGCCATTTTAGGAATGGACGAATTGTCTGATGAAGATCAGCAAGTTGTTTACCGTGCTCGTAAAGTTGAGAGATTCTTCTCACAACCTTTCTTTGTTGCAGAAGTATTTACAGGTTCTCCTGGCAAGTATGTCACATTGGCAGAAACTATCAGTGGTTTCAAAGGCATTATTGAAGGTGAATACGATCATTTACCAGAGCAAGCTTTCTACATGGCAGGAACAATTGATGAAGTGATTGAAAAAGCCAAAGCCATGGAAGAAAAAGCAGCTTAATAGCGATAATTAAATCATTAGGAGATTGAAATGAGTTCTATACAATGCGATATCGTTAGTGCTGAAAAAGAAATTTTTTCAGGCGAAGTAGCTATGGTTTTTGCTACAGGTGTGGCCGGTGAGCTAGGTATTGCTCCAAGACACGCTCCATTAATAACTTTATTAAAGCCAGGTGAAGTACGAGTTGAGCTAGAAGATGGTAGCCATCAAAACTATTATGTTTCTGGCGGTATTTTAGAAGTACAGCCCTACTTGGTATCTGTGTTAACAGATACAGCAACACGTGCAGAAGACATTGATGAAGCTGCTGCAATTCAAGCCAAAGATGAAGCAGAAAGATTGTTAAGTAATTCTGATAAACGCCAAGATTTGGCTCATGTTCAAGCAGACTTAGCCAAAGCTGTTGCACAGATTCAAGCCATTAGTCGCTTAAAGAAAAATTTAAAAAGATAAACTCTTTTGAATTGCAACAGAAATAAAGCCAACTTTATAGTTGGCTTTTTTTTGTAGATAGTTAAACTATAAAATAATTCTACATTTTTAAATAAACATATTATATGATGAGTCAGTATTTAAAAGGTGACAGTTGATGAATAATACTGCAATCTTATTGGCAACATCAAGAGAAAAGGGTAATACTAAAGCTTTGGTTAATAGTGTGGTTGATAAAACTGACTCCAGTTTTTTTAATTTGAAAGACTACAATTTCAGCCCTTATGATTATGAACATAAAAACACAGGAGATGATTTTTTGCCATTGATTTTAGATTTACTAAAGCATGACCATCTTGTTTTTGCAACACCAGTATATTGGTACAGCATGAGCGCTCAAATGAAAGTATTTTTTGATCGACTGTCGGATTTGTTACATGTCAAAAAATATTTGGGCAGACAATTAAGAAAGAAACACTGTTCAATTATTTCAACTGGAGCTTCACTTGAACCAGAACGCTGTTTTGAAGAAACCTTTATTCATAGTTTCAAATATTTAGGCATGAATTACCAGGGTATGCTTTATTGTTATTGTGAAGATAGCTTTGATGAGAACATACACAAAAAATCCATAGACCACTATATTCAAGACACTTTACTCAAAACCATTTAGAAAAATAAAGTCATCACCCTCAATAAAATTAGCTCGAATAACAGTGTTTTCAGCTCCCATGACAAAAGTAGTAAACGGATCAAACTCATTATTAAAGCTTGCACTGCCTGATTCTACCGACCAATGACTAAATTGTAATAAAGGCAGTTCATTTGCTATTAAAGTAACCAATTGACCTTGGCCATAATTTAGATTATCTATTGCTGGATAATTGATGCCACCTTGGTCTGAACTTAATAAGTTAAGATTCGAATAAGCATTGTACAATTCAACCGTACCGATTGGGCTAAGGTCTTGTAAGTCAAAAGCTGAATAATCTTTTGCATGTCGGTATGCTCTAAACAAGGCAGGTAATGAAGCAACTGGAGCAGGACTTCCTTGTGTAACAATGCCATTATTGGTGATTGGGTTTTGATATTTCCAAACAAGATCACCATCAGTTGTTACTTCAAATAACTTCCCGTCTTCACCTTCATCAATCAAAGTATTACCATTGGCTAAGCGTTGAACACCAGAGATAAAACTGGAATAAAAATCATCTTGTATAGCGGATTTATAACTCCAAGTGAAGCCAATAGGTCCATAAGCTTGATTCTTGTTTAAATCATAATTAAAGCCATTAAGCGGTGGAGTCCATTCATTAATTGATGAATAATTTCCATCACGTCCATAATCAAATCCACCATTATTGAAGACAATAATATTACCAGCACCAGGTAAACCTGGTTTTATCCACTGTGCATCATGAGAGCCAAATAATAATTGATCAGACTCGTCCCCTGCTCTATAGGCTATTGGGTTACCCCAACGATACAATAAATCGCCGCCTTTTCCACTGTTTCCACCCGAGTGGGTTGCGGCTTGTGCTGTACTGGTACTGTGATCAATAATCCAGATTTCACTGTTAAATCGAGGTGATACCAAAATTTGGTCTAAATCAGGGTTAAAGTCTATCGCATTCGAGTGTAGCCAGTCGGCATTGTTATTACGTGTGAAGTTTATGTCAACTAATTCAGGGTGATCAGCAACAACATCAAAATTATCTTTGGATATATCGAAATCTTGAACCAAGTGATCCTATACATGCCACTGCCAAACAACAACTCCAGAGGGAGTTACTTCATAAATAATCATTGGCTCTATTTCATTGACCAAAAGGTTTGGGTTTCTACCAGCTGATATGGCCTCTGCATTGGTTTTAAAGCCAGATATAAGTAATAATACATGTCCATTAGGCATGATAGTAACATCATGGTGTGCATTAATATTGTTATAACGCCATATTAGATTACTGTTCCAGTCAATTCGTTTTACACCACGACTAACAACCATTAAATCTCCATTTTCCTGAAGATAACCTGGGTGCATAGAATTGGTTCCATTGTCCCATGTATGCACCACTTCACCAGCATTATTAATGAGATAAGTTGTGCCTGCTTTTGCAAATAAAGTATAACCATCAAAAGCAATATGACTGTTTTGTAACAAACCAACTGTTTGTGACATAACAGCACTAAAGGTAAACAACAGAAACAAGATAACTTTAATCATTGGATTTAATCTTATTGGTGATTAGGATTTTTATGAATTTTCTAGGTGTTTCAAGGACTTGTGCTGGCATCGTATTTTCTATATCGGGATTTGGGTATTATTATGTCTGGTTTAATATACGTTAAATGAACTTAAAAATTTCTTGATAGTCATAATTAACAATCATTCATGCCCAACAAATATGAAACTTATTATAGCAATTATTTCAGTTTTTCTTTTGAAGTTACCCACGTCAAGCCATGCTGTAAATTTAAATTCAGAAGGAATAGGTTACGGGTATCATTATAATGAATATATAGAACCAATTTTATTAGGCAAATGGAGAAAAGATTTTTTTAAGTTTTTAATTGAAAATGAATCAACAAAAATGCAAGCTGTAGGAATTGCTTTGTATCACCGCTATTATCACCAAGAGCAGCAACAACTAACAGAATACCTTGATCAACTGTTACCATTAGATCTTAATAAAGAATCATTTTATGTATTAAGAAGCGTTTGTCATAAGCTAAACCAATACAAATTAACTTGTGAAAGACATGATTATTACAATCGTTTAATTCAAAAGGACCCTCTTAATATAGATCTTTACATACGTGGTTTATTTCAATATGAAAAATCTATAAATCCACAACTAATTAATTATTCTAACGAAAAGATTAAACAATCGACTCATTCTAGTTCTTACAATGGTTATTTTATGAATGACTTAAAAACAGAACTAACAAATTTCATTAAATTAAACCCAAATCCATTGAGTGAACCTCATCCTCTGTTTAATAAAATCGGTATAAACTTATCGCCAACTGAAAGAAATGAAACCATTGTTAATAATTTAGTCAAGATGCTCAATCAAAGGATTAATAAAGGGCCTTATTATCACTATTTTTTAGGTACTTGTAATAAGAAATCAACTAATGATGAAATAAAAACATGTAATCATGTCATTTCAATTTTAATAAATAAATCAGACTCTATAAATCGTAAAAGTGTCGGTTATTACTGGCAAATTAAAATGCAAATTACTAATCATGACTTTAGAGTTGTAGAAAATCTAAATTCAAATAATATTATTATTACTTATTCAAAATTAAAAACAACCTCTTTTTGCCAAGCAAACCCAGGCAATGAAGCTGGTTCCAAAACTCTTTACTCTAACTACAAAAAACTATATCCAATATATCTCAATACAGTTATCAAAAACACAAATAAATTTGGACTAGACAAGGCTAAAAAAACAGGTTATCTAGTTTTAAAAGATTATTTATTAACAAACAAATTGGTTAAGAAAAGTTCATTTAAAGACTGTGAAAAGATAAACGAATTAACGGATAATGAGTTTTTTGACACTTATAATGACAATGCTTCATTGAAAGCCATGCTGAATAAATATAATAAATTCAAGCCTTAG
>JQIA01002263.1_pt1 | contig 10329 bp, 11 predicted proteins | sample 811431 | NCBI WGS metagenome assembly JQIA01 (sample SAMN02998118, study PRJNA258478) | marine sediment metagenome | biome: marine; feature: seafloor; material: sediment; isolation source: oil-polluted sediment collected from 3 locations (0.5 km, 0.7 km and 0.9 km)... | place: USA: Gulf of Mexico ... | reverse complement strand
GATAAATAAGTAATCCTCCATTTTTTAAAATTTTAACCACTTTATCAATTTGCCTTTGATCTGGGTTATCATTATATAATTTAATAAATTCTGCCATTGTATAAAAATACAAAAAAACTCAACTTGAAACACAAGTTGAGCTATATATTTGGGAAGATATTTTTAACCTAAGATTTATCTACAAGTCTAAACCCTTCTCCATGAATATTTAAAATCTCTACTAAATCATCTTCTTTTAAATACTTACGTAATTTGGCGATATAAACATCCATACTTCTAGAAGTAAAATAGTTATCATCTCTCCAAATTTTAGTAAGTGCCAATTCTCTTGGCATTAAATCGTTTTTATGAATTGCCAACATACGTAACAATTTACTTTCTTTTGGTGATAATTTAATCGGCTCAGCTTCTTTACCTACAGATAGCTGACGTAATTTCGAGTTAAAGAAAAATGAACCTATATTAAATTCAAATTCTTCTGTTTCTTTAGATTTATCACTTTCTTTACGTTGTAATATCGCCTTAATTTTATGCAATAAAACTTCAGAATCAAAAGGTTTATTTAAATAATCGTCTGCACCAACAGAATATCCTCTTAAGACATCCTCTTTTAAAGTTTTTGCCGTTAAAAAAATAATTGGCACTTCTTTATTGGTACCTCTAATATCTTGTGCTAGAGAAAAACCATCTTTTCTAGGCATCATTACATCTAAAATACATAAATCGTAATCACTGTTTTTAAACATGATTAAACCTTCTATACCATCTTTAGCGTGTGTTACATTATAATCGTTTAACGCTAAATAATCTTTTAAAACGGTTCCAAAATTTGGATCGTCTTCTACTAATAAAATTTTTTTACTTCCCATTTTGTATACTTTTTAAATTAAAGGTAATTTTACTGTGAATATACTTCCTTCTCCTTTTACACTTTCAACAATAACTGTTCCGTGATGTTTATCTACTATTTCTTTTACGTACGCTAATCCTAAACCATGACCTTTTACGTCATGAATATTTCCTTTCTGTTCTCTATAAAATTTATCAAAAACAAATTTCACAACATTTTTACTCATTCCAATACCATTGTCTTTTATTTTAAAAATGAAAAACTTATTGGTACTTTCTGTATAAACATCTATTTTAGGGCTATCTTTTGAATATTTTATAGCATTCTCTAACATGTTTACAATAACGTTGGTTAAATGAAATTCATTTCCAGAAACCTCTGCAGTAATTGCTTCAAAATGTGTTTCTATGCTTCCGTTTCTATCATTAACTAATAAACTAACATGCGTTATACCATCTTCTATTATGTCGTGAATATCTACTGTCTCCTTACTAATATCAAGTTGATTTTTTTCTAATCTTGAAATACGTAACACATTTTCTACTTGTGTATGCATTCTTTTATTTTCATCTCGAATCATTTTTATGTAACGTAAGATTTTTTCTTTGTCGTTAATAATTTTAGGATTCTTAATTGAATCTAAAGCCAAATTAATTGTAGCAATAGGAGTTTTAAACTCATGAGTCATATTATTAATAAAATCAGTTTTAATTTCTGATATTTTTTTCTGTTGAATTAATTGATATAAAGAGCTTGAAAAAGCTATTATAATGATAAATATAAAAAATAAAGAGAGTAATAAAATATTAGAAATTCCAGATAAAATATGATCATTCTTTGTTGGAAATGTAACATATAAGAAATATTCTGGTTCATCATCTGAATTAAAAAATAATGGATATGGATAACTATCCTTTTTATTGATTGTGTAATACCCAGATTTTAATTTAGTTGCCAAACCATCTTTACTATAAACTCCATATTTGAAATCTAAATGGATGTTTCTTTTATTAAATTCATCTTTTAAAGTTTCATTTAATTCTCTATTGCTTAATCTTTTATGAATAGGATTAATTCTATTATAATCTTTAAACCATTCTGAAAACTGACTTTTTTCAATATTAGTTAATCTTTTTGTATATGAAAACCTTTTTTCATCTACCGCAGAAAACAGATTATCTGGACCTTTAATTAATCTTGATTGAAAAAAATCTTTTTTACCTGTAACTCGTTTAAAAATAAGAGAATCACTCCCTAAAAAATCAGCAGGAATTTCTATATTTTCTTCTAAAATTTGAGATCCAAAAGAAATTTTTTGGTTATTTGTTGTATCAATCTCTTGAAAGAAAAGACTTTTAATTTGTGCTTCATTTGCTAAAACAGCATTTTCAATGATGCCTTCAAACTTTTTATCAAAAAGTTCTCTCTCCTTTTCATTAATTCTTTCAGAAACTCTACCTAAAGATTTCTGTACATCATTCTTAAATTGTTCTTTCTTACTTTCTACTGCATTATTAATCCAATACAATTGAACAGCAATAATTCCTATCAAGGAAATACTCATTAAAAAAACAATAAGAACAAACATTTTCTTACCCATAAATCAAAGTTAAGCTATTAAAAAATTGCAATTCACGTTTTTAACGATTATTAACAAATACATTTTAATTTTAAGAGCTTTTTAACAAAATCATTAAAGATATTTAAATGTAACTCACTTTTTTTGTTAAAATATTATGGATTTTACTTACTTGAACTTTAGTTTCTTCAAGGTTTTCATTATAAATTACGTAGTTAGATTGTAATATTTTTTTATCGTCTTTCCATTGATTTTTCATTCTACTTAAAACTTCACCCTGTGTAGATGCATCTCGTAAAATAACACGTTCAATTTTAGTCTTTATATCTGCATAAACAGTAATAATAAAATCACAAGAAAGGTTCCCTTTACTTTCAAAAAGAATTGCATTTTCGTAAACAATCAATGATTTATCAGCATTGTCTTGAATAAATTTTTGAAAGTGTTTTTTTACTTCTGGATGAACAATAGCATTTAGAACAGATAACTTTTCCTTATCATTAAATACAATATTAGAAATGTATTTTCTATTCAGATTTCCATGTATAAAAGACTCTAATCCAAATTCATTGATTAGTTTTTCTCTAATAACTACAGAAGTATTCATTAGTTTTTTTGCTTCTATATCAGCAATATAAATAGCTGTATTATCAAACTCTAAAAAAAGTTTAGCTACTGTACTTTTACCACTTCCAATACCACCTGTTAAACCAATAATCATCAGCTATCTTTGAATTAAGTAATCAATTTTTTTAGGAATAATTTTTAAACTTTTTATAAAATCTGGTTTTACGATAACTTTAGGTATTAAATAACCTAAGTTATTTTTTTCAGAAATTGCATAATCACATTCAACTTTAAATGAAGATTGAGAAATTTTAGAAAAATTAGACAAAGCCACAACAAAAACAACTTCTACACTTTCAGAAAGTGTAGTTAAATTAACATCTTTAGGAAGGTTTTTGGTTGTAAAAGGTATATCTAATTTACCTTCTGTAAACTTATCTACGGATCCAGAAATGGTTGCTTTTAAAGCACTAAACTTAAAGTTAATATCCTTATTTGATTCTAAGATAGAAACTTCTTCTACAAAATTAGATTTCACATCATTCAACTCTAAAGTACTTAATTCTATATAATTAATGTTTTTTAATTTAGCTTCTGGTCCAGAAACAATCATTGAATCTGGTACAACTTTAATCTCATCTAAAAGGTCATAACCAATATGATAATCGATATTTAAATTCGGTTTTAAAGCTATTTTTTTTGAAGTTAAAACACCTAAATTTAAATACATAGTATCTGCTGTTATTTCTTTTAACTCAACACCAGAAAGTAATTGCTTTTGAATTTTGGTAAATTGATTTCTTATTAAAAAATAAAAATTTGAATTCTCTTTTCTAATCAAGTTTGAAGCCTCTAATTGTATTGTTTCATTCTTAAAATTAGATCTAAGAATTTTAAACCCAGATGCTTTTACAGTCACCTCAATTTCTTTAATTGGTGTCTCTTGTAATAATCTATTTTGAGGAATATTATTATAATTTACAGTGTATTTAATTACTGTTGTGTATTCTTTAGAAAAAGTAATGAGTAACCAAATTAAAAAGGAAACTATTAAAAAGCTTATGAAAGTTTTTGGTATTTTTTTTGAAGTTTTCACTTAATAAAGAAAATTTTAATGCAATTTAATGAAAAGTAATAAACAAAAAAAATGAGCTTTCACTAATTAAAGAAAAGCCCACTTTATCTAAATTTTAAAAAAATCTACTTTTTTGCTACAGGTGCTAAATATTTATTCGTTAATTCCATAGAAATAGCAGAACGTTCAAACTTAATTTTCCCCGCTCCTGTTTCTATTGTTACAGTATTATCTGCAGCATGTAAGTCAGAAATCTTACCATGAATACCACTAGAAGTAACTATTTTGGTTCCTTTTTTTATTTCTGCCTGAAAAGATTTCTCTTTCTTTTGCCTATTCATTTGTGGTCGTATCATAAAGAAGTATAAAACTCCAATCATTGCTACAAACGGTAACATTGATGACAAACTTCCCATATCAAACTGTAAAACTATTGTTGAAAACATATTTATTTTTTTGCTTTTGGTGTAACCATACCTTTAAGAGTTAAAATTTCTCTACCAGATTCTGTATTTGTAATTAAAGTAATATTTTTTTGTTGTCTGTTGCGTTTACCGTTTGTGTTAAATTTAACTTTAACATCTTCTGTTTGACCTGGCTTAATAGCTCCTTTTGGCCAAACTGGCACCGTACAACCACAAGTAACTTGTGCATTTGTAATTACTAAATCTGTTTTACCAGAATTTGTAACTTTAAAGGTAGTTTCTATGATATCGCCTTCATTAACTGTACCGAAGTCATAAACATTTGTATCAAAAGAAATAGAAGCTGTACCTTTTTTAATCTCGATATCTCTAGACTTCGCTTTATTTAAATTTTCTTTGTTAATTTTACCTGTTGCCGCTGCATTACCATCTGCACAAGAAATAAATGTACTTGCAGAAATGATAAAAGCAAATAAAATGGTGATTTTTTTCATGATATTTAAATTTTTGTAAAAATACTAAATTTATTAGCTAAAACAAACGCTTACAATAAGCCTCTTCCTATTTTAACAATTTTTTTAGAGTTGATAAACTCTTTAGAAATCTTATCTAAAACCCCATTAATAAAATAACTACTTTTTTCTGTAGAGTAGTCTTTAGATATTTCTATGTATTCATTAATGGTAACTCTTGTTGGTATTGAAGGAAAATTCATAAACTCAGAAATAGCCAATTTTATAAGAATCATATCAATATCAGCAATCCTATCCGTTTCCCAATTTGGAGTTTTATCTGCAATATCTTGCTCGTACGTTTCAAGTTTTAAAACCGTTTTCCTAAATAGTGCTGATACAAAATCCTCATCATCTTTATCCTTATATAAACTACCTACAACAAAAATAGTTCCTTCTTTATATTTACTTAAAGATTTTACAACCCATGTATTTACAAAAGGAATATCATCTACCCAAGAAATCATTTCCCCTTCATAATAGTCAGCTAACTTTTCATTAGGAGCTATTATTTCTTTAAAGAAATCAATTACAAAAGCTTTATCTACTTTAAAAGAATCTTCTACAGTGTTTAAGTATTTTTTAAATAAATCACTTTTTTGTAATTCATCTAAAACAACTTTTACATATTCTGCATCTAATTCCCAGTTTTTAAGATTATTCATCTCAATATAACTCTCAACACTTATGCTCTCTGCAATTGCGTTAATCAATTTATTGTCTAAAAACTTAGTGTTAGGTCTTAAATCTTCTTTTGTTGCAAGAATTTTCTTTTTGGAAAGTGCCATTCTTTTTGCTGCTAGTTTTTGAACTTCAACCAAAAGTTGAATGTTTAAAACATACAAATCAAACATTTTTAAAATACTATGTTTTAAAAACTTTTCTTCTCTAATGATATCATCATTGTGAGATTGCTGTATTGCGTATACAGATTGCATTACTTTAACTCGAATATGTCTTCTGTTAATCATAGAAAAAGAACTTAGATAAATTGCATTTTTATTGCTTTGCAAAAATAGTATTAATTTAGTATTGCATCATCCCTTTTTAATACTTTTTTAAGAAAATTTATCTTTTAGAAACTCGTATATTCGTAGATTATTTTTTAACTCAGTTTTTTTGAAAGCACTACAATATTTAAACAAATATTTTTACAAGTACAAATGGAGGTTTTTGATAGGGATTCTAATGACTGTCCTTTCAAGAATTTTAACAATAAAGGTTCCTAAAATTGTTGGGAATTCTTTAAACATTGTAGAAGATTATTTAAATGGTACTGTAACGGATTTAGAAGCCGTAAAACATGAACTTTTAATAAATGTTTTAATTCTTATAGGACTTGCTTTATTAGCTGGTTTTTTCACTTTTTTAATGAGACAAACCATTATTGTTACCTCTAGATTGATCGAGTTTGATTTAAAAAATGAAATCTATGAACAATATCAAAAATTATCACTCAATTTTTACAAAAAAAATAGAACTGGTGATTTAATGAACAGAATTAGTGAAGATGTTACTAAAGTAAGAATGTATGTTGGGCCAGCAGTTATGTACACAACTAACATGATTGTACTTTTTGCAGTTGGTTTTACAGAAATGGCTAGAATTGATTTAAAATTAACGTTATATACTTTAATCCCCTTTCCTGTTCTTTCTTTTTCTGTATTTATTTTGAGTAGAGTAATTCATAAAAGAAGCACAGTTGTTCAAGAGTATTTATCAAAATTAACCACTTTTAATCAGGAATTTTTCTCGGGAATTAATGTCGTTAAATCCTACGGAATTGAAACTTCCATTATTAAAGATTTTGATACAATTTCGGATCAAAGTATGGATAAGAACATCCATTTACAAAAAGCAAACGCACTCTTTTTTCCTTTGATGATTTTATTAATTAGTATTAGTAATATCATCGTAATTTATGTTGGAGGTTTGCAATATATTGATGGTGAAATTAAATCAGGAACCATTTTAGAATTTCTATTATATGTAAACATTTTAACTTGGCCGGTTGCAGTTGTCGGTTGGGTAACATCAATGGTTCAGCAAGCAGAAGCATCGCAAGTTAGAATTAATGAATTTTTAAATCAAGTTCCTGAAATTCAAAATAACAATTTAGAAGCTACAGAAATTAAAGGAAAAGTTACTTTTAAAGATGTTACTTTTACCTATGATGACACAAATATTACTGCTTTAAAAAACATCAATTTTACTGTAAATACAGGAGAAACTATAGCTGTTTTAGGGAAAACCGGATCTGGAAAATCGACTATCATAGAATTGATTTCAAGATTATATGATACTGATAATGGTACAATATTATTAGATGATAAACCTATTAAACAAGCCAATTTAAACGATGTTAGAAATCAAATTGGTTTTGTACCACAAGATCCATTTTTATTTTCAGACACCATTGGTAATAACATTAAATTCGGTAAAGAAGATGCAACGGAAAATGAGATTATAGAAGCTGCAAAAAACGCTGTGGTTCATGATAATATTATTGATTTTACAAATGGATATAAAACCATTCTTGGCGAACGTGGTGTTACTTTATCCGGAGGGCAAAAACAACGTGTTTCTATTGCTAGAGCGATTATTAAAAATCCTAAAATTTTAATTTTTGATGATTGTTTATCTGCCGTAGATACAGAAACAGAAGAAAAAATATTATCAAATTTAAAAAGAGTCTCTAAAAATAAAACTACTTTTATTATTAGTCATAGAATTTCATCAGCAAAAAATGCAGACAAAATTATCGTTTTAGATGATGGAAAAATCTCACAACAAGGAACTCACAATCAATTAATAAACGAAGAAGGATATTATCAAGAATTATACAATCAGCAACTTTTAGAAAAAGAAATTTAATCTTTAACATTGCTACATTAAATATTTTATTAGATTTGTTGAGTAAAAACAAACAATTTATAATTACTATTTTAAAAGAATTATGGCAGAGAGAGCAGAGAGAGTTGAACAAGAAGAAATATTTTCACAAGTATTAAGAGCTGGAAGAAGAACCTATTTTTTTGACGTTAGAGCAACAAAAGCAGATGATTATTACCTAACCGTAACGGAAAGCAAAAAATTTACACATGACGATGGTTCTTTCCATTATCAAAAACATAAAATTTACTTATATAAAGAAGATTTTTCTGATTTTCATGAAATGTTAAGTAAAGCGACTGATTATATCATTAACGAAAAAGGAGATGAAGTAATTAGTGAGCGTCATCAAAAAGATTTTAAGAAAGAAGAAATAACTACAACAGAAGAAACTCCCTCTACAGATAGTTTTACAGATGTTTCTTTTGATGATATATAAAGATCATAAACGTTTATTTGAATTCCTATAAGAGTCAATTTTACATATTGTTACGTTCAAATAAACACTATTAATTCAATTTACACTCATAAAACCGTAAGCTTAATTGTTTACGGTTTTTTCTATAATACATGTTTCATAACGTTACTTTTAGAAACAGTTTCCTCCCACTCTTTTAATGTATTACTTTCTTTTGTAATTCCGCCACCAATAAAAACTGAAGTAATATTATTGTCAATTTTCATACATCTTAAATTTACAAATAGAGAAGAACTCTTTAATTGTTCTTGACTTTTTTCAAGATTTAATTCCCCTAAAAACCCAGTATAAAAAGTTCTGTTGTAATCTTCGTTTTCTAAAATAAAATTTTTAGCTTTTTCTCTAGGCAAACCACAAACTGCTGGAGTCGGATGTAAAGCTCTTATTAAGGTTTTTAAGGTTGATTCTTTATGAAGCGTGCCAATAACTTTCGTTTTTAGATGCAACAGACTGCCCGCTTTAATCGTTTCTTTTTTATCAATTTTTAAGTTTGATGAAATCCCTACTAATTGATTTTCTATAAAATCTGTTACCAATTGTTGCTCTTCTAATTCTTTGTTTTTCCAAACAACATTTTCAGTGTTTTTATATACCTGAGTTCCTGCCAAAGACATCGTTTTAAAATCAGAATTCTCAATATCTAAAAGTGTTTCAGGAGTTGCACCTAACCACAAACCTACTTTTGGATGAAACCAAACATAAACAAATGCATTATTATAATTTTGTAATAATTTTTGATATATTTCTAACAGATTAAAATCATTAATTTCTAGCTTTTCTTCTCTAGAAACAACAACTTTTTTTAAATCCTTTTTATTGATTTCTTCAATTGTTTTTTCTACTAATTTTAAATGGTAATTTTTAGAACTTTCGTTAGCAAAAAATTGTTTTTCTTTAGCTTCATTTAGTTGAAAAGCGTTAATAGAAAGTTCTTCAGAAATAAATTCTGACGTTTCTTTTGGAAAAAGAATGGCTTTTTGTTCGCTGTCAAAAGGAGCAAAAACAAATCCAGATTCAGAAAAACTATTTGTATACCTCAAAGAATCATCATCCATAAAAAACCCAGAAATAACAACTGCATTCGGTTTTCTATACACAACAAAAGGAATTTCTTTTTTGTGAAATTCAGTTATTTTATCAAAAATGTTCATACTACTTTTTATCCAAAACAATATTGGTTAATTTACAAATAGAAATTAAGTTATCTTCTTCATCAACAACTTTAATTTCCCATAAATGTGTAGTTCTACCTTTATGAATTGGTCTTGCGACACCATAAACAAAACCATCTTTTTTACTTTTTAAATGATTAATACTTAACTCAATTCCTTTTATAATTTTCGTTTTTGTATCAACAAAAAGTGCAGAAGCACAACTCCCAACTGTTTCAGCTAAAGCAGCAGTTGCCCCACCATGTAAAATTCCGTAAGGTTGATGAACCTTAGAATTTACTGGCATTCTTGCTGTAACAAAGTCAGTACCAACATCTACAAACTCAATTTCTAAAGTTTGCATTAAAGTATTTTTATTAAGATTATTTAAAGTTTCTAAAGTTTTAATTTTATCCATGAACATGAAATTTAAATAGTAAAAATACATATAATTTTTTGTACTTTTGCAGCAATATTCTGAACAATTTTTATGTATAAAATTCGCGTTATTTTAGATACCAAAAAAGATGTAATTAGAACTCTTTTAGTTGATGACAGCATCAATTTAGAAAGTTTACATACAACAATTGCAAAGGCTTTTGGCTTTAAAGGGCAAGAAATGGCTTCTTTTTACAAAACTGATGATGAATGGGCACAAGGTGAAGAAATTCCGTTATTTAATATGGCAGAAGCTGGCGAAGACATTTCGATGCAAAACTGCATTTTAAATGAGACATTAACTGATGAGAATGATAAGCTAATTTATGTTTATGATTTCTTAAACATGTGGACTTTTTATG